>Ga0209511_1003882_pt1 | contig 11189 bp, 10 predicted proteins | sample SSSSmetaG_FD_184141 | JGI IMG/M metagenome (GOLD analysis project Ga0209511, IMG submission 184141) | Glacier valley bacterial and archeal communities from Borup Fiord, Nunavut, Canada, to study Microbial Dark Matter (Phase II) - ​SSSS... | ecosystem: Environmental > Aquatic > Freshwater > Ice >... | reverse complement strand
GGCGGCGGCCGTTCGCATCGAACGGAGAGACGCGGACGAGCCGATGCACGCCGTTCTCCGCCTTCAACAGGCCGTACGCGTAATCGCCGGCGACGGTGAACGCGGCGCTCTTGATACCCGCCTCCTCGGCGAAGGTCTCCTCGAGGACCTCGACCTTCCAGCCCTTGCGCTCGCAGAACTGGATCAGCATGCGCATCAGCATCATCGCCCAGTCGCTCGCATCGACGCCGCCGGCGCCCGCGGTGATCTGGATGATCGCGCCGCCCGGATCGAGCTCGCCCGAGAGCATGCGCTTGAGCGAGGATAGGCCGGTCCATGCGGCTTTTCGGGGCGGCGAACGCAGCCTGGGCGTGGTGAGAACCGAACCGGTTGACGGAGGGCGTGCAAGGAGTGAGCGATCCCACCGGTGGTGCGCGAGGCGACTCACCAACCTGATGTCCCCGGTCGCCCTTGAACGGACCGACCAGCTCGCTCGTGATCCAGCCGCCGTAGAAACCACCCCGCTGCGGTTGCACGCGCTCGCCGCCGACGAAGCACTCGAGCTCCGTGGCATAAAACGCGACGCAGCCACGGATCACCTCGGCCTCCGGAAACGGTTCGTCGTACGACCACGCAGCGCGCGCGATGCCGGCGACATCGTAATAACTGCACGGACCCTTCCACTCGCAGAACGAAGCGCCTGCCACGCGCACGAGCTGATCGGTCCGCACGTCGGCACGCGGGATGTAGAACGTCGGCGGGTGCGAGGTCTCGAGCAAGCGAATCGTCGCGTGCGATCGCGCGACCTCGACGCCGCGGTGCTGCACGATCACCTCGCGCGGATCCGCGGAGAGCACCGGTGGGCGCGGGTAGTCCCACACCGACTCCTGTCCCGGGCCCGGTGCGATGGAGAAGTCCGGCCGCTTCGCACCGCGCCAGGTCCACTGTTCGCGCGCACGGGTCAACCATTCATCGCTAGGCACGGAACCAAGTTGCGAGATTTCGGCAACGAAGCACGCCGCGGCGGCATAGTCGTCTTGCGATGGCTGAAACCGCCGACCCGGCCGAGCCTCGCGACCTTTGGCTCCGATGATCCGAAGCACCAGTCGCACCTCGAAGGCCTCGCGAAGATGAAGCAGGGCTACGGCCAGATGATGCACGGTAGCTTGCTGATCGCCGAGGACGCTCGGGTCCCCGAGGAAGACAGGCGCGCGATGCTCGGCTACGTGACCGCGGTGCTGCCGAAGCTGTTGCCGTTCGCCGAGCCGGCCATGCAGCAGACGATTCGCGACAACCTCGCGAAGCAGGCCGAGGCGAAAGGGCCATTGCACGAGGCGTTCGTCGTCGCGCAGCGCGCACTGCCGCAGTGATGCGGATTAGCTCGCTTCGGGGAACGTGATCTCGACCTGGCTCTCGATCAGCCGGAGGATGCTCGTGAGCTCGCCCGCTGCGAGCCGAAGCTGCGCGATCACGGCGTGCTTGACGGGTGGGCGCCTAGCTCACTGGCAGCACTTCTCGTAGCCTTGCGTCCCGCAATTCTCGCTGTTGCTGCAGCCCGTGATCGGACGCGAGTAGCCAGTGACGAGCAGCATGGAGTTGCAACCGTGGCCGGTCTTTTCGCCATCGGGACCGACGATGTCGATCTTGAGCTCGAGGCGCTTGCCGGCCTTACCGGCGCTTCGCTCCGCGAAGAACTCACCCGACACCTCCACTCCGGCGATCGCGGCGGCCTCGTCATCGTAGAGGCCATCCGACTTCTTGCCCTTGATCGGCTTGGGGCGAGGAAGCTTGAAGCTCCTCGAGTTGATGTAACCGTCCGCATCCACGGCCACATGTACGGCTCCAAACGTCAGGGCGCCCAGCTCGATCGCGAGCTCCGCGGCACTGTTCTTGACGGTGATCGGACTCGGACAGGTCAGGCTGCCGAGACCGCCACTGGTGAACACGCGAAACACGCCGTCGTAAGGCTTCTTGCCCGGTAGCCGATGAGCCGCACGCTCCGAGGCGCGACCCGCAGCATCGATGGTCGAGCTCATGGCAGGCCACTTGAGCGCGCGCGCCTTGGCGGGCGCCTTGGCGTACAGCTGCGCTCCCTTCCAGTCCGCGCTCGCGCCGGCGACACCATCCGGACACCTCGCCATCCAGTCGAGCTCGAGCTGCTCGTCGGCCTTCACGTTCTTGATGTACGTCAGCCCTGGCGTGGTGAGGACCGCCTCGTCGCCGAGGTCGCGCGGCTGCACCACGACGCCGCACGCGGGGACCTGCGCGACCGTGAAGTCGAACGGGATCTTGTCTTTCCTCGCGAGCTTCCATCCGCTCCGGGTGTCTCCCTCGCCCGGGTAGTAGGTGCCGAGCAAAGGCCAGTTGATGATCACGAGCGGGCTCGCGAGGTAGTGCTCGAGGCCGTTCTTGGGCAGCTCACTCGCTCGCGTGGGCTTGTTCAAGAACCACGTCACCACGGGAGCTGTCGCCACCATCTGTCCGCTCGCGGTCGTTGGCATCACCGCGATGGAGTGCCAGCCGCACTTCGAGATCGGGCTGGCCACCATTCCGTCGTCCTTGTCTTCGGTGAAAGGCTCGAGCGATTCCATCGAGATCGGCTTCGATAGATCGTGCACAGTCATGGCGTAGACGTCGTCGACGACGATCAGCACGCCAGGTCCGCCGGGTTTGACGGGCCAGTTATCGGCCGCGATGGTGATCATGCGATCTTTGTTGTCGAGCAGGCACCGCAGCACCTTGTCTCCGTCGACTCGTCGGGTCGTCATCACTTGTTTTGCGGTCGGCTGGACGATCCGGAGCTGCGGGGATGGAGCCGGAGCGGTAACCGGACGCGTCCGCTCGTACGTTACGGAGGTGCCCTGGGCCCGAGCGGGCATTCCAAGGACAGCACAGACGAGGGTCGCGAACGCCACCAGGGTCAGATTTCGGATCAGCACATCTGATAGTGCGTGACGCCCGCCGAAGTTTGCCATCGCACACTGAAATTGTTGGCCCCGCCAGTCTCTGCAAGAAAACTACCAGCGGCCCACTAACGAACCGGCAGCCCGAAAATCGACTCCAGTAGGGAGCGAGCTGTCGAACCGAGGAAGCGTCTAGCGCGGGTAGCGCACGTCGGGAAATCGCCGGGTTAGACGTTCGCGACCGCTGGCACCCGCGCTGCACTGGGTCAGCTCCATGTCGAAACTCGAAGCGATTCCGACCGAGCTCCTCTTCGAATCCACCGGCGGTCGCCAGACGGTTGGCGAGCTGACCGCGTTCGCGCACGAACACGGCTATGTCGTGACGTCCTCGACGGGTGGCCATCACCTCGGCTGGGCCCACAAGGCGGGTCGCGCGGTCGATGTCCGGACTCGCGGGCACAGCGCGGCTTCGATCCACAGCTTCATGCGCGATGCGCGACGCGACGGCATCACCGTGATCGACGAGCGCGGTGGCGGCAACTCCGCGTGGAGCGGTCCGCACCTCCACCTGCAGAAGTAGCTCAGGGCGCGACGCGCAACGCTTCGATCGTGAGCCCGTGCTGGTGGAGCGTGAGCTTCGCGCGGTCGGCGGCGAAGTCGATCTCGACGGGCTCTTCCATATCGAGCGTGAACTTGCCGTCGCCTTGATAGTTCATGCCGATCGAAGGCTGCTTCGGGAGCTGGACCCGCAGCGTGCCCTTCTCGTCGAACACCCGCGCGCGCAGACCTTTCGCCACGCCCTGGAGGTCGTACGAGCCGACGAACGGCGTGCGCTCGGCGGACGCGAGTGGCTTGCCCTTCGAAGGCTCCGGCAGCGAAAGCATGACCCGCGCGATCCGCTTCTCGAGCTGCGTCGGCGTCGGTCCCTCGGTATTCGCGAGGACGACGATCGTGACGTCGTCGTCCGGATAGCGCGCGAGCTCCGAGATGAAGCCGTTGATGCCGCCCTCGTGCTCGATCCGGTGGTGGCCCTCGAGGTCGGCGACGAACACGCCGTAGCCATACCCCGCGAGCGCACCGGTAGAGAGCTTGGCGTTGGTGCGCATCTTCGCGAGCGATGCGGGCGTGATCACCTTGCCGTGCTCGAGTGCGCGCTGCCACGCGAGTAGATCAGGAGCGGTGGCGCAGAGCGCTCCCGCCGCGAACGGCGGACCGTTATCGAACGGCATCGCATCGATCGGTCCGACCGCCGAGGCATAGCCGTGCGCGAGCTGCGGCGCATCGCACGCGCCGCTGCGGGTCATCCCTGCCGGCAGGAGCACGCGCTCGCGGATCGCATCGCCGTAGGTTTGCTTCGTGAGCTTCTCGATCGCCATGCCGAGCAGGTAGTAGTTCGAGTTCGAGTACGCCCACTTCGAGCCCGGGATGAACTCGAGCGGCTTGGTGGCGAACCGAGCGAGCACCTGCGCGTGCGTCAGCGGATGCTGACCAGCCTGGAGCCAATCGGTATCCGTGAACGTCGGCACGCCGGAGGTGTGGGTGAGCAATTGCTCGATCGTGATCACCGAGTCGTGCTTCGGAAACTCCGGCACGTAGGTGCGGATGTCATCGGTCAGCGCGAGCTTCTTCTGTTCGACGAGCTGGAGGATCGCGACGGCCGTGAACTGCTTGGTGACCGAGCCGATCCGGTAGAGCGTGTCGGCCGTCGCCGGGGTCTTCGCCGCGAGATCCGCGAACCCGTAGCCGGCCGAGACGATGGTCTTGTCACCGCGTGCGACCACGACGGTGAGCCCGACGGCATGTTGTTGCTCGATCTCGGCCTTCGCGAGCGCATCGATCTTCGCGCGCTCGGGCGGTGCCGACGGCGCCGCGATGGACAGACTCGTAGACGTGACAAGGGCAAACAGAACACTGCGCTTCATGGTGACCTCCTAGTCGGGGCACCTGGGAGCAAGGTTGACCATGCCCCAGGTGCGCCGGAATGCGCGCGCGCGATCGCTACCGATCTCGCCGGCAAGTTGCGTCTCGAATGCATCCGCGCTCGCCATCGCGAACCGGACGTACCGCTCGATGACCGAGCTCCTGGCATCTGTGGTGGTGCGAATGGCGCCCGCAACTCGCTCGGCCGCGATCTTCTGGAACGCGATCGAGGTGTCGGCGGCCGGAGACTTGGAGACGAGCTCCGTGATGAGCGCCACCGGATCGAGCGCCGCGCCCGACTCACCCGTGAGCTCGGTGTAGAGCCGCTGGAGCCCTTCTTGATACGCGGGCTGTAGCCGTTCGATCAGACGGGCGACCGCGGCACGTTCCTCGGCGGTGAGGCCCACCGTGTGCGCCCCCTGTTCGAGGATCTCGTCCATCACGGTCGAGCCGGCGGTCGGCATCATCTCGTGCGGCACCATGCACTGCTTCGCGAGGTCCGCGAGCTGGTCGTGGTTCAGGTCGATCGGGCGGGGTCGCTTGCTGTTCATCGTCTCCGCGGTGCGTGCGGTCGTCGCGACCTGTTGTTCGAGGACGGCGATCCGCTCGCGTTGAGCGCGATCGCGCGCGAGCAGCTCGGTCGCGGATGCGGTCGCGAGTGGCGGCGCGATCAGCGCGACGCCCGACATCATGCGCGGCGGGACACCGTTCGTCGCGAACGCCCGCTCGCCCGCGGTCACGAGGATCTGGCCGCGTGCGTTCGCGAGCTCGACCGTGCCTTCGTAGACCGCGACGGTGGTGCCGTACGCGTCGAGCACGACCCGGAAACAGGTCCCGCGAACACGCACGACTGCCTGCGCGGTCGCGACCTCGAACACGTCGGTGGCTCGCTCGACGCGATAGAACACGTCGCCGCGATCCTGGCGGACGTGCGCGACGCTAGCGGCAACGTCCCAGGTGATCGAGCCACCGGGCTCGACGACCGCGACTCCGCGCTCACCGAGCTTCTCGGTCGAGCGCGCGGTCGCGCTCCAGGTTCCAGCGTAGGTGCGCGGCGCACTGCGCAGGGCCACGATCGCGATCGCGGCCGCGGCTGCCAGTGCGAGCCCACCAGCGACGTACGGCCAGCGCGCGCGGCGACGCACCGGCGCGAGCCGTGAAAATCTCGCGACGAACCGGTCGCCCAGATCGCCAGGGGGCTCTGGAGCTTCATACGTATCGAGTAGGTCGAGGCGATCGGGATCGTGGTTCATCGGTCGACTCCCTTCAGCGTCTCGCGCAGCGCAGCGCGTGCACGCGCGAGCCGCGACTGCACGGTGCCGATCGGGAGATCGAGCGTGGTCGCGATCTCCTCGAGGCTGCGATCGTGGTACTCGCGCAGCACGAGCACAGCTCGCTGATCCGGTGCGAGCGCCGCGACCGCGCGTTCGACGAGCGCCGCGAGCGCGCGCCTTCGCGAAGGCTCGTCGGGTGCATCGCCACCGGGAATGCCGACGAGCTCGACATTGACGGTCGCATCCGGCTTGCGATGAAGGCGACGCAGTTCGTTGAGCGCGACCCGCGTCGCGATCGTGAGCAACCACGAAGACACGCGCGCAGGCCCCGCGATCTCGAACTCGGGCAGCGCCGCGAAGGCGCGCAGGAACGTATCCTGCGTCAGCTCCTCGACGACTGCACGCGACGCGCGAGGGTTCAGCATCCGCCACAGGAACGCGTGGACCGAGCGATGGTGCTGCTCGAAGAACGCCCGCGCGGCGGCCTGATCGCCGGCCGCGGCCTTGCGGATCAGCTCGTCGTTCTCGATCTCTGCGCCCGCGGCGCGAGTCGAGTCGGAAGCAACCATCGCGAGCATCGTAGCCAGTTACACCCCGGCCTCCGACCGATGGTCCCGAAATCGTAGCCCGCCGGAAAGCTCACAGGTTCTGGCCGGATTCGCGGGGATGTCAGAGCGAGACGACAACGCCACGCTCGGGCAAGCGATGTGAACCACGCGATACTCTCCGACGAGCGCCTTCCGACAAATCGCGACCAGGTTCGCTCTACTCGCGCCGAAGCGAGGAGAGGCGACGAGGCATGCCAGTTGCTCTCTTACGGGCATGCCCGCGCTCATCACGGCAGGCCTCTTCGTGCTTCTACCTGTTCTCGGGTTCGCTGGTCCCGTCCCCGACCAGACCCCGCGTGGGAACGAGATCATCGAGATCCACGATCACGTTCCGCCGAAGGTGTTGCCTGCGCCGAAGTTCGATACCCGACGGATCGCACCGTACAGTGCTGCGGCGATCGAGCAGGATGCATGGACCCGCGCATGGCTGCTGCTCGAGGTCGATGCTGGTGGCGTCGTGACTCGCTTCAAGTTCCTCAACCGACCGGGATACGATCTCGAGCCGATCGCAACCAAGGAAGCCTTCGCGCTGCGCTTCGCACCAGCACTGGACGCGAAGGGCCGTACGATGCCGACCGAGATCATCGTGCCGATGGAGTGGCCTTCGCACGGATGGCTGATGATGTTCAACGACACCGCAGATCGCATCCCTGCCGACCGCGGTTTCCCGCCACACTCGGCCTTCGCCTACGTGCCCTGCGCAGGGTCGGGTCCGTGGAACTTTAGCTCGCTGTATCGAACGTATCGCGATTGCTCCGGGCCCAAGCGCGAGAATGCGCGGACCGCACCGTGGATCGAGCGCCCACGCCGTTAGGTTGCCGCTCGCTCGCGAAAGCGATACGTGTGCGCGGTCGCGTTGGGAATCGTGAACGTCGCGATCTGAGACTTCGCGACCGAGAGGTTGAGAGCACCGGCGTGAACGGTCCTTCCGATGAAGCGCCAGCTTCGATCACGTACATGTGACCGGGCAGCATCGTGGTGGTCTCGATCGTCAGCGCACCGTCCGCGAAGCTCGAGCGAAAGCCCGTGCCGAACGGCCGCGCGAGGGGCTCGCCGATGAAGATGCCCATGCCTGGCGCTGCGACCGATTTCCAGTACGCCTCGATCAGGGTCTCGCCGCCGAAGTACCGCGGGATCAACACGCGTGGATCGGGGAACTTCTGCTGGAACGCGTACGGCTCGACCACGGTCCCGAAGCTCCCGGTCGCGCCCGCCTTGATGAACTCGAAGCAGCTCATCTGACCCGAGGTCGGGATGTCGCCACCAAAGGACGTCAGGTGATCGGCGACCGCGCCCGGCAGGTACGTGTTCGTCGCGAGGTCCGGCACACTCGCGAGGCCCTGCACGTAGAACAGCACATCAGTCTTGTTCGCGATGCTATCGGCCATCACGATGCTCGCATCGATGCCAGAGGCTGCGGTGTCCCAGGTATCGAGGAAGAGTTGGCACTCGTTGACGTAGCCGTACATCGTATCGAGCACGCAGCGCGCGCTGCGCACGTGATCGCTCGTGCTCATGAGATATACGCTGCCAGTCGGCCAGGTGTTATCGGAGGCGACGCCGCGATCGATCAATGCGGTTGCGTCGGCGAGCGTCGTCGCGGGAATCGTCATCGCGGGGCGAAACGCGTGATCCGTGAACGGCGCGGTCGAATTCGGATCCGCGACGTACGGATTGTCGGGGCCGCACTTCGGGCTCAGGTTGCTGCACGCGTTCGTCGTCGCGTCCTTCGGGATGTAGCCGAGCGCGAACGCACTCGTGATCGACATGTAGTCGACCGCATAAGGCTGGGTCCAGGTGATCGCGATCGCCTGCGCATCGGTGCCGGAGAGCGCCGCATCGACCTGCGCTTTGAGCGGCGTGAAGCTCGCGACGGCCAGATTCGCACCTGCGGGAACGTGCAGGTGCACGACGTTCGCCGCCGGAATGCTGCGTGCGGTCACGTAGTAGTCGGCGATCGAGACCGAGAGCGGATCGTCGTCGTTGACGAGCACCGCCATCTGATCTGACGTGATGCCCGTGCGCGGGAAGACGACTTCGGGTGGCCCACTGTTCGCGTCCGCAGGCGCCGTCGTCTTGTCCGAGCCACATCCTGCCAGGATGATGATCGCCAGCCATCTCATGAGGAAGGTACTCCGCCTCATGCCGATGCGAGCCGTGCGTGACTTATGCACGGAACCGCCGGCCTACGCTTATACGTACGTCGCTGCGAACTGGCTCGAGTAAGCCTGCGGCGGAGCGCACTTAGGCGTGCACGCAACCGAGCGGCGGCGCGGCCGATAGACGCGGGATGTTCCAACCCTCTCGTTACATCTTGCTCGCATCTCTCCTCGTGGCGGGCACCGCCCACGCGGACCATCACGATCCCGAGGAGATGCAGTTCCTCGGGACATCCTTGCACGACGTCGCGCCCGTCGAAGGCGCTCCGCGAGCTCCCGTTCGCGCGCCTGCATGGTGCAAGGAGATCACCCCCGACCCCGGCTACTCCGTCGGAGGGTTCGTGCAGGCGATCGAGAACGCGAACAACCCGTTTCTCGCCGCGAAGATCGCGTGCTCGTTTCCGGGCACCGAGAAGAGCGTGCAGCGAGCGGCCGCGATCATCGAGCAGAACTGGATCAACGTGTCGGGCTTACCGGACAAGGCCGCGGTGGCCTCGATCGCGCTCCGGCTCGACGAAGCGCGTTACGACGCCGGGAAGAAGCAATTGTGCTCGGCGCTGGTCGTGTCAGATCGCATGCCGCCCGAGATCCAGCTGTTCATGAAGACGCGCAACCACTTGTTTGGTTGCGATGCCGAGTATCCCGCGTGGCGCGACAACACGCAGGCCTGGCACGACGATACGTCCGCATATCTCGATCAGAGTGCACGCCCGGCCGACGAGCTCGTGCGACTCGGCTACATCTTGAATCGCGTGAAGCCGGCATTCGAGGATCCGAAGTTCGGGAACTCGCAGAACTATCTCTCGTCGTACGGCATCGATAGCATCGACTACCGAGCCTTGTCGAAGGAGAACCTCGCTCGCCTGCTCGAGGTCGCTCCGTACAAGGACAACGTCTACGCGAAGGCGGTGATCATCGAGTCACTCGCACGAGCTCGGATGGGCATCGCGATCCTCGACGCACGCGTGGCCAAGCTCGTCGCACAGGATCCCGCGTGGAAGGAGGTGCTGATCGACGCGCCGCAGCGTGGCGTCGACGCCTACAACGCAGCCGCGAAGCAGTACAGCGCGGAGATCGCGCGCTCGAACCAGTTCGAGCTGGCGTCCAGCGCGGGCGCAAAGAAGCAGATCGCGGGCTGCGAGCCCGTGCTACGCGCGGACTTCCTGCGCGCGTTCGGCACGCACGCGACCGATGAAGCAGCGCTGGCCGCGCTGTCCGAGCCGATCGCGAGCCTGCTGTTCGCTCGCCTGGTCGCGTGCGAAAAAGCGACCAGCGATTCGGTCTTCGCGACGACGCTGGGTCGGCTGCATGATCGGATGAGGTACTCGCGTGGACCGCGCACGGCCGCGTACTTCGCCCAGCTCGAGGCGGTCTCGAAGGTCCTCGCGGACCAGCCGAAGTTTCCGTTCAGTCTCGCGCGGCTCTCGTTCGACTTCGCGCAAGTCGGCGACTGGGGCGCGGGCGGTGTGGCCCCGCCGAAACCCGATGCCGGCATCGTGAAGTCAGCGACGACGAAGGGCGACATGGTTCACGTCGCGTTCATCAAGACCCACGCGAAGGTCATGTCGCGCGCGTGCGTCAACACCGGTCACCTCTTGATGATCGATGCGAATGATCAGCTGGTCTGGGAGCAGCGCTGTCACGATGCCGGGTGGGTGACGGTGAACACCACGCCCCCGGATCACGACGTTCCGCTGCAGCTGGCGACGGGCATCGTGCCGAACAGCTACGTCGAGCTCACACTCGGCGGTCCGATGACGGTCTACAAGGACAAGTCGAAGGCAACGCTCGTCAGCTTCTACGGCTTCCCGATGTAGCTACATGACGAGATAGAGCAGGGCCATCACGATCGCGACGAGCCCGAACATGCCCTGCCACGGCATCAGGCGTGTGCGGAACTGCTGGCCGCGCATCTGCGCCGCGGCGCTGCTGCCGAGCGTGTACCTCGAGATCAGCGCGAAGCCGAGCAAGAAGCCGACCACGAGATCCGAGGAGGATAGGCCGGTCCATGCGGCTTTCGGGGCGGCGAACGCAGCCTGGGCTTGGCGAGAACCGAACCGGTTGACGGAGGGCGTGCAAGGAGTGTGAGCGATCCCACCGTTGGGAGGCTCGGAACTGAGCGCGCGGCGCAGGCTCGCGGTGGGCACCGTGGCAACGGTGTCGAGGGAAAAATCTGAGGGAGAAATTCAGGCGCCGAACTCGAGCTCGGAGACAGGGTCGTCGGGCGGAGCGCGTGCAGGGGCGATCGGCACGAGGTCGGAGGTCAGGCCGAGGTGTTCGAGGATGTGTGCGGTGACGTGTCGGTCGGTAATGAACGCGATCACGCGCAAGGCATCGCCGCAGCGC
>Ga0209511_1003879_pt1 | contig 11192 bp, 14 predicted proteins | sample SSSSmetaG_FD_184141 | JGI IMG/M metagenome (GOLD analysis project Ga0209511, IMG submission 184141) | Glacier valley bacterial and archeal communities from Borup Fiord, Nunavut, Canada, to study Microbial Dark Matter (Phase II) - ​SSSS... | ecosystem: Environmental > Aquatic > Freshwater > Ice >... | reverse complement strand
ATGCTATCTACAACGATCTCCTGCGGCAGGTTGGGCTCGGGGGTACACTCGACTCTTCGGATGCAGGTGACATCATAAAACGATACTTTGGCTTGACCACCTGCCAAGGGCTTCGGAATTTGGCGGCGAACCCGCAAAATCGATGCGGCTCGCTATGAAGGCGTTCACCCTTATGCCACAAAAACCAATCAACTCTCTCAAGCTTGCTGGATATGTTGTCTTGACGGCAATACTAGCGTTTTGTATCTTCCAGCTAGTTCGTGTGGGTCAGCGTGCATATAGCGCAGATATTATGCCGAGCCAAGCTAGCGTTGAGGCAGTGCCATATTCGGCCACCCCAAATACAAAACTTAAGATTCGACTAGAGAAAAATACTGGTTCTACTCAGCATGAGTCTTCTACATCGACATATCGTCCGCAATTGGTGCGTCCACTTAAACAGTATCAAGGCTTACCTGGTCCGGACGGGTCGGTTAACAGGAGCGTGCCAGGGTGGTGGTTGTATGCAAACTCACAAGCCGAAGCAGAGTGGCTTGATTACTTTGGGTATCCCACACCATCAGAAGAGCTTTCGTTAGCTAGGATGTCAGACAAAGATCTCGCGACATTGGCCGCTGGCGGCGACTTAAATGCAAAGTCGCACCAAATCGCTCGCATGACAAACGAGGCATTCAAATCCGAGAGTATTGAAAAAACACGTATCGTTGAAAGCTTGCTCGGTCGACTTTTGACAGAGGGAGGGCCCTATCAGGCATTCACAATTTGCCGTGTCTACAGCGAACTGTTACAGGCCTTTCAGGATTTGCCAGCAAGCGAGCAAACATCGAAGCGTAAGGATATCTTAGAAAGCTACGGGCGCTCGGCGCAGTTGGCATACGAAATTGGATCTGCCTACGATGATCACACAATCATGGAGATACAAAATGGGAATATATACGGCTTGCGCCAACAAACCGGCGTAGCAAATGTGGAAAATAAGACTTCAATTGCATTGGCAAGAACTTTAGCTTCGATGGCGGCGCGGCGGCGCGAGATGAATGCTTCGCCAATAATTCTTATGCCGCGACCAGAAACTCCTCGTAATACTACTTTCATTCCACTGGAGAGATATTGAAATGGGTCGGCGCTTGTTCGAAATGTCACTTGTGTATGCGTTAATTGCTATACATTCTTTGGTTTTTCATGTTGCAAATTTGTACGCTCAGCCTAAAAACCAAATTACTCAAGTAGACCAGATATTCCAAGATGGCAAGCGCCAACCGTCGTGTGTCGATCATCGTAAGCAATTTTCTATCCTGTTCTGTGAGCGAGGCGTCAACATGACGTTTACAGAACCCTTCCAAGTGTCTGATATCGATATTGCGAAAAATTACGGCACATCATTGATATGGGAAGAGCAGATATTAAAGTTTTCTCAAGAACTATACAAAGACCCGCCAAAGGATCTTCGCAAGCGCGCATCAGAGGTTTTGCGCGCTTCGATTGTATCGTGTGCCAAGTCAACTCAGTGCGAGAATGAATTGCTTGAGTATTTTGGAGTAAGTAATAAGTTAGGGCTTAGGTTTCCTGATCTCGCTCGGACAAACGTAACGCCCGGCGAGCGAAATGAGTCACTAGCGTCCGCTCTGGGTGAGAGACTGTACTCATCTGACGCGGGCATATTGATTCGTAAATTTATATACGCAAAGGAGTGCATGAAACTTAAAAATGAAGCAAAACAGATTGGTTGTGAATTAAATATTCGCGCACCTTGAATAAATTTTTATATTGCACACATTGGGTATTCCGACTGGCTCTAAGATATGACTGAGATTACTGTGTATGGAGTGGGGTCTGCCATCCCCGCTGCGGCAAAACCTTCTCTACGCAATCGGCAGGAGTCGCAAACACCGCACGCCAGGCCATTGGCGTCCGCCTGATAGCAAGAAACCGTCATCTTGTAATCCACGTTAAGCCTCACGCCCTCGCGAATAATATCGGCTTTGGACATTTTGATAATCGGCGTGTGGATCGTGATGGCGCCGCCTTCCACACCGGATTTGGTCGCAAGCCGCGCCATCGCCTGAAATGCGGCGATGTAGTCGGGTCGGCAATCGGGATAGCCGGAATAATCTACTGCGTTCATGCCGGCAAAAATATCGATTGCCCCGAGTGTTTCCGCCCACGCCAGCGCGAGCGATAGAAAAATGGTGTTACGCGCGGGAACGTAGGTCACGGGAATCCCTTCGCTGGGCGGTGTTGGCACAAGCGATGTGGGGACGGCAATATTGGCATCAGTCAGTGCCGAGCCGCCCCAGCCGGTGAGATCGAGCTTTAAAACACGATGCTCGGCCGCGCCGATAGCTCTTGCGACATTAGCGGATGCCACCAATTCAGAGCGATGTCGCTGACCGTAATCGAACGATAATGCATAGGTTTCAAAACCTTGCTCGCGTGCGATGGCGAGGACTGTTGCAGAATCGAGGCCGCCTGATACTAGGATGACTGCTTTTTTCATAATGGATTTTTGTTGATGATCAGGTGATCAAAATCGGTAGGGGTTTAGCCCCCAAGGAGATGGGCTTTGCCGTCGCAAGATTTGCCAGCTAATATTATTACCCGACATCTATTGTGTCTTGCACCCCCTCGTTTGTTACACCCCCCGTAGCTCACCCCAAATCACTTTATGCAACTGCACTTGCATGCGTACCGGCAACTGATCTCGCAAAATCCACTCGGCTAGTTGGGCGGGAGAGACGTCGGCAAATGAAGGTGAGAATAATACGGGACAGATTTTATCAAGCGACTTCTCAGCGAGCAGCGCTTTTGACCAGGTGTAATCAAATTCGCTGGTAATGACAAATTTTATTTCATCCTTCGCCGTGAGCCGTGCCAGATTTTCCCACCGATTTTTTTCACTCTCCTGTGAGCCGGGCGTTTTGATATCCATGATGCGGGAAACCCGCGCGTCCACACCGACAATATCAATTGCGCCGCTGGTTTCGAGCGATACCGAATAACCGGAGTCACACAATCGTGAGAGCAAAGTAAGGCAATTTTTTTGCGCCAATGGCTCGCCACCGGTGACGCACACGTATGTTGTTTTGTACTTGGCAACGTCAACCAGCACATCCGCGATCATGCGTGTTTTGCCTTCGTGAAACGCGTAGGCCGTATCGCAATAACCGCAGCGCAGCGGACAACCGGTCAGGCGTACAAATACGGTGGGCAATCCGACGCGACTCGATTCGCCTTGAAGTGAAAAAAATATTTCGTTGATCCGTAATTCTTCACTTCTAGCCGAAGCAAAGGTGGACGAGGCTTTAGCTTCGGCGGCGCGTGGGATGGCGGCAGGAATCGTTACAACAGACGTCATGGGCGGTTGCTCCTACCTTCGTGATACTTGCAGCAGGCGCGTGCGCGCTTTGGCAGCTGCTTCGGAGCCGGGAAAGCGCGCAACAACATCTTCTAATGTATTGCGTGCAGAGCCGCTGTCACCCGTTTCCTGCTGCACACTGGCAATCGCCAGCAATGCGTCAGGAACCTTGGAGGATTCTGGATAATTCTTTAATAGATTCTCTTGCATGGAGCGTGCATTTGAAAAGTCTTTCAAATTGAAATAGGCGATACCGATCCAGTACTGCGCATTTGCAACCAACTGACTGTTCGGAAAATCCTTTGAAAATGTTTCAAACGCGCGGATCGCACCGATGTAGTCGTTACGGCGAAATAGATTAGAGCCCACATCGTAGGCTCGATTTTCTTGTTCGCGCGTATAGACAGGGGACACCATGCTCGCGGCGGGCCTGGCCGCGCCGCCGATCGGGCCTGACTGTATTGCGGGTTCCTGAGTGGTGGGCATGCCGTAGGTTACCGTCGCGGCATTGGCGGTATTCAAGGCGTTGGGCACGCCTGCTGCCAGCCCGACCGGTGAACCTGGCAGCCCCACCGACGGCAGCACCGGTGCTGCATTCGCAAGGCCCGCGCTAGTATTAAACCCTGGCGATGCCAACCCCACAATACCCGCAGGCGCGCTCGTAGGCTGCACATTCACTGACGGTGGCGCGTCGCCCACACCTTCCAGTTTACGAAGGCGCGAATCGATATCCAAATAGAAATCTTTTTGCCGTTTGGCCAATTGCTCGTTTTGATTCGTCAGCACTTCAACCTGCCCGCGCAGACGTGCGAGCTCGGCGTTTAGCTGCTCAATTTGATTCAGAAGCTGGAGAATGCCGATGTTCTTGATGGACTCATCAATTTTTTGCATTCGCAACTCGTTATCGCGGTTTTGCTGTTCGATTTGCGCACGCAAAGCCCTGGTGTCTTTGCGTGCTTCATCATCATCAAATAAGCCGGCAGCAGCGTTAAAGCTCATCACTGAACTCAACGCCGCCGTAATTATCGCAAGCGCAATTCTGCTTCGGCGAATCGCTAAATTAGAACGCAAAAAACTCATCACTCACCGTCGTAAACGACTTCAACACGACGATTTTGCGCCCAAGCCGCTTCATCATGACCGGTGGCACGTGGCTTGTCTTCGCCAAAGCTAACGGTTTCAATCCGGTCCGCGCCGACCCCCAAAATGGTCAACGCTCGACGAACTGCTTCGCCGCGGCGCTGGCCGAGTGCCATGTTGTATTCACGCGAGCCTCGCTCGTCGGCATGACCTTCAAGGCGAATTTTGCGACCGCGATTATCGTTAAGATATTTTGCATGTGCTTGAATCACGTCGGTGAATTCGCTTTTAACTGTGTCCTGGTTATATTCAAAATAAATAATGCGTTTGGACAAAATATTGTTGGAGTCCTTGAGCGGGTCATTTTTTCCGCTGACGTTGGTATTGCCCATGCCCGAGGTGGTCGGTGTCGTCGACGTGGTTGTGTCCGGTGTGACGGGTTTGCTGTCGACTTTAACGTCTTTGCCACCATCTTTGCTTGCACATGCGGCAAGCACCAGCGCAAATCCAAAACCAATAAGAATTCTTTTCATTTTTTACTGCTCCTTTAAATGACAACCAAAACCGGGACAACCTGCACGAAAACACGGATTGAAAAATAGCGTTTGCAGCTATGCGCCATGTTCAAGCTACCACTGTGCCTAAGATGACCCAATAATTATGCGCCATCTGTGCGCAAGCGAACTTTATCGAAAATACTTGCCAGCCTGTCGGCTATCGCTATTTCGACAAATCTTTGAAGACGTATTTCAAGGCTCTGCAACGACTTCGCGGGCCTTGCTCACCGCAGCGCCGTTATTTCGTAACCGAAGCCGAGGACGACCCATATGGCCCCCAAGCCGGCTCACGCACATCGCCTGCCGATGAGGTCAGTTTCGATTTCACCCGACCATCGACTGAAACCGAACCCAGCGCACCGCGACCACCTGATTTCGATTCATACAAAATGGTTCGGCCATTCGGTGAAAAGCTGGGGCTGTCGTCCAGCGGGCCGTCGGTCAAAATCGTGACTTGATTGCTGGCGAGTTCTAAAGTCGCAATTCGCAAATGGCTGCTCGCGTCGCGGGTGACAAACGCGACCAATTTTCCATCGCTGCTGACGCGCGGGTTGACGTTGTAGTTGCCTTCAAAGGTCATCCTGGTCGGGGTGCCACCAGACGCGGGGACTTTGTAAAGCTGCGGCCCACCGGAGCGATCCGACACAAAAATGATATTGCTGCCATCGGCAGTGAACGTGGCGTTGGTATCAATCGAATTACTTTGGGTGATGCGCGTTGCATCGCCGCCGTCTGCCGAAATCACATAAATCTGACTGACCGCATCTTTCGATAGCGCCACGACTAAACGCCGACCGTCAGGTGCCCAATTCGGCGCGTAGTTGTCGCCGCGAAAGTTCGCGATCGTCCTGCGCTGGCCGGTCAGCAAATCTTGCACAATCACCGTTGATTTGCGGCTTTCGAATGAGACATAGGCGATTTTGTTTCCATCCGGTGACCATTTGGGCGAGCGGATGGGCTCCTGCGATGCGAGTACCGTCTGCGGGTTGAATCCATCTGCATCTGCCACCTGCAATTCAAATCGGCTGCCGCGCTTCAGCACATAGGCGATCTTGGTTGAAAAGACGCCCTTTTCGCCGATCAGCTTTTCGTAAATCTCATCAGATATTTTATGAGCCGTGGCACGCAGTTGGGACGCTGAAACGGTATACGCAATACTCGTTAATTGATTTTGCTTCGCGACATCAAACAAGCGAAAACGCACTTCAAATTTGCCGTCAGCCGCAGGATTAATCGAGCCAATGACCAGTGCCTCGGAATTGCGTGATGACCAGTCAACAAAATTTACCTGCGATGGCTCAGACGGTACCTGTGTCAATCCCCCCGTATTCACCATGCGGAACAAGCCGGTGCGGGTGAGGTTATTGATGATGATTGGCGTGATATTTTGCGGCGCAGTCAGCTCATTGGCGAACGGCACGATCGCGATCGGAATTTGGCGCCCGGCGCTGGTGGTGACATCAATAATGAGCTGCGCGCTGGCGTACTGCGCGTTTGCCAATATGCCGATGACTAGCACCATCGCCGACATGAAGTAATGCGTAAAACCGTGCGTGATTGTGCTCAAACGCAAACGGATGCTGCGCAATGAGGATCGCAGATTTGGGGGTCCAAGGGCAGAAAGGCCGCCCCTAAAAGCTTGAGTGTCTCGAATCATGGGTTACCGCTCGTGTTCGATATTTAAAATGAGAGTGCGAGTCGAGCCTAAAAGTTCCGGCTTATCGGGTAATGGCCATTGCTGAATGCCATTGATAGCCCGCTCGATGGACTCATCATACACGCGGTTACCAGACGGCTTGACCACCTGCGCATCGAAGACGACGCCGTTCACCAGCAGCCGCAAACGAATTTGTACCTTAGGCCGGTCCGTGACCGTATCAGGAATATTCGCGCGGCTGCGGATAAGCGCGGCGATTTTCCCTGCGTAGTCGGCCTGTGCTGCTTGTTGGGAGGCTAGCTGAGAGACACGCGCCTGGCTCTCCCGTGCCTGCAATGCAGCTTGTTCCTGCTTTATTTTGTTATCCAGCGCGCGCTGGTTAGCCGCATCTTCCCGTTGCTTTTTTTCCAGCTCAGTTTTCTTTTTGTCCTGATCTTTTTTAGCATCGTCGAACTTCTTTTTGTCGGCTAATTCTTTCTCTTCACGCACCTGCTTCTTGATGGCCTCGCGTTCCTGTTTCACCTTCAAATCGATTTCAGCTTTGGTCGGTTGCGACGGCGCTTTTTCTACTTCAGGCGGCGGCAATTTTTTAGGGATGGGCGGCGCTACTGGCGGCGGTGTTGGAGTGGGTGTTGGAGCGGGTGTGGGATCGGGCTTGGTTGGAGTGGGGGGCGCATTGCGCACCGGCGGCAGCGAATCCCACACCTCCGCCATCAGCGGCGCGGTGGGCTTGGTTTGCCACGACACGCTAAACACCAGCAGCGCAAAAAAAGCCGCGTGCACCAGCAGCGCCAACGCTAACGCTGGCCCGCGACCCTGATCGTGACGTTTGCCGTTACGCTGGCGGCGACTTTCTTGAGGGTCGCGCGGCGCGCGCGGATCTGGTGCGTCTCGTGGATTAGGGCGGGGTGAATAGGTGGCCATATTACGAAGGGTGACGCCACAAACGCCAGCATTGGCGTACTTTTTGAGGGCGCTTGCCTAAAATGGCAATATCCACCGGCGTCCCCAGCCCTATGCCTTGTAGAAGCCCGCCGTTATTAGGGTTCAGGCAGGCAGGTATTGCCAATTTCATTTACCAGTCATCCGTTCAAACACTCGGCTTCGCCAACAGCCCAACGCGTTTGATCTGACCTTTTTGCAGGCTGTCCAGGACCCGCAACACATCTTCGTACTTCAAATTTTTATCCGCTGAAATCACCACCGCCTGATCGGGTTGTTTCGCCTGAATGGCGCGAATCGTTGGCAGCAATTGCTCGCGCATGACCGGCTGTTCTCTGCCGCCCTGCTGGCGATCTACCAATACAATTGCACCGGTCTTATTAATGCGAACTTCCAGCGGCGCGATGCTTGGATCAAGCGCCTGGCCGACACTCGGCAGATCAATCTGTCCCGGCGTAATCACTTGTGCCGTCACCATAAAAATAATCAGCAGCACCAGCATCACATCGATGTAAGGCACGACGTTAATTTCGGCGATCACTTTGCGCGGACGGCGCATGCTGGTGACGGCCATTTAGCTCACCGCCTGGCGTTGCAGAATGTTTGAAAACTCCTCAATAAAACTTTCATATCGATTCGCCAGTCGATCAATTTCAGCGGTGTAGCGGTTGTATGCAATCACCGCCGGTATCGCCGCGAACAGGCCAATAGCGGTCGCAATCAGCGCCTCTGCAATACCGGGGGCCACCTGTGCCAGCGTAGCCTGTGCCACGTTCGACAAGCCGCGAAATGAATTCATGATCCCCCAAACCGTGCCAAGCAGGCCGATGTAGGGGCTGACCGAGCCGACGGTGGCCAAGAACGATAAATGTGATTCGAGATAATCGAGCTCACGTTGAAAATTCGCTTTCATTGCGCGGCGCGTGCTATCCATCAACGCGCCAATATCGGAGCCTGCACGCGTTTTCAGCTTGAGAAACTCCTTGAATCCTGCTTCAAAAATACGCTCCATGCCGGCTGTTTCATATTTTCCCGAGCTGGCGGATTGATACATGCCGATCAGATCGGTGCCGCTCCAGAACTCGCGCTCAAAATCTTCCGCCTGCTTTTTTGCGCGCCGCACGGTGAATAGTTTCACGAAGATATACCACCACGACATAAAAGAGGCCAACGCCAAAATCCCCATCACCACTTTGACCGGGATGGATGCCTGCAGCACCAGCGATAGCACGCCCAACTCTTGCGAAAAATTTAACAAGTCGCCTCCATCTTTTTCTTCAATTCCACCGGGATTTCCAGCGGCTTAAAATTATCTGCGGACACCGACGCCACCGTGACCCGCGCCTTCACCAAAATCTCTTCACCACGCCGAATCTCTTGATGAAAAATACAGCGTACGCGTCCCATCGTTTCAATCGACACCGTCACTTCCAGCGCATCATCGATGCGCGCAGGCTTCACATAATTAATCGTGATCTCGCTCACTACCCACAGCATTTTATGTTTGCGAGTGAGTTCACCGTTATTGAAGCCCAGGTAACGCAGCCATTCAGTGCGCGCGCGCTCTAAAAAATGAATATAGCGTGCGTGATAAACCACGCCGCCCGCGTCGGTATCTTCATAGTAAACACGTTGTGGGAAGGCGAAAGCAAAAAGGTCCGTTTGCTGGGCATTTTTTAATGTTAATTTCGCCATATTTTTTTGATGTGATGGACTGTCTGACAAGTTTGACTAGAAAAGTTCCGGCACGTTGGCACTCGCGGGCCGTGTAATGCCAAAATGTTGATACGCCAACAGCGTCGCCATCCGCCCGCGTGGTGTGCGTTGCAAATACCCTTGCTGTATCAAATACGGTTCCAGTACATCTTCAATCGTGTCGCGTTCTTCGCCAATCGCGGCCGCCAAGTTTTCCACGCCCACCGGGCCGCCATTAAATTTTTCAACTATGCACAAGAGCATGCGGCGATCCATCGTATCGAGCCCAATCGCATCAACATCCAGCATCTTTAATGCCGCATCGGCGATCTCTTTATCCACCGTGCCATCGCGTTTTACCTCCGCAAAATCGCGCACCCGCCGCAGCAGCCGATTCGCAATCCGTGGCGTGCCGCGCGAGCGCAACGCGATCTCATGGGCACCATCTTGCGTCATCTGCACTTTCAATAATTCAGCGGAGCGCGTCACGATCAATTGCAATTCCGCTGGCGAATAGAATTCCAGCCGCGCCACAATCCCAAAGCGATCGCGCAACGGATTGGTCAGCATGCCCGCACGCGTGGTCGCGCCCACGAGTGTGAACGGCGGCAAATCAAGTTTCACCGAACGCGCCGATGGCCCTTCACCAATCATGATGTCGATCTGATAATCCTCCAGCGCGGGATATAAAATCTCCTCAACAACCGGATTTAGCCGATGAATTTCATCAATAAACAAAACATCATGTGGCTCCAGATTCGTCAGCATCGCCGCCAAATCGCCCGCGCGCTCCAACACTGGGCCGGAGGTATGTTTCATGTTCACGCCCATCTCGCGCGCTATGATGTGTGCCAGCGTGGTTTTGCCCAGTCCAGGCGGGCCGAACAATAGCGTGTGATCCAGCGGCTCTTTACGTTTGCGCGCGGCCTCAATAAAAATCGCCAGCTGGCTGCGAATTTTTTCCTGGCCGATATATTCGTTAAGCTTCTTCGGCCGCAGCGCGCGCTCTTGCACCTCTTCGAGCGACGATGCTTTATCCGCCGTAATGATTCGGTCTGGCTTGTCAGCCGATATAGCAGTGAGGCGATCAGGTTCTAACATGCCCTGATTCTACGATGCTTTCGCAAGCTTCCGGCGAATGTAAATCGTTTTGTCGACAATCGCCACGATATTGTCATCAGCATCGACAACATTGATGCGGTAAGTGGGTTCAAATTTTTCGCCACTCACCGTCTTCTCGCGTATCTCGGCTAGCCGCTCGTCTGTCAATTTAAAATGCGCAAAAACCGTCCCGCGCCCCGGACTCACAAATTGAATATTCCCCGCCTTATCCCACACCAAATATTCGCCACCAAGCACGTTCATCAGCATCAACATATAAAACGGATCAGTCATCGAAAACAACCCGCCGCCAAAATGCGAGCCCACGTAATTTTGATTGCGCAACGAGAGTTTCATCCGAATCGACACCTCCCGCCAGTCAGCAGAAATCCGCAAAATATGAACCCGCATCCCCCAAAACGGCGGCCAGCAATTCATGAGGATGCGGAACAATCGCGGGCCTATTTTGATGCGGCTGTAGAGGCCTTGCTTCGAGGAGGACATGGTTTTTATAATGTGAACGCTAGTATTGGCGGGGGTTTGGGCGGGTTTTGCGCGAAGAAAGAAACCAGTGCTATTTTTAATCGCAAGCTATGAATCATAGAAAAACTTTAGAATAATTTATGGATTATTTGCGTTGAAGCAAAAAATCAAAAGCCCGATATCACTCGGGCTCCTTTGGGTCTATATTTTTTGCGGTCATCAGAAGCGAATTAACCATTATTCGATTTGGGGCCACTTTTCCGAGCGGCACTTCTTTTTGATTTACTTGTGGTCTGCTGCCCAAGTTCAATCTTCGGAATTT
>Ga0209511_1003874_pt1 | contig 11200 bp, 10 predicted proteins | sample SSSSmetaG_FD_184141 | JGI IMG/M metagenome (GOLD analysis project Ga0209511, IMG submission 184141) | Glacier valley bacterial and archeal communities from Borup Fiord, Nunavut, Canada, to study Microbial Dark Matter (Phase II) - ​SSSS... | ecosystem: Environmental > Aquatic > Freshwater > Ice >... | reverse complement strand
TTATTGATGATCCCGAAGATCTGTTTGAAACCGCTACCGACCTTGCCGATCAGTACGATGCGATCGTCATTGATGCCCCCGGCGTTCTAGGCGAAACCACCAAGTCTATTTTGTTAGCAGTTGACCTGGCATTGATCCCAGTTCAAGCCGCCCAGCTCGATCTGGCAAGTACCGAGAAAATTGTGCGCTTGGTTCATAACGTTCAGAAGGTGCGGAAAGGACAGCCCCATGCCGCTATCTTCCTTAACAAAGCCGAAAAACGCAGCATTCTGTTGCGGGAAGCCAGAGTCGCCCTAGCTGACATTTCTGGCATCAAATTACTGGAGACAACCATTTATCGCCGTATGGCGATCGCCGATGCTCCTGGTCAATCGGCAACCGTCTTCAATATGTCAGGCGAATCTGCCCAGGTTGCTGCAAAAGAATATGAACAGCTATTCACGGAGGCATTGAACTATGGCGAGGCGAAGCTTGAGTAAACTGCGCGACAGCCTTGAACAGGTTGAAAATCAAGTAGCGGGAGATTACAATCTTCCCCTTATATCAATTTGCCTACGTGCCCAGCAACCACGTCGCTACTTCGACCCAGAGAAGCTAGAACAATTAATTTTATCTGTTAAAGAACACGGCATCCTGGAACCGGTTCTAGTGCGCCCAGTCGAGGGCAAACCTGATCAGTACGAACTTGTTGCCGGAGAGCGACGCTATCGAGCGGCTCAACAGCTTGAGTTAACCGAAATACCCGTCGTCATCCGCGAACTGACTGATACCGAAGCCCTACAACTCGCCCTGATCGAGAACCTACAACGGGAAGATCTTAACCCCCTCGAAGAAACTGAAGGTATTTTACAATTGCTCAGCATTCGACTTGATCGAGATTTAGCTGACCTGCCACCCCTTCTTCACCGCCTTCAACATGAGCGCAAAAAAGCTTCCAACAACGTTGTTGGAAGCTCAAAAACAGCAGATCGAGAATCTTCCAACAACGTTGTTGGAAGCCCAGAGATTGAAGCGATCGAAAGCGTCTTCACGGGTCTAGGTCTGATGTCCTGGGAATCTTTCGTAAATCATCGACTTCCACTCTTGAATCTACCAGCTAATGTTCTAGAAGCTCTGAGCCAAGGTAAGCTTGCCTATACTAAAGCCCAGACGATTGCTCGCGTGAAAGGCGAAGCCCAACGTCAAGCTTTGCTCGAGTCAACAATTAAAGAAGACCTTTCCCTTAGCCAAATCCGGGAACGAATTAAAACCCTTCAGCCAGAGCCAGACGAAGCGTCCCCCAAAGCTACCGTTGAATCCCTCTCTCGCCGAGTGATCCGAGCCAAGCTGTGGGAAGACCCAAAAAAATGGAAACAAGCCCAAGCTCTTTTGGTAAAGCTAGAAGCCTTAATATCGGAAGAGTAGAAGATACTGTCCCGCAAATTGTTAGGCTGCTTATCAAAGAGAGGCGTTCTCCTTGAACACAATTAATCCTTCAAATCACCCTGGATTACTTTAATGCCTCTCAAACTTCAAACGATTGATTTAGGCAAGTCCAAGCAGTGCTTAGTTACAGATGATCCGTTGCCTTTTATTTGCCAAGCTGCAATTGACTCTCAAATCTCATCGGTTTCGGTCAGTTTTGCAATTTTGATTGTGAAATGGGTTTTGATAGTTCGGAAGATTGATTCTTTTGTGACGCGGCGATCGCGCTTTCGCCTTTATCAGAATCGGAGGTTTAAGATAAATTTAATAACATTCTTGGTTAGCGGTGGTTAGTACCCTTGTGTAACACAAGAAGCTTAAAACCGTCTGCCGCACTAAGGTTATTATATTGCTGGCAATTCTCAGAGATTAAAACCAAATCTGCAACCTCATTGACAACAGCTATTTGCTTGGCTAATTAAACGCTCAATAACAGGTAGTTCTGCTCTAGCGGCTGAATTTTGATCTTGAAAAGCACTATATTCGCTGTGGGATCTAGAAATATCTTGACGGGCAAAATTCAGAAGCTTTTCTACAGCCTCTGATAAACAGCTGACTTTCAGTCCGTGTTGTTTTGCCACTTCCAATTCTTCATCCGATTGCTGAAGCAACGATAATTGTTGACTCAATGCCGTCAAGCATTTACCACTATCTTCTTCATGAGGACGAAAATATCGATTATTAATTTCAGATGCGGTATCGTCTTGCCAAACTTTCTGGATATCTTGACGATAATCTTGAAGAACTCTGGATCGCTGTTTTAGCGTCCAAAGTGAGTCTTCCATCTGCGATCGCTGCTTTGTATACCAAGTTGTTTCTTCCATTACTTTTTACTCGATTTTATGAGAGATTTACCTGATCTTTAGGGATCTTTGACATCTAGTGTTCCGTCAGCTATCAAATCCTTAAGTACACCAATTGCTCGACTCAGCGTATTTAAAGTTTCTTGGCTATCTTCAGATTTGCCAGTTCTGCCTAGTTCGCCCCAGTGATCGTCAAGAATATCATCGACCAATTTATTGTAAGTGGGATGTGAACCCAAATGCATAGGCAAAAACACGCCTGTTAATTCCTGAATTAAAGCCCTTTGCATAGGTTTTTCCGGTAGATAAATTCCATTCATCGCTGAGTCAAGATCAAATTCACATTTATCTATCGCTGCTCTAACCAGAGGGCTTTTGTCCGCACTAGCTCCCGGTACTACATGGTGAGCTTGATACTTTCTACTTGGATAAAATTTGTCTGTTGTAGGAATCTTATTGTCTGTTACATCTCCAAGATTGTCTCTCAACTTAGTAGAATTCCCTTTAATTTTTGTGCCAGTTGTCGCGGAGGATATAGTATTGGATAAGTTTCTTACAAAATTGCTTGCATAGACTTCCCTGTTCTCTTGATTAAATTCAATGAGAGCTTCAATCCGTCCAGCTAGAAGGATTTTAACTTTCTGAGCTTGATTGATATAGAAATTGAAGTTTGCCTCAGTTTGTGCCCAACCTGCTCGAAACTGATCCACATAGTCACCCTCTGAAACGGCGTTAAAAACACGCCAACGATTTTCTAATTGAAGATACTCGGAAGTCAGTTGGTTCAAATGATTTTCTAAGCTCTTTTTATATTCAATTAATCTTAGTAAGAGAAGCTTAGTATCTGTAGCACTACTCATATTTCATCCCTAGTTGCTAATTTAAGGATTGGGTGGAGCAGAAGTCTCTGACTCATTTTCAGTCCTAGTCGAATTTTCAGCTTCTTCCTTTCGTCGTTGAATATCCTCTTCGTTTGCCGAACTGGCACGGACACCTGCTTCTGCAATAATATCTTCTCCACCTTGAAGTCCAAATTTACTAATATCTGGAATCGATCCAGACATTACGTTGCCAAATAATCCTCCAAAAATCTGAGCAACGGCAATACCTTTTTTAACACCTCCCCAAAAGCCTGAAGAGATTTGATTAAATCGAGTAAGGTGCTCTGCTCGACTTTCTAGCTCTTGAGTTCCTATAACCGCTAAGCGATATGCGGAATCCGACATATTACGAGCAGTCTGAGTGTGAACTTGTGCATCATTCGTAATTCTTTCGGACTGATGAACTTTGATTGAAAATTGTTCAATGGTTTCCTCTGCTTCAAGTGCTTTAGTTTGTGCGTTATTGGCAGCACGATTTGCGGATTCTGCATTTTCTAAGCCACGTTCGGCATCATTGAGAGCTTGTTCAGATTGCTCCATTGCTGCATGTGAATGTTGAACGGCTTGTTCTGCATAGCTCACGGCGCTTTGGCAGCAACGCACTCTAGCTTTTGCCTTTTCCAGATCTGCTTGAGCCGCACGAACCTCAACTTCCGCTATCTTTAACGCTTCAATAGCTTGCTCGACTCGCAGCCTAGCATTGTTATATGCCCTATTACAATTTCTGCGTTCTGAGTCGTTTGTACATTGTTCTAAATTAGATTTAGCGCGGTCTAAATCTCTCTGGGCAGATTCAAAGTTTCTTTCAGCTTGCTGGAAAGCTTGAATAGCCCTTCCTAGCCTTTCTTCCGCTCTAGCCTGCCAAGCTAGAGCAAGCTGTAACTCAGCTTGCCATTGCTCAAGCACCGTCTCTGATTTCTGCTGTGCTTGTTCAACGGCTGAGATCGTCTCATGCGCGATGTCTACGGCTGTACTGCACTGAAACAGTATACTTCCGACTTCCGCTTCTATTTCCTGTACATCTTCCAGGTCAGACTTTACTTGATTATCGGCGATCGCACCCCATCGAAGTGCTTGAGCAACGCGCTCTTGAGCACAGACTTGGGTATATTCAGCTTGTTTAAGGATATCGCTCGAGGTCTGGGTAAACCGATGCATTTCCTCTCGCAAGGTGGTGAATATTTTTATTAAGGTACGAGGATCATAGGTGCTCATAACAGCCCGCTCTCTTGTCTATTTAGGTCCTCTAAATCAGAAATCCGCTCATTTAGCAAGGCTTTAATTCTTTGTGACTGGTCAATATAAGCTTTGAACCGGGCTTCAGTTTGTATCCAACCTGCCCGAAATTGATCAGCATAATCTCCTTCTGAAACAGAGTTGAATGCTCGCCAACGTCCCTCTAGCTGATGATATTCCGAGGTTAACTGCCCCAGATGTCGCTCTAAACTAGTGCGGTATTCAAGCAGCCCAGTTAAGAGTAATCTAGAGTTTGTTCCTGAGTAAGTCATAGTTTCCTTGCCATCGGGATTCTAACTTTGAGAATAGAGTAGTTGAAGCTATCGAAATGACTATCGATGACCCAAATATCTAGAAAGGGCTTGCAATTTTTGGTCGAGAAATTGTACGTATAACGGTCCCTCCCGGTTTAAATAGTTCTTCATCATTTCATCAAATTCTTGCCATTGAGAATCGTACTCTTTTCTCATATCGTCTTGCCAAATAGGAGAGACGCGATCATGATTAGCCTGGAGGTCATTCATCGAACCTTGAAGCTGACCGTTAAAACGTCCTAGCTCAGAGTGAAAATTTCGCATTTCTCGGAAAGTATCATTCATGCTCATTGCTGTTTACCCCATTGATTCAGAGTGTTACTTACTTCCAACAACTGCTGATCTAGCGGAATTGTAGATTCAGTGCTGTAAGGCTTAAATCGGACTGTGCGATCACTTTCCACATCGAGGTATAAAGCTGCAATTGGTTTGCTGCCATCTATCTGTAATCGAGAGGCTAGACGATTGCGAACAAACGTAAATGACTCATCCTCAGACATTTGTAATGCAACACGATGTCGAAAGTTAACTAAATCTCGCCGTTCATCAATTACATTTAGCATGGCTCTAAGTCCAGAGAAACTTAAAATTATATGGATTCCTAGGCGAGAACCGTCTATGCACAAGCGTCTGAGCTTTTCACCAAGTTGAGAGTCAACCATGCCATAAGCATCAGCTTGGCGGCGAATTTCATCTACTTGATCTAGCTCAGTCATAACAACAAAAATAGATGATGATGCAATACGTGCATCATCTTCCAATTGGACTCGTCTCTCAATTTCGAGGATTAGAGAATCAATCAGTGGGCTGATGGCTTTGTTACTACGAGTAAATTCAATTGAAAAACCAGCAGGACGCAGGACAGAATCACCAATCATTTGCAAAGCCTCGCACCATTGGGTTTCTGCCATACTGCGATCAAAGATATAAAATTTGCTAGCACTTGGATTTGTACCCACAGCAAGACTAGTTAGAATTCCTGTCAACATTCCGTAACGGGCTGTATTCTCACCACCAATAAGAACTATATTTTCAGCCAAACGTCTCCGCATCACTATCATTGCTTGCCCACGGACACTGAACTCTTGCCCAACCCAAATAGCACTTGGACGTTCTGCGGAAAACCAATCAGTAACACCAATCCCATTCAGATGAATAGGCTGACGCGCTTTTGCTTGCCATTCTTGAGCGGTTAGCCAGCAAGAATGCTCAAGTAGCTTACGCAGTTGAGGATTCTCAACAATATTTGGTTGCTCTTTCCCGTCCAGTACTGCACGCAAAGGTAGTTCATCGGAAGAGAATCGTTCATGTGCCTTACGGTTTAACCGCTGGATCAATTGATCCCTATCGTTCGTTTTTAAGAGAGCAACCTTACCAAGTCGGTTTGAGCCATCATCACCTAATTGATCATTAACTACGATCTTTCCTGGCAAATCGCAGGTCATAATCAATTGTTTGCCGCGTCTACCAAATCCAGTCAACCCTTGAATATCGTCGTGACGCATTTGCATTGCCATTAGCAAATGGAAGTTGCCAAAAATTGCATCACGATTCAGCATTCCTGCGGCACCAAACCTTTGAGATGCCAGCAACATGTGAATCCCCGCAGCACGGCCTTGCTGAGATAGCTTTAGCAAGTAGTTAGAGGCAATCCCATCTTGATCGCCCTCAAATAGCTCTTGGTACTCATCCACAAGAAGAATAATTCGAGGCAGTTTACCGCGAGGTTGTCCCTTTCTGTAATACCCTGACAAGTCTTGTACTCGTACACCTTCCTCAGAAAACAGGGTATAGCGGTATTCCATCTGTGCCAACAGCCCAGCTAAAACGCTGCGTGACAATTCGGGAGGCGAATGCAAAGATATGACTTCAGCATGGGGTAAATCTCGGTAAGGTTGAAACTCTACACCTTGCTTCCCATCGATCAAATACAGATTAAGCTCTTCAGGACTATATCGAATTGCTAAACCCATAATTAAGACGTGATAGAAAGTCGATTTACCTGCTCCTGTCATCGCACCCAGCATACCGTGGGCGCACACATGCTTCTCATTGTTTTCGCCAAACCAAATTTTCAGGAGTTCGCTGCTGCCATATCCTCCAATTGGAGTTTCAATAATTTCCATAGAGGTATTAGTCCACCATTGATCCTCAGGGATACCAGCAGTTTTATTCCAGTCAAGGTTATGCTGTGGTGGCTTCGCTTTGCTAAGTTTGTCAAAAAGCTCTTTCTGTAGATTAGCGGATGGAGCACTATCAGAACTAAAACGTAATTGACAGGCGGTTGATGGACTTTTGCCATAACCATTAGTCAAGTCAATGTATACAGCATTCTCAAAATCTCCCATCGACATATCACGAGGAAGATCTTGAGACTGATTGTAATGAAGAATCAAATATTTACCTGCTTTCGGCCCCGTATTACCGACGCTTTGCAGTGCTTCAATCGCCCGTCGATCGTATCTCTTGGGATAATTAGCGGCTAGAATAAACTCTAATCGCTCATTAACTCGAATATCTTCAGGCAAAAGCTCGAAAGAGTCAGAGCCGGCATCAAGATAAGTTGCAATTATTCGCTGGATATCTCTACTTACTTGATCTAAATCGCGCCGTATGTCGTCACTTGGCTCTCGCACAAAAGGGAGATACCGCTGCATGGGAAAGGCTGCACCACTACCAACTGGATCAATCAGCGTGTAACGAGATTGATGTGGCAACATCACAGCAGTGCGAATTGCAAGAGATTGTAACAGTGAAATCGCTTGATCATTAGTTCTATCATCGCTGAGAATGATTAGTGTTGAGTTGCTACCAACGAATGGAGCGTAATGCGGGATGCTAAAAGGATTGGAGCGATCACCCCGTGATTCAACATATTCACCAATCCGAAGAACTTCCTCCAATAAAGCTTCACCTGGCTGCCACGATTTCCAATCCCTCTCGCCCCAGCCTCGAACACAGGGTACGAATTCGTTTGCAAGAAAAGCTTGCGTTTCGTGAGCATTGAGAGCAAGTGGAGGTGCAAAAAACTCATCTAACTTCTGAGCATAGTGCTTACCATGCTTGAAGAATGATTGAGCTTGATTAGTTGTGGCTTTAATTTCCTGTTCCACTGCAGCAATCTTTGATTCCAACTCAGTGACTCGATCTTTCCAAATCCAAAACATATTTATTTCTCATACGTTGTTGTTACAGCAAAGCAGCCCTGAGTCTTCAAAAATTTAGCTTGAAATTTAATGGTTAAAGATTATGACCAGGAAGATCAGTACAATGACAGCAGCAGTACCAACAACAATAAAAAATTGCTGATTTGTTTTTGCAATTTCATCCCGGTATGACTGAATCTGGGATTTTGCCTGTTTAATTTTTTCAGCTTTTTGCTTCAATTGCCAAACTGCTGCTGCTAGCTCGTCAGGAGGAGTGTTGCTACTACTTAGATTTGGAAGACTTTGAGAAGAGCCAGAGCCACCAAATTGATCTGCATACTGATTAAGTTCTGCTTCCTGCTGACGTGCTTCATCATACTTCTCCCATATATGGCTCCGTTGGCTTACAAAGACACGGGATGCTTCATCAACCTTCATCCCAATAGCTGATGTCATTCTACTTACTCCTTGTGTGGCGAGTTATTAAACCGACAATGAAAGTTTTGAGGAGAAGTCTAGGATTTCCAAGGGTTTCAGCCCCAAAAATGCATTCTCAATAACCGAGGCTAGATCGAGTTAAGTTGACAATGCCGTCAATGCTAACTTCTTTTTACGAAGTCTACGCACTCTCTACCATAATTTTACATATATGAAATACACATGAAGAGATCTTGTGATACATATTGGGAGTAGCTATTATGTATTTGAGATTGTGTCGCGAAAAACTCTAATCATGCTATTAGTGGAGTAAATAAGCTTCAAAACTTGAATTTCTTCTACCATGAGTAGCGTACCTCATTCTTTGCTACACAACCCCCAGCATGTTTGACCTTAGGTTATTTTTATGCCATTTACCTAAATTACAACAGTCCGGACAATTTTAAATCGCCAACGGTGGAATGCGGGTTTCAGCATCATCACTGAGGCAAATACCAACGGTGGAATGCGGGTTTCAGCCTCTGCCTCAAAAAATGTCCGGAGTATTGCTAAATAGTTAAGTTCAATTATTTATGCCTAATCCTAACGAAGCAAATATTACCTCTTATGAGAGTAGCAATTCAGCTAAAAGTTTCAACTATCAAAACATCCTCCAGGGGGGTAGTAACAACTCTTAGTATCCTAGGAGCTTCAGCAGTCCTCACAATTACTAATCCCAGCCCTGCTCATGCCGACACTAATAACTACACCGGTCATACAGTTGACATTGAAACTAGCGGAGATAGGTGGAGTCATATTAATTATCCTTGGGATGGACTCGATCCTCAAACTCAAATATATGGAGGTAGAAACGGCTCTGCTACAACAGCTGACTTTACCGCTCAAAGCGATGTTAAAGAATTAGGTTTATTTGCTGATGTAGGAAAGAAACTGAAGGGTCTTGGTTTTGTAAGGCATGGCACAGGAGGCTTTTTCTATCTAAAATCAAACCCTAGTCTTGCCGCCGTTAAAGTAGACAACGAAGGAAGGCTATGTTTAATTAGTAGAAAGGATAACAAAGCTTTTCATTCTCTTGACTTTGATGACTTAATGCAGAAGTGTAGAGAATTAAATGCTCTGCACAATGGTGGGCAAGAAGCGGTAGCAATTAATCCCAATGCCTCTCGCAGTATTACAGCTAGACTTAACTTAAAAAATTCTACAGTTAGACGGATAATTAGCGATCAAGACGCTAACATTAATCACATAGTAGAAATCACCCAGCAGTACTCACAAGAAGGATCTTTAGACAAAATTGCAGAGCAGGCTAATCGACTTCGACGCCTTGCCTCTAAACTTAAAAACCCCGATTCTCTCTTTGCCCTTAACATCACTAACACTTCCGTCTATGGCTCTGTAGAAGGACAACCTAACTATGGAACAATAGGAGCGGATTTTGGTAAAGATCCTGTTACTACCGTCTATGGTGATTACAAGAGAGCAACTTCTCTCGACAAAACAACAAGAAGACTTCTGGCTAGAAGATTTGAACAAGAATTAATCAAGGTTCAAGGAGTATTAAACTACTACATCTCTCATCCTGAAGCTAAAGACTTTTCTATTAGATACATTCTGTCTAACTATATTGCTCAAGGTGGAGTATTACCTGAAGGAGTAATTGCAGGAGGAGAGGGAACAGTTAGTAGAGAAATCGAAGGAGGAAGGGCAAGAACTATAGAAGAACCTATGGCTAGAGAGGAAAGACCGGTAGAAACGGAAAGAAACGGTGAACTACCTTGTGAAGTGCAGTTACCTTTATTAAAAAGATTAGCAGCTTTTGGAGTCAAGCGTGTCATAGCTCAAAGAGCAGAAAGAAGATCTCTAACAACATTCATAGCAGTCACTAATCTAGATGGATTAAGTGAGGGATCTTTAGCACCACAAATAGACAAGCAGGAGTTAATAGCTCGTAATTGCAACCCTGATTTAGAAAGAGAAATTAAAGCGTATAGAAGTAATTATGATTTTGAACATGGCGAAGAGCTGAACCTAAAGCCAAAACTCGAAAATACAGTGCTAAAATTTGATAAGTTATTTGAACCTACGAAAAAGTATGAGAGAGGAGCAAAAGTTTACAAAGCTAAATTTGATATGTCTACCTCAATCAAAAAGGGGTACTTATACTATATAGACACAGGGCATGCTGGACATGCAGCCGAAATAGAAATTTTCGATCGATTCGGTGATCATCAGGGAGCAATGACTCTAGAGGGTAAGCTTAAACAGAACTCTCGCGTACCTGGGAGACATATTAAAATAGATTAATGTCGTGTTCCACAATATTTGGACCCTACGCATTTTTGGTGAGAAGGGGCACGATCAGTGAGGACAGTAACGTAGGTTAAACGGTTTAGACAACTTTCAAAGGTTTCTATAGCTTGCAAAGTGGTACGGCTGAGTATGGCGTTCCCGTAGCAGTCACCCACTCCGATGAGTTTAACCCGATTGCTACGAGAACGCCAATCCGATTCGACGAATGAGCAGGACAACGGTGAGGAGTTCGCTTGATCCTTGTGGTAGATTGCGCCTCCTAATATTTCTCACAAAAGGTCGTTAAAGATTCTTAAAACTCGACATCTATTGAAGCTTAAAAGCTATATGTAGCAGACTTTACGCCATTTTGTTAGACAAGTGCAAGATGAGTTGTGAGAGACCCAACCTTTTCAAAGTTCCAACTCATAGATCTGAGCAATCTCATCCGACTGAATGCCCAAATACGCCAGCGTCTGACGTTGAGTGGCATGCCCAAACGCTTCCATTAACAGGGGAATGGCAGTGCCTCGCTCTGTCCGCTGCCAGTAGCCCCAAGTCTTGCGAAGCGTGTGGCTGCCATAATTTCCCTTCAACCCCACATCTTGGCACCAAGTCTTGACCATCGT
>Ga0209511_1003868_pt1 | contig 11214 bp, 14 predicted proteins | sample SSSSmetaG_FD_184141 | JGI IMG/M metagenome (GOLD analysis project Ga0209511, IMG submission 184141) | Glacier valley bacterial and archeal communities from Borup Fiord, Nunavut, Canada, to study Microbial Dark Matter (Phase II) - ​SSSS... | ecosystem: Environmental > Aquatic > Freshwater > Ice >... | reverse complement strand
TGCCAACAATACCACCTCTGCCATCATTAAATTCTTCTATTGGTAAAGAGCGCATGATGCTATCAATTTCTTTTGCCGTATAACCAACGCTTACCATCACTCCGGCAATGGCTCCGGCAGAAGTGCCGGCTACTTTTTCTATTTGTTGTAAAATATTTTTTTCTTCCAGAATACTAAAGGCGCCTGCATAGGCAACACCCCTTATGCCACCACCTTCAAGTACTAAATTCTTGTACGAATTTTTTTGTTGTGCAAAGCACAATGAAGGTATAAGCAGTGCAAAAAAAATAATTTTCATTTCGTTAAAATAATTGATTGGAGGGGTAGTAAAAGTTAAATGCTCATTAAATTTAAACTAAAATAAAGCAGTTTTTATGCCCATATATTATTAAGTGTTACATATGCAAAGCAATCTTTATCCAATAAAAAAGGATATGGTTCGGCGGATGTAAATTTTTCTAAATTGTATTTGCCATCTTCTTTTATATTATAAAGATCAATTTCGTTTTTTTCAACATCGATGATAATATAATAGGGAATTTTTTGAGATTGATAAATGTAGAATTTGTTATTGCGGTCTTTCATTGCAGTAGAGGGTGAAAGTATTTCAACTACTATTGCAGCAGGAAAATCCAAATACGGCTTGGTTATTTCATGGCATACCACCACTGCATCAGGTTGCAATATGGTATCTTCTGTAACTTTAATATCTATAAAATCATATACTTTACAATCAGTACAACCAGACTTTTTTATAGCATCTTTTATTTCACACTTAATATTACTACTTATCCATTGGTGACTTGGTGCCGGTGCCGGGCTCATGGCATAGGGAATACCTTCAATTAATTCCCAGCGGCCTTCCCATAAGCAATATTCCTCGTAAGTATAATGGGGTAATATTTTTATTGCCGAAGACATTAAAACAAATTTACTGTTTTTAATTTAAAGCTAATAACACTTGCCAGGCTTCATATAATTTTCCGGCATTCAATAATTCCTGTGCATAATAATGCAACTCTTTTTCCATCTCTTCAGGATTAATGGGATAATACTGGAATATATTTTTGAGTTTGTCATCATAAAATGCCGGGTCAACAAATGGTAATTCGTCTATGCTTGCCAACTGCACTAAATTATCGCCAGTAAGAATAAAACTATTACAGATAGAAACCGGTAAAGCATCTACACCAATTCCGGATTCAATATTTGCTTTATTTATATCCCCAATATACACTTTTATAAATTAAAAGCTTTGTTGTAAAAGAAGCAACTATTTCTTTAAATTCAAAATACTAAAATCACTCTCCTCTTTTTGTATATTATTTATCAGTTTACCCAATCCATCAATTTCCATTTCAATCAAATCTCCTTCCTTTAACCATTGTTCTTTAAAATCAGGATTAACTGATTTACCCGAACCATTCAATTCTAAAAAGCTGCCGGTACCCACTGCACCACTGCCAATTACATCGCCGGCAAATAATTGAACGCCATAACTACAGCGTTCGATAATTTCAGCAAAAGTCCATGTCATATCACTCACATTTCCCCTGCTTACCTCAATGCCATTTATCTTACATGTCATACCTAGGTTCCAGGATTTGCCCGTATGATTTTCCTTGCAGGCTACTTCATATGGCTCCAGTTCATCCAATGTTACTAACATGGGGCCGATTATCGTTGCAAAATCTATTCCTTTTGCAGGTCCGAGTTTTAACAACATTTCTTCCATTTGCAGAGTTCTTGCACTTACGTCGTTCATGATCATTAATCCGCCAATATAATCATCTGCTTCAGCTGCAGAAATATTTCTGCCGGGTTTACAAATGACTATGGCAACCTCCAGCTCAAAATCAAGTTTTTCAAAATGATCCGGCATACAAATAATATTGCCGGGTCCCTGTACACTATTATGATTGGTAAAATAAAAAACAGGGTATTGGGTAAATTCCTTAATCATATCTAACTTATGATTAAGCCTAATGGCAGCAACATGTTGTTCAAACGAATAGGCATCTCTGCAACTTGTAGGATACGGGATAGGGGCTAAAATAGTACTATTGTCCCATGCACTGCCAAATACATTTCCTTTTAAGCCACTTTTAATTCTTTGTTCGGCATTTTGGGCAACGGGAAAATAATCATCCCAATAATTTAAAAACATAGCCATGCTTGGCGGAAGCTCAGGATGAATAGCGTTCATATCATACAGCATATCATTTATAACCATTGCCAAATGATCGTGCTCTTCCTTTAAATAAGTTACTAACTGCATAAAAAATAAATTGATTACGAAAATAGTTATTAAAACCTGATGTTAGCTATTAAGCAACCCTTGCTTTGTAATGAAGTTTAATTAATTTTACAATATAAACTAGCATCATGAAGTTTGAAAAGATTCACAATAAAGGCCAGGCTAAACTTTTTAAAAATCAATATCTCGAACACCTGACTAAGACGCACCCCCTTGTAATATGGGGGATATATGTTCCTATTATTACCTTCATGTTATACTTCAGTAATGTGGTCGCAAAAATGGATTTGATACTTATTGGATTTGTTTTTTTTGCGGGTATGTTTTTCTGGACTTTATTTGAATATATAATGCATCGTTTTGCTTTTCATTTTATAGCAGAAAGTGACAGAGCACTAAAAATCGTTTATATCATACATGGCAATCATCACGAATATCCCAGGGATAAGGAACGTTTATTTATGCCACCTGTGCCTAGTCTTATCCTGGCTTCTTTTATTTTTAGTTGTATGTATTTGGTGGCGCAGTTGGTTGGACTGAGAGAAAATGTATTTGCTTTTTTTCCGGGATTTATGCTGGGGTATCTTATGTATGGCACTATGCATTATGCCATACATGCCTGGAACCCACCTTACAAATGGATGAAAGCTTTATGGCGCAATCATCACCTGCATCATTATAAAAATGAACGCCTTGGATTTGGGGTAAGCACAACCTTGTGGGATAGAGTTTTTGGCACAATGTTCGACCTGACGAAAGATAAAGAAGACAAGGAGAAAGTAAAAGATTTAATGTTTGTTAACCGACCTACAAAGAAAGAGGCTGTATCCTAACTACCATTTTTCATCTTCAAAAAAGTTATCATTTTTGCGTTTAAATTGCTCCTTGGTATTTATTTTTTGTAATTGCCGCTCTATTAATAATGCCGCAATAATTTTCCCTGCATCTTCATTTGGATTGTCTTTTAATACCTGCTTTAACCTGGCCTCATTTACATCTATCCTGTAAAGAATTTGTATAAGTAAGTTGAAGTCATCTTTTATCAGGGAATTAATTTTTTCTCCTAAAAAATTTTCTGCATCCTGCATTTCATTAATAGCAATGGGTAATTGAAAATTTTGCTGCAGGTAATGTTGTAATTTAGGATTCATTGAATTTTATTGAAATTTGCATTATAATTTTCTGACACACCCAACCCAAATAAAGCGAAATCATATTTTACAGGATCATCCTTATCCAACATTCGTAAATAAGCAGTTAGTTCCAAAGCGGCTTTCCAGTCGGTTTGGCTGCGCTGCAATAAATTAAATCTTTTGGAAACCCTTGCTACATGTACATCAATGGGGCAAATAAGTTGTGCAGGCAAAATGGTTTTCCATATACCAAAATCAACGCCGTTGTTGTCATTGCGAACCATCCAGCGTAAATACATGTTTAGTCTTTTACAGGAAGAATTTTTCTCAGGAGAAGCAATGTGTTTTCTTGTTCTTTGTGGGACATCCGGCAGCGCAAAAAAATAATTGTAAAATGTATTTAAGCCGTTCTCGATGGTTTTATCTTTTTTATTCATTCCTTTTGTAAAGGCAATTTCTAACGAATCGTGTTGGCTGTAATGAAATTTAAAAAATTCAATAAAATACAGCAGGTCGGTTGCATTAAAAGTTCTATGACAAAATCCCTCTAGTATCTGCAGATCTTTTACAGTGTGATGTAAACAAAAGTCATAAGGTGCATTGTTCATCAGTTGTATCAACTCCTTACTTTTGTTAATGATTGTTTTTCGGTTACCCCAACTAAAAACGGCCGCAAAAAAACCTGCAATTTCAATGTCTTGCTTTTTTGTAAACAAGTGTGGGATGGAAACAGGATCATCTTTTATAAAACCCGGCTGGTTGTATAATATTACTTTACGGTCCAGTTCTTCCTTGAGATTATTTTCCACTTTTTGCATCGGTTTAAACCTCCAGGTTTATCTTTTTTTAAGCAGTGCAGCTATTGCAATAATCACCCAAATAATATTCACAATCATGGATGGAAAGGCATGATGAACAAAAGTGTTGATGGTAAAAAAAATGCCGCCAATTAAATTGCTGATGATATAAATAATGGAAGAACTTTTTACCTTTCCAGTAATATTCATAAAGTAAGATCCAACAATTAAGACAGCACCAATCCACCCAATGGTTTCAATAAAATCATCCATAAAATTAACCGAGGGCTTTGTTCAAATCTTCAATAAGGTCATCAGCATCTTCAATGCCCACGCTTAAACGTATAAGCCCGTCGCTAAGCCCGTTCTTAATTCTTTCTTCCCTGGGAATGCTGGCATGTGTCATACTGGCGGGGTGATTGATCAGTGATTCAACGCCACCCAAACTTTCTGCCAATGAAAAAAGGTGTGTAGATGACAACACTCTTTTTACTTCTTTTTCACTTTCGTTTTTTAATTCAAAACTGATCATGCCACCAAAGCCACGCATTTGTTTTTTTGCTACGGCATAACCTGCACTGTCATCAAAACCCGGCCAATATACCTTTGCTACTTTGGAATGTTTGCGTAACCAGTGTGCAATTTTTTCACCATTTTCACAATGTTGTTTCATACGCACATGCAGGGTTTTTATTCCACGCAATACTAAAAAACAATCCATTGGGCCAGGAACTGCGCCACAACTTTTTTGTATAAAATATAATTTTTCTCTTAAGGCTGCATCGTTCATCATCAGGCAACCTTGTATTACATCGCTGTGCCCCCCCAGGTACTTTGTTGCGCTATGCATTACAATATCAGCACCCAAATCCATCGGGTTTTGTAAATAAGGCGAAGCAAAAGTATTGTCTACACAAAGCCATGCACCTGCAGCTTTTGCAATTAAGGCAATGGCTGCGATGTCGGTAATATTCATTAAAGGATTAGTAGGCGTTTCTACCCAAATTAATTTTGTGTTGGCTGTTACAACTGCTTTTACATTGGCAGCATTGGTGGTATCAACATAAATAAATTTGATGTTGTAACGTTCCCACACTTTTGTAAACAAGCGATAACTCCCACCGTACATGTCATTCGCAGCAATTACTTCATCACCGGGATTTAATAATTTCATTACACTATCAGTTGCTGCCACACCACTGCCAAATGCCAAGCCATATTTTGCATTTTCAATAATTGCATAAGCATCTTCCAACGCTTTACGTGTTGGGTTTTGGCTTCGTGCATATTCATATCCTTTGTTAACACCCGGGGCTTGTTGCACATAGGTTGAGGTTTGATAAATAGGCGTCATGATGGCTCCCGTACTTGGATCGGGTTCTGCGCCGGCATGTATTATTTTTGTAGCGAGTTTCATTGTATAAAAATTGGTGATTTGAAATGCAAAGTAACATCATTTTATGCCTAAGAAAAGTTTTACAATAATTAGAAGTGAGGCAAAAGAAAATACAATAGAGATGATCGATTAAAGTACCTTCTGCAAAGAGTTAAACAATCTATAAATTAATACCAGAAGAAAATAGTTGGGCTGCACAAAGGTATCGCCAATCGAAATTATTATTTTCATGCGCAGCTTTGGGAACTATTTTTTTATCGAGTACGTTTTTTTTTAATATGCCCTGGTCTACCAGTTTTCTTTTGGCTTCGTGCATATATTCCTGAAGTGTTTCATTGTGCATCCATTGAAATTGAGGGGGCTCGTATCCAACTTTATCTTTTCTCCACACTACTTCATCGGGTAATTTTTTATCCATCATTTTACGAAGTATCCATTTGGTCCAGCCATCGTGTATTTTAAAACCCGCAGGTAAAGAAAATACAAACTCCACCAACTGGTGATTTAGGTATGGCAGCCTTACCTCTACTCCATGTGCCATGCTGTTTCTGTCTGCATATCGAAGTAATTCTTCAAGCCCTAATGTGTGCGTATTAAAATATAAAATATCATTTAGTTTAGTTATAATTGGTTTGCGAATTCCCTCCCATTCCCTGCCTTGTAGTGATGCTACAAAATCCTTATCAATATCGGGTTGTCTTACAGTCTTCAAATATTCATTTTGTTCCAGTTTAATTACGGCATGTGCAGGAAGATAAGCTGCTAAATAATTTTTAATGCCCCAGTTAAAAGGAAAATTATTTTTTTGCAATTCCCTTTTTTCCTTTTGAGCTGCAATGAATTTGCTTTTAGCCGCCAATTGTTGCAGGTACCAATGTATATATTTATTATAACCGGCAAATATTTCATCAGCACCCTGCCCATCGAGCAAAACTTTTACTTTGTTTTTTTTAGCCATTTCAAAAACCTTGTATTGGGCGTAAATACTGCTTGAAGAAAATGGCTCCTCCTGGTAATAACAAAGCTTTTCAAAATCCTTTATCAATCCCAATGCAGATGGTTCTACCGTGTGTGATTGTAATGGCCGTTTGAAAGACTTTGATGAAGAAAGAAAATTAATGACTGATTGAATATAGTGTGATTCGTCTTTTTCAAAACCTGGAAACACGGCAGAAAATGTGTTGAATGCTACAGCAGATTTTTTAATAGTAGCGAGAATGGCAGAACTATCCAGTCCGCCACTGAGGCTAGTACCTACTGTAACATCACTGCGCAGCCTTCGGTTAACGGATAGAATTAAAAGCTCTCTGCATTTTTCGACAGCATCGCTGGTAGAAATATTTATTTCGGTGTCTTTGTCAATATCCCAATATTTATTGGTACGTAATTGGAGTGTTTGAATGTTAAGCTTTAAAAAATTACCAGGGGGTAGTGAAAATATATTTTGATAAAAGGTTAGTTCTTTGTCGTTTGCATTTTGAACATAGCCAAGCGCAATGTAGTTCAGCAACATTTTATCATCAATTTTCTTTTCTGTGCCTATGGCCCATAAGGCTTTCATTTCACTTGCAAATACAAATACTTCATTACTGGCTACGTAATAAAATGGTTTTTCTCCGAAGCGATCCCGGGCGGCAAAAATAATTTGTTGTTTTATATCGAGCAATGCAAAGGCAAACATCCCGTCAAAATGTTCCAGGCAATCTTCTTTCCAATAATCGTAGGCAGCTAAAATAACTTCTGTATCGCTGAGAGATTTAAAACGATATCCCTTTTTATACAAAATCTCTTTAAGTTCCAGGTAATTGTAAATTTCACCATTGTAAACAATCGTATATCTTTTCAGGTAGTGCATCGGTTGAGCACCAGCATCGGTTAAATCGATGATCGATAATCTTCTGTGACCGAACCCAACATTCCCCCATTGGTTAATCCATTGTGCTTCACCGTCTGGTCCACGGTGGGCCAATGCGTTGGTCATTTTAGTAAGTTGTTCCGTAGTAACTAAAGACGTATCGGAACTTATGATGCCAGCTATTCCACACATAGTTGTAAATATCCAAAAAAAATCCCGGCAACCAGCCGGGGAAATAAAATATTAAAACAAATCAGGTTAAAAAACGATTGAAAAACTAACCACACTGGTATCCCATCCTACTATTAAATTAGCCCCGGAAGCTGATTTTTCAAATACCATTGCAAAAGATTCCAATGGATCATTTTGCTTTTGAATAGGAGCGTCTAATCTAACAATGTCTTTCGTTTCATCATATTTAAAAGAGCCCCAGGTATCTGTATCTTTATTAAGTATCAGCGTCCATTTATCCATGTAAGGAATACAATATAAGGTATACCTGCCTTTTTTAATTTTTGTATTTCCTATTTTTACCGGTCTGTAAAATTCAATTTCAGTTGCTTCGTTGGCGCCTAATCTCCACACCTGGCCAAATGGCAATAATTCCCCAAAAACAGTGCGACCATTTTTTTGAGGCCTGCTGTAAGTTACTCTTGCTGTTAATGGTTCTGTAGCTTTATCCTGAATTTTTAAAACAGGGTAACTATTGGGATAGTAACTCATATCCATCGGCGATTTATCTACTGGTGGAAATTTTGTTTGAGCCTTCAGTAAATTGCAAATACAACATACAATAATAGAGACCAATAAAAACTTTTTCATAAAATAATTAAGTGTTTAGGTACAAATATAAAAGATTTCAACTATTGTTAAGTTCGTTCAATTGATAAATGGCAAATTGTTTCAGCAGCGGAAAAAATTCGTTGTAACATAGTTGTAAGTAATCATACTGTTCATTAAATATTTTAAATGCAACAGCAGATTCAGATAAGTAAGCTGCCCTTTTTACAAGGCCACCAAAACTTTTTTCAATACCCTGCCTGTACTGGTAATTGTATAACCAGTTTTGCGATTGCATATAAGGAAAAACCTGTTGAAATTTTGGCGGAAGTAAAGCTAAATTGATTTGCAGGTAGCTATAGGTTTGCCGGCAAAAGTTATTGAATTCCTCATCGCTGGCAAATTCATTTTTATCATTGGCTAAAAAATGATCATACAGTACATCAATAAAAGCTCCGGCATACAATCTGTAATCTGCTTTAAAAAATTGTTTAGCCCGTTGCGTTACAGGGTGCTGGTCAGTAAATTCGTCAATAGCTCTGTGTAGTATCATTCCTCTTTGAATAGTGTCAGGGTAATCAAATTTTTTTTTACCCTTTACATAATCGCTGATCATATTGCCGGCTAAAATACCGGGGTCATTAAAAGAAAGATATGCATGGGCCAGATAATTCATACCATTAAAGGTATACAATGTGTTTGTACCCGGAGGGCAATAACCGCTTTTACTTTTTAACATATCCGTTTACTATTTTAATGTTTTTTTAAGAAATAAATTTAATGCAGGCTACTACTGTATTGAAAGGGTAATAGCCTGCAATAATTAGATTATGTGATGCCGTTTATATACTTTTATTTTATGGAGCTTGTTTTTAATCAAGTACTGCCTGCAATACAATTACAGGTAAAATAGATTTGTGTCATCAATCAAAAAAAAAGTTAGCAACTGTTTTAACAGCAGTAATAATATTGTTTACATTTATCGCCTTTGAAAGTGAAGGAAGCAAGATTACAGCCAAAGTAAAAGAGGCATTTGAAAAAGATTTTCAGAAAGCAAAAAATGTAAACTGGGAAAAAGCAAAGGATTATTATTTTGCTTCCTTTACATTTAATGAGCATGATTTAAATGCAGTTTACAACGAAGAGGGAGAATCGATAGGCACTTCCAGAAAAATTCCTACGGCGCAATTGCCATTAAATATTTCATTGACACTATCTCAAAAATACAATGATTACTTGTTGCAGGAGTATGCAACCGAACTTAGTGTTAACGGCGAAACGCATTTTTTGGTAATTTTTTCTAATGCAAAAAAAATATTGCAATTAAATTTCAGACCCAATGAAGAAGTAACTGTTGATAAGAAAATAAAAAATAAGTAAAGTATTGCTTCAATTTAATTAGCCCTTCAATTTTTTGAGAGGCTTTTTTATTTCATGCCTTTAAATGGGGTTATTATTATGCCCAGTAATTCCATTGTCAACGTTATATTTCTTTTCGAAACAATCTCCTCAAAATATATCATTTCTCAATAATTTTTTCGTATAAATCCAACGATGGCTTCAGCTAAACCCGGGTACAAGGGGATGGTTGGGTTGTTGTAGGTAGCTATATTTTTCTTTCTGTCTGCAGGTGCGGTTTTTAAAATATGATTCATACTATCCAGCAAAATAAGACTGACATTTTCTTTACATTTTTTAGCTGCATAGCTTCGCTTGGGGCTACCTGAATATCTGTGCTACCCTGTAAAATTAATACCGGGGTAGTTAGTTTTTTTATTTCTTCGCAAGGGATATATTTCATCCATGATTTTATATACGGCTGCACAGAGGGCCTGAAAAGACCCGCCAGGTAGGGCGGCACAGTATCCAGCGGCTGATTTTTTGCAGCCTTTTAAACAAACTATCCACCATAGGGGCGGCTTTGGGTAACTGCTGTGCATATTGTTCGGTAATAATATCGGCAATACCTCTTGCGGGTCCTGAAATTGAAATATAACCCTGCACTTTTACTTTTTGTGCTGCCAGCATACCAATAAGCGACCCTTCACTATGCCCGGCAATAAAAATTCCTTTTACCTGTTTATTTTTTTTAATAGCTGAAACCATTGTACCGCATCATTTACATAATGATCAAAGCGCAAATCAGCTTCATTTTTACCTGCTTCCAGACTTTTTGCAATGCCTCTTTTATCATACACCAGCACACCAATATTTTCATTGGCAAGTGCTTCGGCAATCATTTTATAACTATTGGCGGCTACTCCCATTGGGTTATTACCATAACGGTCAGTAGGGCCGGACCCTGCTATTAGCAACAAAACCGGATAATTGCTTTTTCCGGCAGGAGTAAATAACGATCCTTAGATAATGCCTGTGGCAGTATTTAAGGAAATACTGTCTTCCTTCGATTGAGCTAATGAGTAAACTTGTAAGAGTAATAACAAAAAGCAAAAAATTATTTTCATAACGATTTTTAATAATGGCCCGATGGCAACATTTACAATGAATAGAATTTTAGGGAAATTTACACAAAGTTAAGAAAGAGACGTTTGCCTACGTAAAAGAAACCGTAAATAGATGACTAATGCTTAACAGAAATACAATAATTTGGATAATAAAAAAAACTATTTTTGCTCCCCGTTCTTCTTTATTGGCAGAATAAAATAACCTATATAATTACCAGTATTAAAATAATTGATTATGACTAAAGGACCCGTTTCAACTTTTATAGAACACCACTACCGCCACTTTAACGCCGCCGCCTTAATGGATGCAGCTAAAGGTTATGTAACGCACCTGGAAGCCGGCGGTAAAATGATGGTAACGCTTGCCGGGGCAATGAGTACAGCAGAGCTGGGATTGAGTTTAGCCGAAATGATACGACAGGATAAAGTGAGTATTATCAGTTGTACAGGAGCTAACCTGGAAGAAGATATCATGAACCTTGTAGCGCACAGCCATTACAAAAGAGTGCCTAACTATCGTGATTTGAGCCC
>Ga0209511_1003858_pt1 | contig 11240 bp, 6 predicted proteins | sample SSSSmetaG_FD_184141 | JGI IMG/M metagenome (GOLD analysis project Ga0209511, IMG submission 184141) | Glacier valley bacterial and archeal communities from Borup Fiord, Nunavut, Canada, to study Microbial Dark Matter (Phase II) - ​SSSS... | ecosystem: Environmental > Aquatic > Freshwater > Ice >... | reverse complement strand
CATGCCTCAGGAAAACTTAAACAGTGATCAGAACAACGGTTTTGAAATTTCTGTCAGTCACCGCAATAAAATTGGTGATTTCAGCTACAACATACTTGGAAACGTTTCTTACACACGGGCCAAATCCTTGTATCAGGAAAGAGCAATTTCGGGAAATTCGTGGGATAACTGGAAAAACAACCGTACTTACCGCTACAACGATGTTTGGTTTGGTTATGGATACGACGGACAGTATCAGTCATATGCTGACATTACAAATTCAGAAACATATGTGAGCCGTTCGGTATTACCCGGTGACTATATTTATCAGGACTGGAATAGCGATGGTGTGATTGACGACAGCGACCGCCACCCGATTGCAACAACCATTAACCCAACGAAAGATAGTCAGGATAAAAGTAATTATCCCTTGATGAATTTTGGATTAACCATTGCCTTGAACTATAAAGGATTTGACTTGAATCTGTTGTTTCAGGGAGGCGCTATGTCTTACGTTGGTTATGGAGAAGCACTATCTGCCCCCCTTGCCTGGGATGGCAATGCATTGGAAACATTTATGGATCGTTGGCATCCCGTTGATCCAACTGCTGACCCCTATAATCCAAACAATAAATGGGTATCAGGCTATTGGGGTTATACCGGATCTTCTCCTGATGAAAATTCAATGGCTTCTATTCAGAAGGGTGCATACGTGCGACTTAAAAGTGTTGAATTAGGCTATTCATTACCCAAAAAATGGATGGATAAAGCAGGAATTCAGGCTGTCAGGTTCTTCGTGAATGGATACAACATGTTAACTGTAACAGGCGTAAAAGGACTTGATCCTGAACATCCAACCGAACTTAATGGATACATGTATCCACTTAGCCGCACGCTGAATACTGGTGTCACCATTACTTTCTAATTCCTGAAAACAGATTTAAAAATTACAGAAAAAATGAAAAAAATAAAATATTTAGCAGCACTATTGCTCTTTGGGGTAATGACCGCATGCAATACATTGGATGTTCCACCGATTAATGTGGTGCAGGACAAAGATGTTTTCAACGACCCGGGTATGCAAGCTTATATGGCCGCTCTTTACAGCCGTTTACCCATCGAAGATTTTAAATACAGTGCACTGGAAGGAACCGAGGGGTTTAATACCTGGAATAGCATTTCAACTCCGGCATTGAACACCGGCGAAAATGCCAACCGGAATAATGGCAGTTTTGTCAATCCGGCAAAAGCATATTGGAAGAGTGGTTATCAGGTCATCAGGAATTCGAACTATTTGATAGAACAATTGCCTGCCTATGCAGCATCACTTACTCAGACGAAAGTCGACAAATGGATTGCTGAAGCAAAGTTCATTCGTGCGTACACTTATTTTGCATTGGTGAAACGTTATGGTGGTGTTCCAATAAACAATCAGGTACAATCGTTTACCGGAACGAACATCGATGAGCTGCAAATTCCGAGAAGTACCGAACAGGAAGTGTACGATCTGATTTTGTCGGATCTTGATTATGTGATTGCCAACATGCCCGAAACCAGCGAACAATCGGGCCGCGTAAACAAAAATATAGCTGCCGCATTCAAATCGCGTGTTGCTTTGTTTGCCGGATCGATCGCTCGTAACGGAAAACCATATACGGTTGATGGAAAAATGTTGTGCGGCATTCCTTTAGAAAAGGCAAACGATTATTTTAAACTGGCATTTCTGGCAGCAAAATCAATCGAAACCAAATATTCGCTTTATATGAAAACATGGTCAGCTGCTGATAAAATTGCTACGGCTGACAATTATGCCAACTTATTTTTAGATGCAAGCAGTGCCGAAACCATTTTGGCAAAAGGGTATTCGTATCCCGATGCGGTTCATAGTTTTGATGCAGTGTATGCACCTCCTCACATGACCACTACTTATGGTGATCGCTTTAATCCAACGCTTGACTATGTTGAACTTTTTGATGGTCTTCCCAAGAATGCCAAAGGTCAGTTAAAAACTACCGATGATCTGGGCAATTACATTGTATATAATACAGTAGAACAGATGTTCGAAAATTGTGAACCTCGATTAAGAGAAACCGTATTATTGCCCGGACAAGCTTTAAAAGGTGCCCGCACAGATCTCCGTCGGGGAACGATTGTTGAAAGTATCGATCCCTCAACGCCAATTAAAAAGTTTGTTGCTGAAGATATGACGACCGGATATGGATCAAATACTTTTTATTCAGCTAATGTAAAACAATCAAGTACCTGGAATAATCAGACGGCCATCAAATTGTCGACCGGCTTCCCCATCAACCCAACAGGACTTGATGGACCAACTTCTGCAAACAATGCGACCGTTACTGGTTTTCATGGTCGCAAATGGCTGCAACCCAATCTGCCTTACGGATCAACAACTTTACATACTTCAACCCAAAGCTGGATTGAAATGCGTTATGCCGAAGTTTTGCTGAACCGTGCAGAAGCAGCCCTCGAACTTTTCCAGAATGGCGTAACCGATGTGGATGGAGTTAGCCTTCAGGAAGATGCGTTTCAGAATATCAATGCCATTCGTAAACGTGCCGGGGCGAATTTGCTGACCAGTTCAGCTGATCTGACAGCCAGTGCTCCGGTTGCTGTTAACCAGGGTGTAGGAGGATATGTTTTAGCTCCTACGCGAGGATTACAGATCATCCGCATTGAACGGCGCAAAGAGTTGGCCTTCGAGAATAAAATATGGTGGGATATGCGCCGCTGGAGAACTGCCGACATGGAAGTAAACTCAAGAATGTGGCGAAAATGTAATCCTTTCTTGTTTGCCAAAGGTGCTTTACTTGAAACTTCTGATTACATTCGTGGCAAGTACATTTTTGACTGTCGGTTTGACGAAAGAGGCTCAAGATTCTCTTTTGCAACCAAATACTATTACGAAGCAATTCCAGGTGCTGAGCTGACAGCGAATCCAATGTTGAAGCAAAACGAACAATATTAACCATTTTTGAAATAAAGAATATGAAGAAAATTATTTTCTATATCCTGATTGCGCTTTCCGTTGGATCATGCGCGATTGACAATTATGATGAGCCAACCGCTTCTCTTCAGGGGATTTTGGCTGATGCCAATGGAACTGGTTTGCAAATCGAGCCAGGCGATAAAAGTACCCGTATCAAAATGGAAGAAGTTAGCTGGAGTAGTACTCCGATCCCGTTTTACCTGAATTTTAAAATGGACGGCTCCTATCTCAATTCAAAGGTTTTTGTTGCCCGTTATGCAATGACTCCGGTTGAAGGTCCCTTTTATCCAATTGTTGCCGATACCGTGGAAGTTAACGGTAATACAACGCACAATTTTAAAGTAACTCCTTACCTGAATGTCAGCTGGGTTGGAACGCCAATCGTTGAGGCAGACAAAAGGATTACGGCAAAGTTTAAGTTTACACGCAACGCTTCACCGATAGCTGGAGTGGCTACTCCAAACTTACTTGATTATCAACTGTTCATTTCAACCACCAAATTTGTTGGAAATAATAATGCCGATTTGAACCTGGTTACCAGTGCAGTTCCGGCTAACAACCTCATGGAAAATCAGGAGTTGACCATTACCACTAAAATTGCGGTGAAATACTCAACAACCTACTACATCAGGGTTGGCGTAAGAGTAAGTGATAGTTTTAAAAAGTATAACTATACTGAAGTAAAAACAGTCGTTGTTCCTTAATCTTTGTTCAAGGACCGGGGAAGAAATTTTATTTGTCCCCCGGTCCTTTTTTTTGAATGTAAAGAATTTGTTACCTAATAAATAATGGGAAAAGAATGTAGTTTCGTCAATGAAATAGCTCTACATACTTATTGTAATTTGCGATTTTAAAAAATAATTCAATATGTATAAACTTAATTTAATCGGAAATATTGCTACAGGATTGGCGATGCTGTCTCTAAATACGACCTCAGCAACTACAAACAATAACCAATCGAATCTTCCGAAGAAAAAGCCCAACGTGCTTATTCTGTTTGCCGATCAGCACAATAAGAATGTGATGGGATTTGAAGGCCATCCGGATGTTTTAACGCCCAATTTGGATAAACTGGCAAAGCAATCAGTGGTGTTCAACCGTGCCTATTGTGTTACCGGAATTTGTGCCCCTTCCAGGTCTTCACTAATGACTGGTCTCTATTCAAGAACAATGGGTTTGCTTTCGAATGGAGAGAAAACAAGTGTAATAAATGAAGTTGTTTCGATGGCATCTGTATTTCAGCAAAATAATTACAAAACCTTTGCTTTCGGGAAGCGCCATACGACCGAAGCTGCCGACAAGGGATGGGATGTGCAGCGAAGTCATTTGTGCAACGAAACACCAGGAAACAGCTATACTGAATGGGTTGAAAAAAATGGTTATGTTAAAGAATTTGCGCTGGACTGGTCGGCTGAATTTGGGAAAGGTTCTCCCTGTTCCACATTGTCAGATGAAAAAATTCCGACTGCTGATTTAGGAACAAGAATTTCGGCCTTGCCCGAGAATATGACCATGGAAGCTTTTACAACCCAACTTGCTGTTCAGATGATTAAAGATCAGGCTAAAAGTGATCAGCCATTCTTTTGCTGGGCCACTTTTTACCGGCCTCATCAACCCTATACACCTTTGAAAAAGTACATGGATATGTACGATGTTTCGGCATGGGGCGAAGGTCGAAAGAATGGGAGTTCAATCCGGAAACCTGCCAGTCTTTACGAACCAAAGGAGAACATTCCTCCTATGATGCAATTGATCCGGAATGGCGGCAACAAAGTTTGGAATGTCGACAAAGCATATCAGGATGAGGAGCTTTGGCGCAATCATATTGGTGCCTATTATGCGTTGGTAACCGAAGTTGACCATTGCGTTGGCGAAATACTCCAGGCATTGGATGAGGCAGGAATAGCCGAAGAAACCATCGTGATTTACACCTCCGATCATGGCGATTTTGTGGGAAATCACGGCATGGTCGAAAAAGCAGCGGCCGGACAAAATGTGTACGAAGACATTTTAAATATTCCTTTAATCATCCGTTATCCCGGAAACAGACAAAAGGGTAAACGCACTGCTGAACTGATAAGTTTGGTAGATATCTATCCTACACTGGTTAATTTACTTGGACTAAAGATGCCAAAATTGAAATATCCTTTGCAGGGCGAATCTATGGCGCAGAACCTTCTTTCGGGAAAGCCGATGAAAAGGACATATTTTGTTTCTGAAAGTTGGTCACAGGCAACGGTGATTACCAAAGATTATAAACTGGGAATCATGATTGATCCCACTGACTACCAAAGAAAATTTGACTTCAGGTCGTTTGGAGATCAGTTTTTTATCCGAAAATCAGATTCACTGGAAATCAAAAATCAAATTAGCAACGATGTTTATAAGTCTGAAATAGAGAAGCTGAGGGGGTTTTATCGGGATTTCACATCCAAAATACCGGACTTTGGGAAACAGGAAGTACTAAGTAAGATGGGGAAAAAGCAAATATTACAAACTAAATAGATGACCTAACAATGAATACAACTTTTAAAACAGTTTTGAAATCCAGCCCCGGCTTACTTTTAAGTTTGCTTTTTTCATTCAATACAAATGCGCAGAAAAAACCAAACCTGTTGTTTATCATGACCGATCAACAAAGGTATGATGCGCTGAGTATTGCCGGAAATACAGTGCTCAAGACCCCAAATCTCGACCGGTTGGCCAAACAAGGCGCCTGGTTTAAAAATGCATATACCCCATGCGCTGTATGTGCACCAGCCAGATCGTCAATCCTCACGGGCACTTCGGTTGAAAATAATGGAATGAAAACAAACGATCGGGCTTATAACTACGAACAAAACGGATTAATGACGATGCCAACTTATGATGAAATTCTTACTGACAAAGGATATCATTGCGAATATTACGGCAAATGGCATACTCAATCTTCGCACGCCAATATTTATAAGAATCCGCAAAAAACGGCTAAAAATGGAAAATCAATTTATGGACCGGGGGGACAATCATTTATCTATGAAGATTATCTGAACGAAAAATCACCCAATAGAAAATTAAAAAAAGGTGAACTGTACGATACATTCACCCATAGGCCATATAAACCCAATCCTTTGGATAAATTCTACGGAAAGACAGATGCTGAAATAAAACAACAAAAACTAAAATCGATACAACCCGATTTGAATGGTGAATTATTGATTGACAAAAAATTCAGCATGACTGCATTTCAGGCAAAACAGACCATTGAAGCACTTGAAAGATTAAAAGACTCAACCTTTAGCATTACCTGCTCCTTTCATTTTCCACATGCACCAATGCTTCCCACTCAACCTTACAGCAAAAGGTATCCGGCAAAAAATAGGGTGGCTCCGCTGAGTATTTCTGACAATATGGAGAACTCGCCCTACAAAAAAGCCAATGGCAGATTGGAGCATCAGGAATATTCTGACCCTGAAAAAATTAAATATATGATTTCCAGTTATTATGGACTGGTTTCGGAAGTTGATGACTGGGTAGGGAAAATCCTGAATAAGTTGGATGAACTTGGCCTGTCCGAAAATACACTGGTGATTTTCACAAGCGACCACGGCGAAATGCTTGGTGCTCATGGATTGCGAGAAAAAAATGTGTTTTATGAAGAGTCGGCCCATATCCCGTTAATCATTCGCTTTCCGGGTGAAATTGAAAAAAGTAAAGTTGTAAACGGCTACATTTCAACGGTCGATTTATTTGCTACCATTCTGGATTACTTAAAAATCGGAAAACATAAATCGGATGGAAAAAGCCTAAAGGGATTAATCGAAGGAACAGATTTGGAACATGGCAAATATGTGGTAACAGAATGGGATTACCGGGGCGATGCAGAATCAAACTACATGATTGTAAAAGATGGCTGGAAATTAATTATTCCTTACTCGGAAAGTTCCACGGTTATCAATGCGATGTATAACCTTAATAATGACCCATCTGAAATGAATAATCTGATCGGCAAAAATCCGGAAAAACTAAAGTATGCTGAAAAAGCGGAAGATCTTCGCAAAAGCCTGCTGGAATGGTTGAAAAAGAATAAATCGGATCACTTTGATGGAGTTCAGAAAAGAAAACTGATTTAAACTATTTGAAAATGAATAATTTAAAATTAAAATAAGAAATGAATTCATCCAAAATTCTGATATCTACCGGAATACTTTCTTCAGCATTTTGCCTTCCGTTCGCAAGTGAAGGAAAGCCAACACTCAATAAAAAGCCAAATGTTGTTATCATCCTGACCGATGATTTGGGATATGGTGATATTTCGTGCTATAATAAGAATCAGATTAAAACACCAAACATCGACCGGTTAGCAACCGAAGGTGTTCGTTTCACCAATTTCTATGTACCAACACCCTATTGTGCACCTTCCAGGGCAACTTTGTTGACCGGACGATTCCCCCTTCGACATGGAATGGTGCAAAACCCGGCTCCCGATGCCGGAATAAACGATATCGGATTGAATGCCGGTGAAGTTACCATGGGTGAACTTTTTCAGGGTGCAGGATATCATACCAAGTGCATCGGCAAATGGCACCTGGGCCATAAACCGGAATACTTCCCTGTAAAACATGGCTTCGACGAATACTACGGGATTCTCTATTCGAACGATATGCGGCCTGTACAGATCATCGAGAATATGGACACCGTTGAGTATCCAGTTGACCAGCGGCTACTGACACAAAAATATACGTCCAAAGCCCTGGACTTTATGCAGCGGAACCAGCACGCACCATTTTTTCTTTACCTGGCACATGCCATGCCTCACAAACCGCTGGCTGCCTCAGCTGATTTTTATTCCCAGGGAGATCACCAGGAGCTTTACAACAGTGTTATCCGCGAATTGGACTGGTCGGTAGGCGAAGTGACCAAAAAATTAAAAGAACTTGGGATACTGGAAAATACGATACTCATTTTCATGTCGGATAACGGACCATGGTATGGTGGCAACACCGGCGGATTAAAGGGTATGAAAGCTACAAACTGGGAAGGCGGAACCCGTGTTCCCTTTATCATCAGGTATCCGCAGGAGTTTCCACAGGGAAAAACAAATAAGACACCTTGCTGGTCGCCCGACATTTTGCCAACCATCATGAAGCTAAGCAATATTAAGACTGACTCAAAGATTAAACTGGATGGACATAATATTTCGACGATTATTCAAGGCAAATCAAGCCTTCACCCACCCATCTTTACGATGAAAAATACCACAATACGAACCATCCGTGATGGAAAATGGAAACTCTTCCTGTCAAAACCGGATTTTTACCGTGAAGTAGACCTGAAAAATTGGACTGACGAAAGAGGACCGGATGGCACAACGATTATCGCTCCCATGGCTCAGGCCACACCTGCTGATTATCCGGGAGTAAAGCCGGAAAGGATGGCTGGAGAAATGTTATTGTTTGATCTTGAGAAAGACCCGGCAGAAAGTACCGATCTGTCTGGTAAATATCCTCAGATCAAGGAGAATATGATAAGAAAATATCATGATTTTCTGAAATCACTTCATTAAGCTATTAATAAACAGATGAACCGAAAAATTATATCAATGAGAATCATTCCATCATTCAGTATTTGGAAATTAACGATCCTGCTATTAGGTTTTTCATATGGGGCTTATGCACAAAAGCAGCCTGTCGACTATGTAAATCCGTACATCGGGAATATCAGTCATTTGCTCGTACCGACATTTCCTACGATTCATATGCCAAACAGCATTCTTCGGGTTTATCCCGAACGTGGCGACTTTACGGGTGATCTGTTACATGGACTGCCACTGGTTATCACCAGCCATCGTGGAAGTTCAGCTTTCAATCTGAGCCCTTTCCAGGGTGATGAAAAAGAACTACGGCCTGTTGTTTCGTACAGTTACGACAATGAAAAGATCACACCGTATTCATATTCTGTATATTTGGATGACCAGCAAACCGAAATTCAGTTTGCAGTATCGCACCAATCGGCTTTGTATGAACTGAATTTTGGTCAGGATCTTCCACCCTATCTTGTGCTGAACTCGCGTAACGGAGGATTGAAATGGGATGGAACAGCGATCTCTGGTTTCCAGGAGATTGAAAATAAAACCCGCGTCTATCTTTACCTGGTACCGGAACAAATGCCAGCAAGTATTTCGCTATTGAAGGAAGATGGTCTTGCAAAAGGGACGGAAGCCAAAGGGAAAAATGCAAATGTTGTGCTGAAGTTTGCGAAAGGAACAAAAACACTTCACCTGCGCTATGGGATTTCTTTTATCGACGAAGCCCAGGCAAAGAAAAATCTAAACCGCGAGATTCAGAATTACGATTTGAAAGCACTTGCTCAGAAAGGACGTGCAACCTGGAATGAATCGCTTGGTAAAATTGCAGTTACAGGAAACTCCGACAATGATAAAACGATCTTTTACACCTCGTTTTACCGCACTTTCGAACGCCCGGTTTGCATCTCGGAAGATGGCCGGTATTACAGTGCCTTCGATGGAACTGTTCATAACGACAATGGAACGCCCTTCTTTACGGATGATTGGATCTGGGATGCCTACCGTGCTCATCATCCATTGCGTATATTGATTGATCCGAAGAAAGAAGAGAATATCCTTCATTCGTTTGTGGAGATGGCCGGACAAATGGAGCACAACTGGATGCCAACTTTCCCCGAAATTACGGGCGACAGCCGCCGGATGAATTCAAACCATGGTGTTGCTTCGGTGATCGATGCTTACCGGAAAGGTTTGCGCGGGTTTGATCTGGAGAAAGCTTACGAGGCATGTAAAGGCGGCATTACCGAAAAAACACTGGCGCCATGGTCTGGAAAACCTGCCGGGAAACTCGACCAGTTCTATAAAGAACACGGATATATCCCTGCTTTAAAACCAGGAGAAACAGAAACCATTCCCGAAGTCCATTCCTTCGAACGCCGTCAACCGATCGCTGTAACGCTTGGAACTTCGTACGACGAATGGTGTTTGTCGCAGATTGCCAAAGAGCTTGGTAAGACTGCTGATTATAATTTCTTCCTGAAAAGCTCCTATAATTACCGCAATGTATTCAATCCGAAAACAGGTTTCTTTCATCCGAAAGACAGCAACGGAAAGTTCCTCGAACCTTTCGATTACGTTTTTTCAGGAGGTATAGGCGCCCGCGATACTTATGGTGAGAACAACGCCTGGATATACAGATGGGATGTTCAGCACAATATTTCGGATCTGATCAGCCTGATGGGCGGCAACGAGAAGTTCGTCAATAACCTCGATGCCATGTTTTCGCAACCTTTGGGGAAAGGCAAATACGCTTTCTATGCACAACTTCCCGATCATACGGGCAATGTGGGTCAATTTTCGATGGCCAATGAACCGTCGTTGCATATACCCTACCTCTACAACTATGCCGGGCAACCATGGAAGACACAAAAACGGATTCGCACGTTGCTGAATGAATGGTTCAGGAATGATTTGATGGGGGTTCCCGGTGATGAAGATGGCGGCGGAATGACATCGTTTGTTGTCTTTTCATACATGGGATTCTATCCGGTCACGCCGGGTATGCCTGTTTACAACATTGGAAGTCCGATGTTTGATAAGGTCAGGATGGATCTTGGCAATGGCAAATTCTTCGAGGTTGAAGCGATCAATAATTCGGCCGAAAATAAATACATCCAGTCGGCGACGTTAGATGGGTTGCCATGGAACAAGCCCTGGTTTACTCATTCCGACCTGATTTCGGGTGGTAAACTGGTTCTTCAGATGGGTCCGAAAGCCAATCGCAGCTGGGGAAGTGCAGTGAATGACGCACCACCATCGGCTGAAAAAATGAATTAGATTTATTTCTTTTGAAATCAAAATTTGAGGCCGTTTCAGCATGACTGAGACGGCCTTATTGTATTTTTGTGATTGTTTTTCATGACAATCCGGCAGATGTTGACCCCTTAAAATTGAGAATAGTGGTGAAAAATACATAGCATATTGACCCCCTTTGACGTTTCTGGTCGCGATCTCCGTCAATTGACGGATTGCCTCGTTATTTGAGTGTAACAGCCAACTTTCTTAGACCTCAAAATAGGGCTAAAAAAGAAACCCCGCCAGGTGGGGCGGGGAAAGTAATTTTAACCCAACTTGCAGCTATCCTGATAAAAAAAATTGTTTTTCAATGAATTGACAATCGTCTATTTCAGATTTGTGTACTACAGATTTTCGCTTAACGTATGGTGCATATTTATATTTTAAGGCGTC
>Ga0209511_1003849_pt1 | contig 11255 bp, 8 predicted proteins | sample SSSSmetaG_FD_184141 | JGI IMG/M metagenome (GOLD analysis project Ga0209511, IMG submission 184141) | Glacier valley bacterial and archeal communities from Borup Fiord, Nunavut, Canada, to study Microbial Dark Matter (Phase II) - ​SSSS... | ecosystem: Environmental > Aquatic > Freshwater > Ice >... | reverse complement strand
CCAAGTGTAATCGCAATACCTAACCGTTCCGCTTCACGAACAGCATGTTGGAATAAATCCTGCCACTGTTCGCTTAGGAAATCAACCTTTCCACGCGGAATGCCTACATTCACCTCCAGAAATATCAGGTTACCGATACCTGCTTTTTTCATTGATTCGAGGTCTTTCGTCATCACTTCCTTCGATAGATTGCCATCCATAAAATACCAGTAAACTCCTGGACGAGTTGAATCAGGAGGATTTAGAAAGCCTGACTTTAAAGTGTCCCCATCATCAGAAGAAATAAAACCGGCAATTCCCATCCAGCAGAATGCCAGCAGAACAGGAAGTGTTAATTTCAATCGTTTCATAAACTCTATATTTAAAGATTTCTATTGAAACCATTTCATACTGAATTATTTGTCCATCTATATCAAATGTATATACCGAATCAATGTCCTCTTGCCATTCATTTGCCGTTCATTTGCCGTTGATGATCCGTTGATGATCCGTTGATGATCCGTTGATGAACCGTTCATGAACCGTTCATGATCCGTTGATCTGCCGTAGAAGCACCATTCATGATCCATTGATGAATTGTTATTGGCTTTAGCTAACGGCACTATGGTCAAATAAAATCAAATACTTATACAAAAGCAGTATTCTTTATTTGAAAACACTTTTAACTGCTTCCAAATAGCCAAATTTATTTTTTGTATCCGGTTCAAGGTAACTGCCTTCTGTCCATTCATTCCAGCAGTTAATATTCATGATTCTTGGTCCATTGGGATCCGCCAGCAGTTTATCCTTTGTCATTTGTAAGGCTTTCCTGAAATTTTCGGGTGTATTATTGCCAATTGTATTTGTAAACGGATAACCAAAATTTCCCCATTCCGACTTCAGGTCGCATCGCGGACTTGGGTCCCAACCCATCGAAACATTGGGATAATAGGGTACCGGATATTCTGTTTTAGCCTTATCCCAATATGCAAAATACTGATCCCTGGCTTTGTTGAAATCGGTTTGACGTTCAGATAAATCCACATGATGAACCCAAACATAGGAAGTGGCAGAATTGAACCCAAGTAACCTGATCAGTTCGGGAAAATTCGCCGGAACTTTTTCAACAGGAAGTATCGGACGGCCCCATGCTACCAGGTTCCAGTGAATACCTTTGAGTCCTGCAGCAATGGCTTTTTGATTTAGTCGCTCCATTGCCGCTTTTGTAGCTTCAATGCTGCCAAAGTCTTCCATAAATTTCTGAATATCATAGATAGAGAAGTAGGCTTTGCCATCAATTTTCCAGTAGTTCGGTTTCGTAAAATATTGCGAAACCAGTATATCACAAATTTCATCGAAACGTTTGGAAGTCACTTTTCCCTCATAAAGAAGCTTTTGTTTTGCTCCTTTTGTATATGGATGAATATCAACCCAGTCATGATTCGCCCACATAAAGGCAAATTTGATCTTATCCACATTCTTTGCCTTCATGAAACCTTCGTCGAGACAACGATTCAGAAAAGGGCCATCTTCGTACATGTACCAGTCGAAAATAAAACAATCGACACCATATGCCGAAGCTGCTTCAATCTTCTGCTCCATCACCTTCGGGTCTTTTTCGTCGGTGTATCCCCAAAGCGGTACTTTAGGCTGGTCGTGTCCAGGGAAACGGGGTTTGGCTGCTTTCACAAGTTCCCATTCCGACCAGTCAGCACCTTTATTTTGAATGTTTCGGGGATCGTTGGTGTGGTAGTTGGGGAAATAATAGGCTGCAACAGTGATTTTTGATGAATCCCGATTCTTTGTAATTGTTTTTCCTGTCATTAAAACCGGAAACGAAAAGCAAATTACCAGGGCAAGAGATTTTGGTTTCATCATAGCTTAGTTTTTGTAATCCAAATAGTTTATCAATTTTTAAAAAGGATCTTGAGAATCATCTTTTAATTTGATATTATTATTTATTTTGGACTGATTTTTATTGCGTACAATATCTTAATAATTTAGCCTTGCTTTTTATGATTTTATGATCTTTAAACTTTGATTTTTGACACAACTACATGTTATGCAACATCCCTTAAACACCAATATCAGGTATCTCCCTGTTCATGAACAAGACGAAAACTGGAGTCTCATGGTGAAAACTGCCGGGTTTCAAGCTGTTTCACCTAACAGTATTTACCCCACACAGGGTCATCAACTGGACTATACCTTTAATTATCAAAGTGGTCGTGTTCTGGATGAATTTCAGATGATCTATATTACAAAAGGTTCAGGAACTTTCGAATCAGCCAGTTGTAAGAATGTTACAATAGGCGAGGGGACTGTTTTTTTCCTGTTCCCCGGTGAGTGGCACCGGTTCAAACCAGAGCAATTGACCGGTTGGGACAGCTACTGGGTAGGATTTAAGGGAAAGTTTGCGGAGAACCTTGTTGCAAATGGTTATTTGTCAGTTAATAAACCTGTTGTTAAGGTGGGTTATAACGAAGAAATTGTAAGTCTCTACCAGCGCATTCTGGAAGCCGGAAACGAGGAGCGGTCAGGTTATCAGCAATATATATCCGGAATCGTTATTCACTTGTTGGGTTATATTTATTACCGGGCGAAAGACAACCATTACGAAGACAAATCGATCGTACAGAAAATTGACAAGGCAAGGGTATTAATCAGGGAACAAATTAATTCCAATATCTCTCCGGAAGCGATTGCTGACGCGTTATTTATGACTTATTCGTGGTTCAGACGGCTCTTCAAACAGTATACAGGACTTGCTCCGGCAAAATATATCGCACAATTAAGGTTACAGCGGGCTAAAGAGTTGCTTTCGACGTCTGCGAAATCAATCAAGGAGATTGCAGTTGAAATGAACTATGAATCAGTTGATTATTTTTCTACACAATTCCGAAGACAGACAAAAATGACGCCAACTCAATATCGAAAAGGGGCTATTGGGAAAAATGCTTCTGAATTATAAATATCAGATTGAAAAATTAAATACAAATGTCATTAGCCTTGTTGCATTTCACTTAATTACATGAAATTAGTTTGAATTTATACATTTTATTATTTCCTTTGATAAACCTAAGAAAAAGCAAATGAAAGATAGTAAAAGTAAAGTTGGCTTACCAGGAACCGAAAATCAGACATTGGACATTAAGAGCCTCAATCAGGTTGATTTTGAATTATTAACTACAGAAAATCGGGTAAATCAAAAAGAAATTCAGGTACCCGCCTTGCCAGATACCTATTTAGAAATCTTAGATAAGATAAGGAAGGCGCGACCAGAATCAGAAGATAAAACGATTAATGGTCTAATTAGCATAAAATGTCTCGGTTTTAAAAACCAGCAGTAAATTGCGAATAGATGCAAGTATTCAACAATAAAAGAACGGACAACGATGAAGGAGATTGAAGGTAAAGTGGTTCAGGAAAATTTTCTTTGGTTCGAGGCTTTTCATCCGGATCATCCCGAAGTTATAAATGGAAACTATGATTCTGACAATCCAACGTTGCTTTTCATAAGTAGTTTTGATTATGAAAAACGGCCTTTAGATAAGTGGCGCGTATATATTGATATTGGAATAAAGTTGATGCCAATCGCAAAAATCAAGGTGCGTTTGGCTTTTGAGTTTAAACGTAAAGGAATATCATGGGACGATATATTTGATATTGAGGTAATTCGGAACATGGTAGATCTGACAATGCAACAATGTATTATAGCGTTCAACGAAAATTGCAAAGAATCGGCTATTAAACTTCCATTCGAAATTCCTTGCTCTGAAGAAGTTGTATTACAGATTAGTAATACTCTAATCGCTCAATATTTCGATATTCGGATGCCACAGGATATTGCGAATGCTTACCTGCTGAGTAAAACCGGATTGGAATGTAAACCTGAAATCGACTCTGTTATTTTGCTCAAGTGCACATTTATGGTTTTGGACGAGCTGTTTTATAATAGCAAGCAATTCGACAGAAAACATAACCTTGAAGTTTTTTCGGACTATGTGCCAGAACCCAAGTATTTCACCATCAAAATGAATTGTGGCGAAATTGATGAACATCCGGTAAAGCTTAATTATTTGGATACCATCTTGTTTTATATATGTGTCGATTGCGCTTTGCAGATGCTGGTGGGCGATAAGTCAGATTTACTGATTGCAGCTTTAGAGAAAAACGGGTTGACAAAAGAATTAAGAAAGGCTTTCCTGAAACATGGCACGACATTCTTTGAACAGTACCAAACGAAGGTTCGTATGCCGGGTGTAAGAATAATCAATCTTGAAGAGAAGCATGATTGGAATATTCTTTTCCGATAACCTAATTTGGTTATTACAGGCAGAACCCATTTTAAAATGCAATAGTACATTGAAAATCAGATTTCAGGCATTCATCCAGGAATAATTTTTTTTAATTGACAGGATGGAACTCGCATACTGCCATCTGATAGGTTAGTTACAAGCAGCATCATTGGCGTTTCATTATTTTGAAGTACTTTTGCACCCTCAATATTTGTCATGGGTTTAAAAGAAGAAATACTACGCCGGAGGACTTTCGGTATTGTCAGTCATCCCGATGCGGGAAAAACAACACTTACGGAAAAGCTGCTCCTTTTTGGGGGTGCGATACACGTTGCCGGTGCTGTTAAAAGCAATAAAATTAAAAAAGGTGCTACCTCCGACTTTATGGAGATTGAGCGGCAGCGTGGTATTTCCGTTGCGACCTCTGTGATGGGCTTCGAATTCAACGGTTACAAAGTGAATATTCTTGATACACCTGGTCATCAGGATTTTCAGGAAGATACTTTTCGTACATTGACAGCTGTCGATAGTGTAATCATCGTGATTGATGCGGCAAAAGGGGTTGAGCCTCAGACGGAGAAACTGATGAGCGTTTGCCGAAGTCGCAAAACGCCGGTCATTGTTTTTGTGAACAAGATGGACCGCCCGGCTGACGATACGTTTGATCTTTTGGACGATATTGAGAAACAATTACTGATTAAAGTGCGCCCTTTAAGCTGGCCGATTAATAGCGGCCCTGATTTTAAAGGGGTTTATAATATCTACGACAAAAATCTGAACCTTTTCGATCCAAGTATCACCGATATCCGGACCGGAATTAGTTTCACCGATATCAATAATCCCGAACTGGAGAATATTATTGGCAAAGATGCCGGAGTCTTACGCGAGGAACTCGAAATTTTGAGTGAAGTCTATCCGGAATTTGATATCGATCAATATCTTGCAGGCGATCTTGCACCCGTTTTCTTTGGAAGTGCCTTGTACAATTTCGGTGTAAAGGAACTGCTCGATACATTTGTCCGTATTGCCCCGTCACCTCGCGCGAAAAAAGCAGAGGAACGTTTAGTTCAGGTTACTGAAGATGCATTTACAGGATTTGTATTTAAAATTCATGCCAATATTGACCCAAATCACCGGAGCCGCATCGCTTTCGTAAAGGTTTGTTCAGGTAAGTTTGAACGAAACAAAAATTACCGCCACATCCGGTTAGGAAAAGTCTTTAAATATTCGAGTCCGACTGCGTTTATGGCCGACAAAAAAGAGGTCATCGACGAAGCTTTCCCTGGCGACATAGTAGGTATTCCCGATACCGGAAACTTTGTAATCGGCGATACGCTTACTGAAGGTGAGATTCTGCATTACAAAGGATTACCTTCATTTTCACCGGAGATTTTCCGCTACATCGAGAATGCAGACCCTATGAAGTCGAAACAGTTGGCCAAAGGTGTCGATCAGTTGATGGACGAAGGTGTTGCTCAATTATTTATTAGCCAGTTGAATGGTCGTAAGATCATCGGAACTGTGGGAGCGCTTCAGTTTGAGGTGATTGAGTATCGTCTTGAGCACGAGTACAATGCAAAATGCCGGTGGGAATCGTTATCGCTCTATAAAGCTTGTTGGATTAAATGCGAAGACAAAGCTATGCTCGACGATTTTAAAAGGCGGAAATACAATAAAATGTCGTTAGACAATCAAGGACGTGATGTATTTATGGCCGATTCATCCTTCATCCTCGATATGGCACAAAGAGATTTCCCTAAAATCAAATTTCACTTCACTTCGGAGTTTTAGTAAAATATTACACGGATTTATACGGATTACACGGATATAAACCCTCAAGTTTAATATTCGAGACCTGATTTCTATTGTCAATAAGCAAATAATTTCTAAATTTACACCCTACCAGTACCTACCGGTAGAGGAATTAAATTTAAACTTTTGCTATGACTAAAAAATTGATTTTGTTTGGGTTGCTCACCCTTTTTGCCTTTTCGGGCAAAAGTCAGGACCAAAACGAGCCTAACAAAGAGACAGTGCCGCATGATTGGGAAAATCAGGCAGTTTCGGAAATTAACAGAGAGGCTCCCCATGCTTCATTAATGCCTTTTGATACCGAAGCTAAGGTTCCTGCAAATGATTTTTCGGCTTCACCGTATTACAAATCATTGAACGGGAAATGGAAGTTCAACCTGGTGACCAAACCTGCCGATCGTCCCGCTTCTTTTTTCGGTGAAAACTTCGACGACAGTGCCTGGAAATTAATCGACGTTCCTGCAAACTGGGAGCTGAAAGGTTACGATTACCCGATTTATACGAATATCATCTATCCTCACAAAGCAACACCACCAACAATCCAGGAAAATTACAATCCGGTTGGTTCGTACCGCATGGAATTTGAAACTCCTGCTGACTGGAATGGAAAAGAGATTATTCTCCATTTTGGTGCGGTTAGTTCTGCCATGTATGTTTGGGTGAATGGAGAAAAGGTTGGTTATACAGAAGACAGTAAAACGCCTGCTGAATTCAACATTACAAAGTACCTGAAAAATGGCAAAAATCTGTTGGCTGTGCAGATATTTCGCTGGAGCGATGGTTCTTATCTCGAAGACCAGGATTTTTGGCGCATGAGCGGAATTACACGTGATGTTTATCTTGTTGCCAGAAATACAACCCATGTTTTTGATTTTCAATTAAAATCTGGTCTTGATGCGCTATACAAAGATGGTATTTTTAATGCTGATATCACTTTGCGAAATCTTGGTAAAACTGTCCAGAATGTTACCGTTGAGGCAAAACTTCTCGATGGAAATAACCAGGTACTTGAGTTTTCAAAGAAAGCAAATGTCGCATCCGGCAATCAATCAATTAGTTTTGATGGAAAACTGGCAAATGTAAAGAAATGGAGCGCTGAAACGCCCAATCTCTATCAACTGGTTATCACCACAAAAGATGAAGGTGGAAAGATCATCGAATCATTGGGTTGCCAGGTTGGCTTCCGAAATGTCGAAATCAAAAACGGCCAATTGTGTGTCAACGGCGTCCGGATTCTTGTGAAGGGTGTGAATATTCATGAGCACAATGAAATAAACGGACATGTCCAGGATCTTGAAACAATGATCAAGGATATAACAGTAATGAAGAAGTTTAATATCAATACTGTACGTACTTCTCACTATCCTGAACCCGAAAAGTGGTATGAACTGTGTAACAAATACGGGATGTACCTGATCGATGAAGCAAATATCGAATCGCATGGAATGGGTTATGGCAAAGAATCGCTGGCAAAAGACCCAACGTGGTATGATGCCCATCTTTTCAGAACCCGCAATATGCTTGAACGCGACAAAAACCATCCTTCCGTTATTATCTGGTCATTGGGAAATGAAGCCGGTGACGGGGAGAATTTTGTCAAAACTTCTGCATGGATTAAATCACGCGATAATACGAGATTGGTTCAGTACGAACAGGCCGGGACAAAAGCACACACCGATATTTATTGTCCGATGTACGCTACAATTGAACACATGATTCAATATGCAGAAAAGAATAAGGATAAACCATTGATCCAATGCGAATATGCACATGCAATGGGTAATAGTGTTGGAAATCTTCAGGATTACTGGGATGCCATTGAGAAGTACGACATGCTGCAAGGCGGTTGTATTTGGGATTGGGTCGATCAGGGTTTATTGACAACCAACGAAAAGGGTGAAAAATTCTGGGCATATGGAGGCGATTTTGGCCCGAAAGACGTTTGGACAGATGGAAATTTCAATTGCAACGGCCTTGTTAATCCGGACCGTACGCCGCATCCTTCTTTATATGAAGTTAAAAAAGTATATCAATACGTTGGTTTTAAAGTTCTTGATATCAATGCAGGGAAGTTTGAGGTAATCAACAAATACGACTTTCTGAACCTCAATAACTTTGGTTTCGATTGGCGCATAGAAGCCGATGGAATTAAAGTAGCAGAAGGAAAATTAGCATCATTAAATGTTCCGGCACATGGCAAAATTGAAGTTTCGATTCCTTTCGATTTAAAACCGGAACCTGGTAAAGAATATTTCATCATTTTAAGTGCGAAAACGATAGTTGCAACTGATTTAATTCCTGTTGGACATGAAGTTGCCTATGAGCAATTCAAATTACCGATTTCTGCACCCGCCTTATCAGTTAATCTTAAAGGAAAACTGACGATGGAGAAAGGTACAGGTAAAACAACAATCAAAGGAACCGATTTTGCCGTGACTTTTGATTTGGTTAAAGGAAGCATGAATAGCCTGGTTTTTGCCGGAAAAGAGATGCTCAACGATGGTAAAGGTCCTGAACCTAATTTCTGGCGTGCACCGACGGATAACGATTTCGGCAATGGACTTGATAAAAGAGACAAAGTATGGCGCAAAGCTGGTGAGAATAAAAAACTGATTAGTTCTAAAGTGACTAAAGTGTCTGAAAATCAGGTAAACGTACAACTCACTTTCGATATTCCGGGTTTGGATGGCAAGACGGTTGCAAAGTATGAATCGGTTTATAAAGTTTATGGAGACCGGGAAATTGAGGTGGTCAATAATTTTAAAGCAACTGGTGAAAAATTACCCGAAATTCCACGAATGGGTATGAATCTGCAACTTGCCCGTGAATACGAAAACATGCAATGGCTTGGGCGCGGACCACAGGAAAATTATTCCGACCGAAATACAGGCGCGCTTGTCGGCCTTTATGACGGCAAAGTAAAAGATCAGTATTGGGCTTACATACGTCCACAAGAGAATGGTAATAAGACCGATGTACGTTGGGTTGCTTTTACGAATAATGATGGTAACGGATTGCTATCCATTGGGTCTCCACTTTTAAGTGTTAGTGCGCATCATAATTTGATGGAAGATTTCGAATCTCCGGTTCGTACTGTTGGACGTGTTTATGATGGTAAAGAAGTTATTAATCGCCATACCACTGATGTTAAGGAGCGCAATCTTGTTTCTGTAAATCTCGACTACAAACAAATGGGTGTTGGTGGCGACAATAGCTGGGGAGCACGCACTCATCCACAGTATTTACTTACAGACAAAGAGTATAGTTATTCATTCCGCCTGAAATTGGTCAAAAAAGGGGATGATTTGAATTCGATTGCGAGAACTAAACTTGGTGCAACTTCAATTCCTGTGAATAAAGCAAGCAATAAGGAAAAGCCACAAATCGGCAAAATAGCCAAGCCAGCAGGTACGGTGAAGGTTAAATGATAGTGAAAGCTTAAAAATATTTGATTTATAGATTTTCGACGATCAAATAAGTAAATTAAAAAGCCTCGTTCCACAAATTGGTGGAACGGGGCTTTTTTTGTGAAAACCACAAAATATAATTTTCTCCATGCAAATTCGTCGGTTTAAATGAATTCAAGAAAGGAAGAGACCTTACTTGAACTATTGTTCGCGGGAATCGTTATTAAAGCTATACAAATACCGGGAAATGAAAAACACATTTATTTGTCTGATCGGATTATTAGCGATGATCCCGTCGGAATTAAAAAGTTCAATATCGCAAAATACGAATATGACAATGAAAGATACAGGATTAAAGACAGCTGTTTTTGCCGGAGGTTGTTTCTGGTGTACCGAAGCAATTTTCAATGAATTGAAAGGTGTGAAAAAAGTGGTTTCGGGGTATTCGGGCGGGAAGGTTGCCAATCCGACTTACAAACAGGTTTGTACAGGGTTAACAGGTCATGCCGAATGTACCCAGATCACTTATGATCCTGAACTGGTTACTTTTGCTGAATTGCTCGAAGTATTCTGGATGACACACGATCCGACAACGTTAAACCGGCAAGGGGCTGATAGCGGCACGCAATACCGTTCGGCAATATTTTATACCGATGAAGATCAAAAACAGGTGGCAATCGCTTACAAGGCAAAGCTTGAGAAAGAGAAAATCTGGAGCGACCCGATTGTAACCGAAATTACCAGATTGGAAAAGTTCTACCCTGCTGAAGATTACCATCAGGAGTATTACGAAAACAATCCAAATCAGGGCTATTGCCGCATCGTGATCACCCCTAAGATTGAGAAGTTCAAAAAGATTTTTGCCAGTAAACTGAAATAGGCAGGAAGTCGGAAGACCGGAGACGGAGGCCAGCTGCCAGTTGCTAGCTGCCAGCAGCCTGTTGCTATTTTACAATCAACTCATCCAACGATCTTTTCGGGACGTAATGAACCCCATTTTCATCGCGATAGTACTTGATATCGTCGTCATCGCCAACGTTGGTGATGACAACGGTTTCGTTGGGTTTTCCCAGCGCAACCACATCGATGATTTCGAAATGATCGGGGAGATGGAGAAATGCTGAAAGGCGAGGTTTATTGATCGAGCGGATAATGCATCCTCCCAACCCTTTTTCAACTGCGCCGAGCAATATATTCTGCATTGCAATTCCGTCATCGCATAGAAAATTGTCCGAAATATCGCGGTCGAGCAAAACAATAATATATGCTGAGGGACGTTCCCCTTTTTCGGGACCTGGCCACTCTTTCAGATAACCGGCCCATGCAAGTGTTGAAAAGATCTGTTCGTTCAAATCCCGGTCATTGCTTAAAAAATATTTCAATGGTTGTGCATTTCTGCCCGAAGCGGCATACCTTGCCAACCCAATCAACTCAACAATCGTTTCGCGGTTAATCACGAATTCCTCATTAAATCTCCGGTAACTCCGGTTTTTTAATACTAAATCCTTAAAATCCATATCGTTTGGTTTTGATGTTTGTGATCTTTTTTGTCATTAAAGTGAACAAATTTATACGTAAATTTTATAAACCACCACTATTTGTTAAGTTTGCACTCAAATACTTAAATTAGTCATCGGTCAAACTAACTGAATGGAGATTTTTCTTGTCCTTCTTGTAGGCTGTTTTTCAGGAATGATAACAGGTCTGACAGGAGCCTCGGGTGTAATGGTTGTGGTCCCGCTTATCACGATTTTGTTTA
>Ga0209511_1003844_pt1 | contig 11262 bp, 6 predicted proteins | sample SSSSmetaG_FD_184141 | JGI IMG/M metagenome (GOLD analysis project Ga0209511, IMG submission 184141) | Glacier valley bacterial and archeal communities from Borup Fiord, Nunavut, Canada, to study Microbial Dark Matter (Phase II) - ​SSSS... | ecosystem: Environmental > Aquatic > Freshwater > Ice >... | reverse complement strand
CAACTGAGTTGATGGACAGAACGCACGAGGGCACTAGATAACAAGATCAATTTCGTAAACATTGGAGGACGATTATGGTAGGCGATTTTTTACGCAAAGCAGCCGATGCCTTACTAGGCGATCAGCCGGCAGAGAGCGAGAATCAACCACCGCGACCCGCGAGTGAAGATCCGTATGGCGATCCGGCAAATCAAGCGACCGATGCTGGGCAGTTCGACAAGGTGCGACCTGCGAGTGAAGACCCGTATGGCGATCCCGCTAACCAGGTCGCTGAGTCTGGGCAGTTCGGCAAGGTGCGACCCGCGAGTGAAGATCCGTATGGCGATCCGGCTGACCAGGCATAGCACCCTTATATAGGGTAAGTAATAGTGAGCGAGCCGTGAATCGCCACCACAAAAGCACCCTAACCAATGATTGGCTAGGGTGCTTTATTTTGAATTCAATTTGGCATTCCTGTAGCTTTTGAACCCAAAAAAACTCTAAGCCTGAAAGCCTCTCTAGGACTGACTTGCGATAGTTGATTTCTCGGTTTACCTAAAGCCAGAAACCGCTCGACGCATCAGGTTTCCAATACCTCGATCAGACCTGATTCTCTGCATCGGCAGCAGAAGTTCGTCGAGAGGACAAAGGTTTCAGCCATCAGAAAGAACGAGCGAATCAGAGCTTGCGCGATTTGTAGTGGGATGTAGTAGTCCAGAATTAGGTCAGTGATATAGTGTCAGCGAAAATGGACTTAATCAAAACTTATCAGTTGTCTGGCTAAAATTCCTTAAGGTTGTTTCTGACCCAAAAGCTACGGGAACGCCCAATTAGGCAAAGTTTGAGACCTTCAGAACTCGTTGACACACCAGAGCTTTGAGGAATTGATTCTGGAACGAGTTTTGAGAGTCTGTAATACTGATTCTGTCGTAGAGGCGCGATCGTCCTTCTGACCTTCCCAAAATCGGAGGTTTTTGCAAAAGTCAAACTCTTTCATCTCAAATCTCTCAGAGCTGTGGGGTGCTCATTTTTTGTAAAAGACTATCAAACTTCAGTGCCAACCACCGATCTCAAACCGAAAACCATAAGAAATATGTTTTTTGCCGGATAATGAAAATGAACGGTGCATTTTAGAGTGAGGCAGTCTTTTAGCCACCTTCCCCATAGCCTACAGAACTGCACGTAACTTATGCCCTCAATGGAAAATGCTTACGCTCTCGTTGTCGGCATTGCTAATTATCAGAAAATAGCTCACCTGCCTGAAACCGTTCTGAAAGATGCCCAAGATATTCAGACCTTACTCATCCATCCCCACTACTGCGGCTACGCTCTAGAGAACGTGCAACTGCTTTTGGATGGGCAAGCCACGCAAGCTGCTTTGCGTCAAGCCTTAGCGACGCTGGCTCAAAACACGAATGCCGACTCTACCGTCTTTATCTACATCTCCAGCCACGGGGGACGAGTCGATTTTGGTCCGTACCAAGGCGAGTACCTGTTACCGGTGGATGCCGACTCCACCTCAGGAGCATCTTTGGCAGCAACCGCTATTCCCAGCACTCAGTTTACTGAGGCTTTGCGTGCCATTCCTGCCCGCAAGCTCGTTGTCGTCTTTGACTGCTGTCACTCCGGTGGTATTGGTCAGCCGAAAGATGCTGATGCTCCTGTGCTCAAAGCAGGGTTCTCAGACAACGCCTATGAAGCCCTGAAACAAGGGAAAGGACGGGCGATTTTAGCTTCTTCGCGGAGTGAAGAGTTTTCCTATGTGGCTCAAGGAGCGACCAATAGTGTTTTTACGCAGCACTTTTTGGCTGGGCTCAAGGGTGGTATTGCCAGCGACGATGGGCTGATTCGCCTTTTTGACGTGTTTGAGTATTTGCAGCCTCGAGTCACTGGAGCGTTTCCCGACCAGCACCCCATCTTTAAGGCGGAGATCGAGGAGAACTTTCCAGTAGCGCTCTACTTGGGTGGGCAGAAGGGTGCAATTCCACAGGTGGAGGAGGGCTTTCGCTACGACGCTTATATCAGCTATGTGGATCAGGAACCCGATACGGGATGGGTGTGGGATACCTTAGTCCCCAAGTTGGAGGATGCGGGGTTAAAGGTTGCCGTTTCGGGCGACTCAGAGAAACCAGGGGTGGCTCGCGTGGTCAACATTGAACGAGGCATTCAGCAGGCAAAGCGCACCGTTGTGGTGCTGTCAGAAACTTACTTGGCTGACAACATGGCCGCGTTTGAAAACACGTTGGGGCAGACGATGGGGATTCAGGAAGGCACCTACCGCTTGCTGCCAATCAAGGCGATGCCAGTGGATACAAGCCGCCTGCCCACACGGTTGAGCATGTTGACGACGTTAGATTTAGCGCATCCTCGACGAGCAGAGCGAGAGTTTAGTCGGCTCATCGAGGCGCTGCGGCAACCCTTGCCACGGATGTAGAGAAGAGAAGAATGCCAGAATCATCTAGCTATGACGTGTTTGTATCATATGCCGAGTCCGACCGCGCCTGGGTTGAAGGCTATTTGCTGGCAGCGCTAGAACAGGCTGGGGTGCGATGCATGTATGAGTCAGCCTTTGCACTGGGTGTGCCGCGCTTGTTGGAGTTTGAACGATCGATTCAGCAGAGCAAGCGTACACTGCTGGTTATTTCACCGAATTACTTAGCCGATGGCTTAAATGAGTTCATTACGACGCTGGGGCAATCCTATGGGCATGATACGAATACCTGGCCTGTGATTCCGCTAATTCGACAGTCTGTGCCGCTGCCGCCGCGCCTGGGCATGTTGGTTGGCTTAAAAGCCACTAACGAAAAGGAACAGGAGTCGGCGATCGCCCAGATCTGTGCTGACCTGAAGCGTTCTCTACCGACACCAGCGCCACCACCAGATTGCCCTTACCCTGGCATGAAGCCCTTTGAATTGAACGATCGCGATCGCTTTTTTGGGCGCGAGGAAGAAGTTAACCAACTGCTAGAACACCTGCGTCTGCATCCCTTCATCACGGTCATTGGTCCCTCTGGTAGTGGCAAATCTTCCCTGGTTTTTGCAGGGTTAATCCCTGCCTTGCGGGAAAGTCGCTTGTTTGGCTCGGGTGGCTGGCAGATGCAGTCAATGCGTCCGGGAGAGTCTCCCGAGACAACTCTTAAGCAAACGTTGGACAGCGGAGCACAGCAGCAATCGGCTCGTATGTTGTTGATTGTTGATCAGTTTGAGGAACTATTCACGCTGGCAAAGGAGGAAGCTATTCCCTTCCAGGAAAGCTTGCTAAGGCTCGTAAAAACGCCCAATGTCTATCTAGTGCTGACTGTTCGGGCTGATTTCTATGCAGACCTGATGACCTCATTGCTCTGGCAGGAGATTCAGAACTATCGACTGGAAGTAGTGCCGTTGCATGAAGCAGGGTTGCGGCAGGCAATCTTGAAACCTGCTGAAGCTGTAGGGGTTTTTGTTGAGCCAGCCTTAGTTGAGCGTTTAGTGACAGATGCTGCCGGAGAACCAGGAGTTTTACCGCTGATTCAAGAGACGTTAGTACTGCTATGGCAAGGACTGGAGCGCCGGTTTCTGCCCCTACGAGCGTATGAAGCGCTCGTTTTACCTCGGACTGCTTACGGGGGACAAGAAACTGGGCAGAAAACAGGCTTGCTGGTAGCGATCGCGCGTCGTGCCGCTCAAGCAATCAAGGATCTGAAAGACGAACCAGAAAAGCAGCAAGCGATCGCGCGTCGCATCTTCCTGCGCTTAATTCAATTTGGTGAAGGGCGAGCAGATACACGGCGACAGCAAACGATAGAAGCTTTACGAGCGGCAACGGATGATCCGGCTTTATTTAACAAGACCTTGACTCATTTGGTGAAGAGCCGCTTGTTAACGCCTAGCGGAGACGACAAGACGTTAACCCGCAAAATTGATATTGCTCATGAAGCACTAATTGCAGGTTGGCCAACTTTGCAACAGTGGATCACTGAGCGAAGAGCGAAGGAAGAAGTGCGCAGGCGATTGACTATTAAAGCCAAGGAATGGGAGCGATTTGGACGTGGATCTGGTGGCTTGCTAGACCCAGTTGCCCTATCGGAAGCGGAAGGTTGGCTTTCTAGCCCAGATGCTGATGATCTGGGCTATGACGAAGTGCTACCTGCTTTGATTTCCACCAGTCGAGAGGTCATTGAGGAAGCGGAGCGCCAAAAACAGCAAGCAGAGCGACAGAAGCAAGAACAGGCTCAACGAGAATTACAGCTTACTCAAGACCGCCTTCAGGAGGAGAAAAAAGCTCGGAAATCTCTTCAGGGAATGCTAGCGGCTGTTAGTTTAACTGGAGCTTTAGCGATTGGATTCGCAGTTTACATGTTTCGCCAAAGTGTGAATAATCAAATTCAAACCATTACTAGCCGTTCAGAAGCGCTTCTTGCTTCTCATAAAGACTTTGATGCCTTGATTGAAGAGTTAAAAGCGACTCAGCTAGCCAAACGATGGTCATGGCTATTAAGAAATAATGCTGATATTTCAGTTGCTGCAACTCTTCAACAAGCACTTTATCAAGTTAGAGAGAGCAACCAACTACTTAGCCACAATCTATCTGTTAGAGGTGTGAGCTTCAGCCCAAATGGAAACTTGATTGCTTCAGGAAGTGATGATAGTAAAATCCAACTCTGGAATCACGACGGAAGTCTTTTGGGCAAACCTTTGGAAGGTCATACTGATGGTATTACCGATATTAGTTTCAACCCAAGTAAAGCTGACTTGCTGCTGGCTTCTGCCAGTCAAGATTCTACGGTTAGGCTTTGGAAAGTGGATGGCTCTCCTCTTAAAACGCTAATTGGACATGTAAGAAAAGTAACGAATCTTAGTTTTAGCCAAGAGACAGCAATACTAGCTTCTGCAAGTCTAGATGGGACAGTTCGGTTGTGGAATGCCCAGAATGGGCAACCGCTCAAAACACTGAAGTTTGCTGATCCTGATAAAGTATCCAATGCCATTGTGAGTCTCAGCCCTAATGGAAACTACTTGGCTGTATCGATAGATGGCGGTGACTTACAGCTTTGGCAGCTAGGTAAGAAAAATGGTAAGAGACAAGCAGGGTCGAATCAAACTTCTAATGTCAATTTTATAGCTAAACCTAGAATCAAGGCTTTTGCCACAAAATCTCCAGTAGGTGGTGTAGCTGGAATTAGCTTCAGTCCAGATAGTACAAAGTTAGCAGCTGTAGGCGATGATGAAACGGTAAAAATTTGGACATTAGGCGGTATCAAACCAATTCGTACTTTAGAACTAAAGCCCAATCAAGATGAAACCGCTTCGAAATTCAGTGAAAATAGACTGTGGACTATGCGCGCTAAATTTAGCCCGGATGGACAGTCATTAGCAACTAATACAAATGGCACAGAAATTCGGTTATGGGATTTGAATAATCGTATGTCCACTTTGCTACATGGACATAGTGATGGAGTGTCGAGCATCGATTTTAGCCCAGATAGCAAAACGCTGATCTCCGGTGGCATGGATAATTCTGTTAGAGTCTGGAACCTTACCCCTACCAACGCAAAGACTGTTCGTTTTGGCATTGGGTTTGATCCCCTAACTGAAAAGTTTGCCCTTGATAATACCGAAACCGGGACAAAAATAATTGAAGACCTATCTACTCATTCAAAAGTAGAGCTTAAGGGGAGTACAACAACTCAAGCGGTGACATTTAGCCCTAGCGGAAAGCTTGTTGCGGGGGCTAATAACGATTGGCAGACAGGAACTAATGTCGTGCAAATCTGGAATACAGATGGTCTTCCTAGTTGCTCACCCCTTAAAGGGCATACTGAGGTTATTGTGAATATTAATTTTAGCTCAGACAGCAAAAGATTAGTTTCTACAGGTGAAAATACGCCTGACGTTAAAACAAATAATGTAGCAATACTTTGGGATGTAGAATCTTGTCGTGAAATTGCACGTATGAACGAGCATAAAGGTAGAGTGAATGTTGCAAAATTTAGCCCTAACAATGATTTGATTGCAACTGCAAGTGCTGACAGCACAGCAAGACTATGGAATCAAAACGATCACAGCAAGAGTATCTCTCTTGTAGGGCATAAAGATGAAGTAAGAGATATTAGCTTTAGCCCGAATGGGCAGAAAGTAGCTACTGCCAGCGCCGACTCCACCATTAGAATATGGGATAGGCAAGGACATGAAGTCGTATCTCCACTCAAAGGGCATGTTGGGAAAGTTGATTCTGTAGCGTTTAGCCCAGATGGGAGAATCGTGGCTTCAGGAGGTGAAGATGGCACTGTCAGACTCTGGGATAATAATGGGCAAGCATTAAAAGTGCTTGAATTGTTTAAGAAAAATGTTGTTGTAGAGGTGAGTTTCAGCCCAGATAGCAAGTTTCTGTACGTCCGTGAAAAGGAGGAGGTTTCTGAAGGTAACGTTCCTAGGACAAAGAATACAATAACTCGTCTAAATCTAGATTTGACCAATCTATCTCATCAAAGCTGTGACTGGCTGCAAGATTATCTGAAAAATAGTGGTAACGGCCAACCAGACGAGTTAGAATCTTGCAAAAAGACAACAAATTGAGCTAAACATAAAAAGCTTCAACACATCTAGTCAAGTGACATTAACGGTTGTATACTCAATATTCTGTCAATGCAATTCCCGGGTTGAAAATGAATTTATCCAAATTTCTATCGATTTCGTTTTCTTTTGTTTTAGTTGGTCTTGCCCAAGAGAGAGTTCACGCTCAAAGCGTCTGTTCTTCAAACCATGTTCTTCTTTTAACGCGTGAGGGACATAGAGATGACGATCTATTTAATGGAGGAGCTGGAAGGGTTTCTTTCCAAAACTTTAGTAGTGAAGTAAGACTTACTTCTTGTCATCCCGATGTTCTAGAAAGACCATTCAACTTCTATACCATTGAAGCTGATAAGCTTGCCTACACCAGCAAAGATAGGTATAGCAGCCCTCAGGGCGTTCAAATAGGTAAAAAATCAATTGATGCTTCGGGTAGAATCTCAGGTTGGGAACCTTCTTCCGGTATCATTCAACCCTACTTCTTAGTTAAAGTTAAATTGCTCAATACTACTAATAAGTACGCCGTTTTTTCTAGTGCACCTTCATCTTTCCTTGCCCGACAAACAGTGCCTAAGTCTGCTATCAATGTACTCCTAAATGCATGTCCGAAGTTGATCAAGAGTGCAGCTACACGCAAAAGAATCGTTGCCAAGTTAAGAGAATATAGGCAAGAAAGCATGGCTTTACAGGTTCAAAATGGGATCTGCCCAAGCATTGGAGTGATTGACTCTGGCAGCCAACCTTCGGGTGAATCTTCATCTCCTACCCTTACTCGAAAACAATATTTTGTAAGGGGCAATAAGCGCTATCAAAAAGGAGATTACCAAGGAGCAGTTGAAGACTATGATTTCAATACCTGGAGGAACGCTGAAATTGATAGTACTATTCCTAATGACACGGAATTTCTGCTTCCTGAGATGTCTTATAATCGAGGTAATGCCTATTATAAGCAGGGGAAATATCTAGAGGCCATCAGAAACTATCAAGAAGCTGTTAAAGCTGCTGATCTGCGTCCTTTTCCGGAAGCTTACTACAATATGTGGATAGCAAAACTAGCGTTGGGAGACGAGGAGGATGCTGCAACAGTCTATGAGTCTTTCTTGAAAGTTTACACTCCGCCAGAAAATATTGAAGATCTTATTAAGAACCCAAGTCGTCCGTTTCTCGAAGACCTAGAATTCTCTAATTTAGATGGAGATATACTTCCAATACTGTCTGAGACTCGTTGGCCTTTGGGTAGAACAGGAACACCGGGTGTAGCTAAATCAGCGATTAACACAGCTCTGAACTCATGTCCGAAGGCGATAAAATATGCGGCTAGTCGCAACAAACTTGTTGCTAGGCTAAAAGAATATAAGCAAGCAGATATGGCTCTGCAAGTTCAAAATGGGATTTGCCCATCTAATTTGCGATAAGTGTCACCTGTTCTAACTGAGCCTACCTTATTTTGCCGATTTTTATTAACTTCAAATGCTTAAATTGTCATAAACAATGAGTGTATCTCTAGTGTCCTTCAACATTAAACCGGAGTCTGAGGAAACCATGAATTACAAGCTATCTAGAACTTTTTTGATTCCCCTTGCATTGATTGCAACTAGCCTTATTCAAGAAAAAGCTCAAGCACAAAGTGCTTGTTCTTCAACTTATTCCCCTCCTGCAACCGTTGAGGAACGAAGAGCTACCGGACTACTTGATGACCATGTTGGAAATGTTCATTTTTGGCATATTCTCGATAGTGGCATAGCACGTTCTATAACGCTTAATTTTTATGATCCTGACGCTCCAGGAAAACCATCCATTAGCTATATTATTGAATCTGAAGAACTTAAAGCTCTCGAAGGTAGGTACAGCAGTAATTGGGGTATCCAAATGGATGATGGGCCCATCTGTATTTTAGGTAAGGTTTCTAGCTGGGCAAATGATGATGCCCTCGTATCCCATGACTCCTTCTTTGCTCTTGATACTATCAGGCTTCTTAAAGCCAGCAGTGAAAGCTCTGCTTCATCTCCTCCCGCCCTTACTCTCGAACAATACTTTGTAAGGGGAAATGAACGTTATCAAAAAGGAGATTATCAAGGAGCGATCGAAGATTACGATGCTAATACGCGAGCGGATGTTAAGAGGAATATACCTTCCATGCCTGAAATGTTTTACAATAGCGGGAATGCTTATTATAAGCTAGGAAATTATGAGAAGGCTGCTGAAAATTATCTTAAATCCATACGAGTACAGGGTGGATTTCCCGAAGGATACTATAACTTGGCAGCAGCAGAGCTGGCACTTGGAAAGGAAGAAGAATCTGCATCTTCATATGAGAGTTTCCTAGATTCTTATAGTCTGCTGGAAAACAACGAGGAGTTGTATGAAGAATCTCTTAAATCTGGTCGCCCTGTTCTGAAAGACCTGGAACAATCTGACCTAGATGGTGATATATTGCAGATATTTACGGAAATTCGTTGGCATTCTCTAGGCGTACCATCAATATCTCAGTCTGCCATCAACTCGGCGTTGGACCTATGCCCAAATGACATAAAAACTTCGACAAGGCGTATAAAACTTGCAGATAAATTGAGGAAGCTAAAGAAGGCAGATATGGCTTTACAAGTTCAAAGTGGAGTTTGCCCCCCTAAGGTTGTTAAGTAAACTTCGAAAACCACTTAACTAGCCCTAACAATAGTTTTTCCTATTTCAACTCAGATAAGCTCCATCCTTGAACTACTTTTGTAATTGTCTCTCTGCTTGCCTCGGCTCCAAAACCCCAAGCAAGCAGGGAGAAGTAGTCTTTCCAGGGATTTGCCCCAAAGGTTGGGTTATCTACATACAGTTGACTAAACCCCGACCCGGCAAGAAAAACAAGAGCGATCACGTAGCTCGTCCAATAAAATAGTCGCAGTTGCTTTCCTGCCTTCACCCCTTGCTCTTCCCAGGTCAATAAGCGGGCAGAAGGTGCTGGTGCTATCAAGGGAACCGTTACCACACCCTTAGAAGCGGCAGCCGTAGGAGAGCGCTCGACAATCAGTTTCGTCAGTTCTACGATCGCGCCATCCACTTCTGTTTGCAACCTGGAACTTTCCGCTGAGTCCGCTGGTGGCAAACTTTCGATCTGTTGCTCCCAACTTTTCACCTTCGGTTGCCAGAGTGCCTTCTGCTCAGGTAGCAGTTGATCGGTCAAACCATTCAACTGCTTGATTTTACCTTGCAACTGCAAGAAACGGTTAATTTGCTGGGCTAGCTCATCCAGGCGATCGCGTAGTTGATGCGGTTCTTCTAAGTCCGGTAGTTCCCGCAACGCATTTTCTACCCCCCGGCTCACGAGTTGAATGTACTGAATGTTGGGGTTCTGGTCTTGTAGACGCTCCTTGAGGGTTTTGGCATACTGCAACTGCACAAGCCAATCGGTTCGCCCCTTCAGCCACTTACTCCAGATTATTTCTGCCTGAGCGATTGCGGTCTGCCCTTCCTCCCAACGCTCGCCTTGCAGCGCCATGCGGATGTCTACCAGACTACTCTCCAAACGATTGCGGAAGGCTTCAGCCTGCTCAAGTTCGCGATCGTCTTGCATCTGCGATCGCAACTGCCCTGCTCGCACCAGAATTTCATCGCGAGGTTTGCCCTTAGCACGATACGCCGACACGCCCATCCCTAAGCCTGTACCTGCTAGTAGCATCAGCAATGGCAGTAACCAAGGATCTCTCACCCGAACAGTCACCGGAATTGGAATGCTTTGTGATCCAGTTCGGTCACTCAGTCGCAAACTGCCACTAAACTCCCCACTACTGGATGCCTTACCTAAGTCGAACTTGAGTGGCACAATTAACGCATTTGGCTTTCCAGACGGCGTACCGAGGCTAATGGCACTTGCAGGAAAAACAGCAGCCCCATCGGCTCGATAAAGATCAAGCTGCATCAGCTCAGGTTGTGTAATCGGTGTAATAGTTTCTAGCAGCACAGTACGGGTTTCGATCGAGCCACGCATTCCTAAAATGGGTTCTACCAGACTACGGGTTCCTACTACTGTCTGCTGCACTGGTTGAATCGTTGTATCTGTCTGAACAGTGGCGGCCTCAGCTTGAAGAATCCCTATCGTCGATACGACCAGCCCAAAAGTAATTACGCTTAACCTCTTTGACATATTCCTTGCAAACCAGGGGGGACAAGATTCCTTCATATCTAACCACGTTTACTCTCTTATCGCTCTACACGGTTATAAAGAGACTCCACAGCAGATTTGTAGAACCAATTATCTTGAACGCGCCTCTCAAAAAGGGTCGTTAAAGATTCTCAAAACTCGACCTCTACCGAAGCCTAAAAGCTGTGCACAGCAAGCTTCACGGTCATTCCATCGAACAAAGGCAAGATGAGTTGTGAGAGATGCAGCTTCCTCAAAGTCCAATGCATAGATTTAAGTGATCTCATCCGACTGAAAGCCCTAATAGGTGTTCCCGTCACGTTTGGACGAAACCCAACGCCAAGCCTGAAAGCCTCTTTATGGCTAGCTTAAAACGATTGCCCTCTTGGTTCGCTCAAAGCAAGAAACTGCTCTGTAAATAAGGTTTCCCAATCCCTTGATTAAGCTTGATTCTCTGCGGATTGTGCAGAAGTGCAACGAAATGAGACAGCCCTGTCAGCGTTGCTGAGCAAGGCGAACAACTCATTTTCTGGCTCTTTGCAATCAGTTGTCAGTCTCACGAGTTTTCGACGTTACAGCGTACTACAGAAGTAAGATTCAGTCCG
>Ga0209511_1003837_pt1 | contig 11284 bp, 10 predicted proteins | sample SSSSmetaG_FD_184141 | JGI IMG/M metagenome (GOLD analysis project Ga0209511, IMG submission 184141) | Glacier valley bacterial and archeal communities from Borup Fiord, Nunavut, Canada, to study Microbial Dark Matter (Phase II) - ​SSSS... | ecosystem: Environmental > Aquatic > Freshwater > Ice >... | reverse complement strand
TTGCTCATTGCATTTGCGTACAAATTCATTTGGCCGCCGTTAATGACGGCCATTGATGCCCGCAACAAGAAAATCGCCGAAGGTTTGGCCGAAGCCGAAAAAGGCAAGGCCGCGCTCGCTGAAGGCCAGAAGCAAAAAGACGCGATGATGAAAGAGGCGCGTCAAGCCGCGACTGAAATGAAAGCGTTGAACGACAAACAGGCACAAGTACAAATTGACGAAGCCAAGGTGCAAGCCAAGGTGGAAGCTGACCGCATTATTGCGGCGGCGCATGCCCAAATCGAGATGGAAAAGCAAAAAGCAAAAGAACAGCTTCGTGATCAAGTGGCTGTCCTCGCGATCGCGGGCGCTGAAAAAATCCTGAAGCGCGAAGTAGATGCCAAGGTGCACGCGGACATGCTGAGTCAATTGAAGGCGCAACTGTAATGGCTGAGCTGACTACCGTTGCCCGTCCTTATGCCGAGGCGATTTTTCGCTCGGCGGTGGACGGCAATGATGTTGTGGGAGTTGGTGCCAAGCTGAAATCGTTCGGCGTCATTGCCTCGAACCCGCAAATGGCCTCATTGGTCGGTAATCCGAACGTGAGTTCGACCGAAAAAGCGAACCTGATGAGCAGTGTTGCGGGCGGAAATGTGCCAGTACCATTGGCAAACGCGGTGCTACTTTTGATTGGCAACGGTAAGGCATCATTGCTGCCGTTTATTGCTGAGCATTTTGAGCGTTTGCAGCGCGAGCATGATGGTGTAGTGAAGGCGACGATTACCAGCGCGTTCCCGATGTCGGATGCGGACAAAGCAGGCATGGTGGAAGCGTTGGCGAAAAAATACGGTAAACGCGTTGAAGCGGTCGTGATGGTCGATCAAACGCTGATCGGTGGTGCGCGCGTGCAGGTGGGGGATGATGTGGTTCATGCCTCGGTGCGCGATACATTAAACAAGATGGCTCAATCTCTAGTGCAATAACGTACTTGGGCAAAAACAAAATTCAGAATTTAAGTATCGGAGTTTTAAATGCAAATCAACGCCGCCGAAATCAGCGAACTGATTAAGTCAAAAATTCAAGCTATGCCTACGGCCGCCGAAAAGCGTTCCGAAGGTACCGTTATCTCAGTGACCGATGGTATTTGTCGCGTGCACGGCTTGGCTGACGCCATGCAAGGTGAAATGCTGGAATTCCCTGGCGGCACTTTCGGCCTCGCGCTGAACCTTGAGCGCGACTCGGTCGGCGCGGTGGTGTTAGGTGAATATCAGCATATATCCGAAGGCGATACTGTCAAGTGTACGGGCCGTATTCTGGACGTGCCCGTCGGCCCTGAACTCAAAGGCCGTGTGGTTAATGCATTGGGTCAGCCGATTGACGGCAAAGGCCCGATCAACGCCAAGATGACCGACATTATTGAGAAGGTAGCGCCCGGCGTTATTGCCCGTAAATCGGTTTCACAGCCGCTCCAAACCGGTTTGAAATCCATTGACGCAATGGTGCCAGTCGGTCGTGGTCAGCGCGAATTGATTATTGGGGACCGTCAAACCGGTAAAACGGCGGTCGCGATTGACGCGATCATTAACCAAAAAGGCAAAGACGTTACCTGCGTTTACGTCGCGGTAGGTCAAAAAGCATCAACCATTGCCAACGTGGTGCGCAAGCTCGAGGAGCATGACGCGATGAGCTACACGATTGTGGTGGCATCATCCGCGTCTGAATCGGCTGCGATGCAATTCGTGGCGCCGTATTCGGGCTGCACGATGGGCGAATATTTTCGCGATCGCGGCGAAGATGCGCTGATTATTTATGACGATCTTTCAAAGCAAGCCGTGGCGTATCGTCAAATTTCGCTGTTGCTGCGTCGCCCGCCGGGCCGTGAAGCCTATCCGGGCGATGTGTTTTATTTGCACTCGCGCTTGCTGGAGCGTTCTGCTCGCGTGAATGAAGATTATGTTGAGAAATTTACCAACGGCGCGGTTAAAGGCAAAACCGGTTCATTGACCGCCTTGCCGATTATTGAAACCCAGGCGGGTGACGTTTCCGCATTCGTGCCCACCAACGTGATCTCGATTACGGACGGCCAGATTTTCCTGGAAACTGACTTGTTTAACGCCGGCATTCGCCCAGCGATTAACGCCGGAGTATCGGTGTCGCGCGTGGGCGGTGCGGCGCAGACCAAGATCATGAAACGTAAGGATACTGGCGCAGGCGTGCGCTTGGCGTTGGCGCAATATCGTGAATTGGCCGCGTTTGCGCAGTTCGCATCTGATCTGGATGAAGCCACACGCAAGCAGCTTGAGCGCGGCAAGTTGGTCACCGAGTTAATGAAACAGGCGCAGTATTCGCCGATGCAGGTTTGGGAAATGGCGTTGAGTTTGTTCGCGGTGAACAATAATTACATGGACGATGTAGAAGTAAGCAAAGCGCTCGCGTTTGAAAAGTCCCTGCGCGATTTCGTTAAATCAAAATATGCAGCGCTGATTGATTCCATCGACAAAGCGAATAATTTGTCGGAAGCGGATGAAAAAGCATTGCACGCAGCCGTTGCTGATTTCAAGAAAACGGGCGCTTACTAAACTTTCTAGGGTCATTGTTGAGCGGGCAAATCATTAACGCGTAAATCTGTTCGCTGCATACCTACCGCTTAAAAAGACTAACGGCTTATCAACAGTTCAGAGACACTATGGCAGGCTCCAAAGAAATTCGTACCAAGATCAAGAGCGTAGAAAATACGCGCAAGATCACCAAGGCCATGGAAATGGTCGCTGCAGCCAAGATGCGCAAGGCGCAGGAGCGTATGCGCGCAGCTCGTCCGTACGGCGAAAAGATTCGTAGTGTTGCGGCCAACTTATCGCATGCAAATCCGGATTACAAACATCCATTTTTGATGAAGCGAGATGTGGTTCGCAACATCGGCGTCATCATGGTTACCTCAGACAAAGGCTTGTGCGGCGGTTTAAACACCAACGTGATGCGCTTGATGGTGAATAAGGTTAAAGAGTGGGAAGGCGGCAATGCCAAAGTTCAGGCTACGGCGATTGGTGCCAAAGGTTTTTCATTCTTGCAGCGCTATGGAATTCCGGTTGTTTCGCATGTGCTGGGCTTGGGCGACAAGCCTCACCTGGACAAAATGATTGGCCCTGTAAAAATTCAGCTTGACGCATTTAGCGAAGGCAAAATCGACGCACTTTATCTGTGTTACACCCAATTTATTAACACCATGAAGCAAGAGGCAGTTTGCGAACAGTTGCTGCCGCTGACGGGCGACAAACTGGGTGCGCCAGATTCTTCGTGGGATTATATTTATGAACCAGACCCACAAGTAGTGCTGGATGAATTGTTGGTCCGCTATGTTGAAGCCATTATTTATCAGGCGGTATCGGAAAATATTGCATCGGAGCAATCAGCCCGCATGGTTGCCATGAAATCAGCCACCGATAATGCAAAAAAAGTGATTGATGACTTGAAGCTGACTTACAACAAAGCGCGTCAAGCTGCTATCACCAAAGAGTTGTCAGAAATCGTTGGCGGCGCTGCGGCTGTTTAGTCGCAAGCGCCCGCCGAATACAGAATTTGAATTAAATTTAGTCTAGGAATTAATCATGAGTCAAGGAACAGTCGTTCAATGTATCGGTGCGGTGGTGGATATTCAGTTCCCTCACGGTTCCATCCCGAAAGTCTATGAAGCATTGACGCTGCAGGATAGCGATCAGGCAAGCTTTGCTGAAAAAGGTCTGACCTTCGAAGTTGAGCAACAACTTGGTGACGGCGTGGTGCGCTGCATCGCGATGGGTTCATCCGACGGTATTCGTCGCGGCATGAAAGTGAACGGAACCGGTGCTGGCATTCGCGTTCCCGTTGGTTTGGGCACGTTGGGCCGGATTATGGATGTGTTAGGTCGCCCGATTGATGAGCAAGGCCCGATCAAATGCGAAGAGCGTCGCGAGATTCATCAACCGGCGCCAAAATTTGATGAGCTGTCACCTTCCGTTGATTTGCTTGAGACCGGTATTAAAGTTATTGACTTGATCTGCCCGTTCGCTAAAGGCGGCAAGGTTGGATTGTTTGGCGGCGCGGGTGTGGGCAAAACCGTAAATATGCTGGAACTCATCAATAACATCGCCAAAGAACATTCAGGTTTGTCGGTGTTTGCCGGTGTGGGTGAACGTACCCGCGAAGGTAATGACTTCTATCACGAGATGACGGATGCAGGCGTTATCAACAAAGACGACCTCTCCAAGTCCAAAGTCGCGATGGTGTTTGGTCAGATGAATGAGCCCCCGGGCAACCGTTTGCGCGTAGCGCTTTCCGGCTTGACGATGGCGGAGAAATTCCGTGATGAAGGTCGCGATATTCTGTTTTTCGTAGACAATATTTATCGCTATACCTTGGCCGGTACGGAAGTGTCCGCGCTGCTGGGTCGTATGCCGTCTGCCGTGGGTTATCAGCCGACACTCGCCGAAGAAATGGGCGTACTGCAAGAGCGTATTACCTCCACTAAGACCGGTTCGATTACCTCAATTCAAGCAGTGTATGTGCCTGCAGATGACTTGACTGATCCGTCACCGGCCACAACCTTCGCTCACCTGGATGCAACCGTGGTGCTGTCGCGTGATATTGCGTCGCTCGGTATTTATCCCGCAGTGGATCCGCTGGACTCAACATCACGCCAGATTGATCCCAACGTGATTGGCGACGAGCATTACACTGTGACCCGCCGGGTGCAGGCAACTCTGCAGCGCTACAAAGAATTGCGCGACATTATTGCCATTTTGGGTATGGACGAGTTGTCACCGGAAGATAAATTGGCGGTGGCGCGGGCGCGTAAAATTCAACGCTTCCTGTCGCAACCATTTCACGTCGCGGAGGTTTTTACAGGATCGCCCGGCAAGTACGTGTCATTGAAAGAAACCATCCGTGGCTTCAAAATGATTGTGGATGGCGAATGCGATGCATTGCCTGAGCAGGCGTTCTACATGGTGGGTGGTATTGACGAAGCGTTTGAAAAAGCCAAAAAAATGAACTAAACCTTTCGACGAAAGCGAACCCCTACTTTCGTCGAGCCCGGTTTGTAAAACGACTGGCTGAGCCAGATCGTTTTTTGTAAACGAAAAACCGAGAAGCTGGAAAACAAAAGCGAACCGAAATTATCATGGCAACTTTGCACGTAAATATTGTTTCTGCGGAACAGGCAATCTTCTCAGGTGAAGCCGAGATGGTTGTAGCACCTGGTGAAACGGGCGAGCTGGGAATTTTGCCCGGTCATACTCCATTGCTGACCCGAATCCGCCCCGGAACGGTTAAGGTAAAACTGGCAGGCCAAGAGCATGATGAAGTCATCTATGTATCTGGCGGCATTTTAGAAGTGCAGCCTAAAAGCCTAACCATTTTGGCAGATACTTCAATCCGAGCGCGTGACTTGGATGAGGCTAAAGTTAAAGAAGCTAAACGGCAAGCTGAAGAAGCGCTTACTAACCGCGAAAGCGGCCAAGACAGGGCGCTTGTGGTAGCAGAATTGGCTCAGTTAGCCGCTCAGTTACAGGCTATTCAAAAATTGCGCAGAAAATAAATAATTGCGGTACAATAAATTGCCGTAACGGTTTAGAGGCGAAATACAATTTTAGGCAGCGGATTAATCCCCGCTGCCTTTTTCTTTTTGTGCGGACTAATTTTCGCACGCTGTCTGGTTAATAGATTCGTTGAGAGCTTGCAAACATGACTTCTGCAACCCAGCCCATCGATTTAAATATGGCACTCGCCCAAACGCCCGACAACAAAACACTTAGCGTTGTTGTTCTAGCCGCAGGACAAGGCAAGCGCATGAAATCTGCGTTACCCAAAGTCTTGCATCCGCTTGCAGGCAAGCCCATGTTGGCGCATGTGTTCGCAGCTGCAGCTCAGTTGTTCCCGGATAAAATTTATGTTGTGTATGGTCACGGCGGAGAGGCCGTGCGCGCAGCGTTTATGGATCAGCCGCTTGTCTGGATCAAACAAGATCCGCAACTCGGCACTGGCCATGCGGTATTACAGGCATTGCCGCAATTGCCGTCCACGGGCATTACACTGGTGTTATATGGCGACGTTCCGCTCATTCGCGTTTCCACACTAGCCAAGCTGGTGGCAGTCGCACATCAAAATACGCTTGTTTGGTTAACCATGACGGTAGCCAATCCCGAAGGGCTTGGACGCATTTTGCGCAACCATCAAAGGCAGGGTGACGATGCAGGCAAGGGTCAGGTCATCGGCATTATTGAAGACAAAGATGCCACTGATGCTGAGCGCACTATCCACGAAATTAATACGGGTTTCCTGGCTTGTCCGACGGTGCTGCTCAAAAAATGGCTGCCGCAATTAGATAATCGCAACGCGCAAGGCGAATATTATTTAACGGATATTTTGGCTCTCGCCGTTGCTGAAGGCTGTGCTGTGCAAACATTGTCACCGCATGCCGAGTTCGAAATTGCAGGTGTCAACAGCAAGGAGCAACTCGCCCAATTGGAGCGGGTATTTCAACGTGAAAAGGCTGAGCATTTAATGTCGGCAGGGGTCTTGTTGATAGACCCTGCCAGGCTCGATGTGCGCGGTGAATTAACGACGGCTGAAGACGTCACAATCGATGTGAACTGTATTTTTGAAGGCACCGTTCATCTCGACTCGCGTACCAAAATCGGCGCTAACTGCATTTTGAGAAATTGTAAAATAGGTGCGGGTACGGAGATATTGCCATTTTCATTTATTGACGGGGCTGAAATTGGCCAACACGCCCGCATCGGCCCCTATGCCCGAATTCGTCCCGATACCACGCTCGCAGATGGCGTACATATTGGCAACTTTGTAGAAATCAAAGCGAGTAGTGTCGGTACAGGCTCTAAAGCAAATCATTTATCCTATGTTGGTGACGCGACCGTTGGCGAAAATGTCAACATTGGCGCAGGCACCATCACCTGCAATTATGATGGCGCCAACAAACACCGGACTGTCATCCAAGATAACGTGCACATTGGTTCTGATGTGCAATTAGTGGCGCCAGTTGTCGTTGGTAAAGGTGCAACGATCGCGGCGGGAACGACCGTGTGGAAAGATGCTGCAGCGGGCGAACTCACTTTGAACCCGAAAATCCAAGCGACTAGGCCCGACTGGACGCGACCTATAAAAAAACCCCGAATTGTTATTTAAGGCGGGGGATGATTTCCTCTTCTTACGGTGCCTGCTCCCGCCTGCGCTCAAGGAAACGCGTCAAAATTATCCGCGCAAATGAGACCTCTTCCAAACACCCACACTGGCGCGGCTTTCAAGCCATGAAACCCTTCCATGAATAACATAACCGATTTTAGTCGCCGCTTTACGCTTGAAAATCTCGAGATTCGCGGGCAAGTGGTCAGGCTTTCCGATGCGTGGCGCGGTCTGATCGCAGGTCGGAATTATCCGTCGCATGTGGTGAGTTATTTGGGTGAAATGGCCTGTGTATCTGTACTCGTCGGTGCAGGGTTAAAACATCAAGGCCGCGCCACTTTGCAAATTCAAGGTGGGGCTATCGCCAAGCTGGCGGTGGTGGATTGTACCGATGCATTGGGAATTCGCGGCATGGCTTCATTTGAAACCACTTCTTGCCCGGCAACATTTGCAGAGTGGGTAAGCGGTGGGCGCGTGGCATTAACCGTTGCGCATGCTGAAACCGGACAAATGTATCAAAGTATCGTCCCTGTTTCAGGCCTGACGGTGGCCGAGTGTTTTGAACACTATTTCGATCAATCCGAACAATTGCCCACACACCTGTGGTTAGCCGCCAATGAACAAGGTGCTGGCGCACTGCTGCTGCAAAAACTGCCCAAGGCGGACGCGAAAGATCCTGATGGATGGGCGCGCGTTGAGCAATTGGCGGCCTCAGTAAGGGCGGATGAGCTAATCACGCTGGACGCCGAAGTTTTACTGCAGCGGCTTTTCCATGAGGAAGATGTCAGACTTTACGAGCCCAAGTTAGTGTTCAGCGATTGCCGTCGCGATGAAGAAAAAGTAAAGAATATGTTGCGCTCATTGGGTCGTCATGAGCTGGATGCCACCTTGGCAGAGTTAGGTGAAATCATCGTCAAAGACGATATGTGCAACGAGGAATACCGCTTTGCTCATGCTGCTGTTGCTGCACTGTTTGACGAAGATAACCCGCCATGAGCGCAGCATCAAACGGTACAGAAAAGACCGCGTCAGCGGGCCCGTTGGCAGGATTGAAAGTAATTGAAATGGGCAGCCTGATTGCAGGCCCGTTTTGCGGTCGTTTGTTGGCAGAGTTCGGCGCGGAAGTGATCAAAATCGAGACGCCCGCCAATGAGTCCGGCAACGGCGGCGATCCGCTGAGAACCTGGCGAAAATTACATGATGACGGTAATGAAAAAACCTCGCTCTGGTGGTATGTACAGGCACGCAATAAAAAATCAGTCACGCTAAATTTGCGCGAAAAAGAAGGCCAGGAAATTGCGCGCAAGCTTATCGTCAGCGCCGATATCCTTGTCGAAAATTTTCGCCCGGGCACAATGGAAAAATGGGATCTGGGCTATGAACAGCTAAGCGCCGAAAATCCCGGGCTCATTATGGTGCGGCTCTCCGGCTTTGGCCAGACAGGGCCGTATAAAGACCGCGTTGGTTTTGGTGCGATTGGTGAATCAATGGGCGGTATGCGCTACATCACCGGCTACGCGGATCGCGCCCCGGTGCGGGTGGGCATTTCGATTGGCGATTCGTTGGCGGCTATGTATGGCGCAATGGGTGCCTTGATGGCGCTACATCATCGCCACCAAACAGCACGCGGGCAGATGGTTGATGTCGCGCTGTATGAAGCCGTTTTTTCCATGATGGAATCGATGTTGCCGGAGTATGGCATGACCGGTTTTGTGCGCGAGCGCACTGGCGCCTCATTGCCCGGCATTGTGCCGTCGAATACGTATTGGTGCGGAGATGGACAATACATTGTCATCGGCGCGAACGGAGATTCGATTTTTAAACGTATGATGAATGCCATTGACCGCGCAGATTTGGCGAACGATCCGATGCTTGCTAATAATGCGGGCCGAACCGCGCGAACGCACGAGTTAGATGAGGCAATCGGTGCATGGACTGCTGCGAACACGTTAGATGCAGCGCTTGCTGTGTTGGGAAAAGCGGATGTGCCCGCAGGACGAATTTTTTCCATTGCTGATATTGTGAAAGACATGCAATTTCAGGCGCGGGCAATGATCGAAGAACATCAGCTAGGCGATAATGAATCGTTGTTGTTGCCCGGCATTGTGCCAAAGCTGTCTGCGACGCCGGGCAAAACCCGATGGATAGGGCCCAAGCTGGGCGAACACACAGCCGAAGTTTTGCATAGCTTGGGTATCGATAATGTGGCGCAGGCCGAACTTAAAGCACGAGGAATTATTTGATGAGCCAGTCAATAGTAGGACAACGCATTTTTATAAATGAGGTAGGCGTGCGCGACGGTTTTCAGATTGAGAAAACATTTATCCCGACAGAAACCAAAATTGCATTCATCGATCAGCTTTCTCGTACCGGCTTGGCTAAGATCGAAGTTACCTCGTTTGTGCATCCCACATTCGTACCCAATATGGCGGATGCAGAAGCCGTGCTCGCCAATATCCAGCGCGACGCAGATGTAATCTATACCGCGCTCACGCCTAATATTCGTGGCATGGAACGGGCAGTAACTTGTCATCAGTCAGGCGCAAAAATTGACGAGATGAATCTTTTTATGTCTGCATCCGAAACCCACAACATGGCCAATGTAAAACGCACCACCGCACAATCGCTGGAAGATTTCGCAGTCATGGTGCCGATGGCAAAAGCAGCGGGTATCAAACTAAATGGTTGTGTATCAACCTCATTTGGCTGTCCGTTTGAAGGGGCAGTGCCTGAGGCTCGCGTTCTGGATTTTGCTGCCCGGTATATCGAGCTGGGTTTTGACGGTGTCACCTTTGCAGACACCACCGGTATGGCTAATCCGCGTCAGGTTGAGCGCATGATGCGTGCGGCCATGCAGCGTTTCCCGCAAACAGAAGTTACGTTGCATTTCCACAATACGCGCGGCATGGGTTTGGCGAATGTGCTGGCCGGTATTACGGCTGGCGTGATGCACTATGACGCCTCGATTGCAGGTCTCGGCGGCTGTCCGTTTGCACCGGGCGCCACCGGTAATATCTGCACCGAAGATTTGGTAAACATGCTGCAGGATATGGGTTTTGATACGGGTGTGGGCCTCGACAAACTATTGGCCGCCGCGATAAAAATTCCTCTCATCGTTGGTCATGAGGTGCCGGGTCAGGTTATGAAGGCGGGCAAGACCATGCACTTGCATCCCGTTCCTAAAAAGCTTTACACGGCTTAAACTTCCTGTGGCCCTAAATGAAATGGGCTATTTGATTTTTCTTAAATATTCGTGCGCCAGCTTTATGAGGAGTGCATAATTTGAAGGGCATTATCGTGAATAATTTTCTTGACCAAAAATGGATCAGCGCAGGCATCGCGACAGGCCGGGTTGGCATCCTCGGCACGCTGACTGCATTTGCCAGCATTAGCGCAAGCGCGGGCGGACTTGATAATTTATCAACCCTGTCGCAGGATCAATTTTCCAGACTATCAAAAGATATTGGGGCAGCGGCCGCTTACCGTGGGGTGACGCCGGGCAATGGATTGGGTGTGACCGGTTTTGATGTGGGCATTGAGCTTACCGAATCAAAAATAGAAAACTCAAGCATCCTGAAACGAGCAGGCGGGGGTGACACATCGAATTTATTTATTCCGAAGCTGCATATTCACAAGGGCTTGCCCGCTGGCTTTGATATTGGCGCATTTGTGAGCCGTATTTCTGGCCTGGACGCTTCACTGATTGGCGCTGAGGTGCGATATCAAATTATGGAAGATGGCTTAACCACACCTTCGGTTGCGCTGCGTTTATCCGGCAGCAAGATCACGGGCATTTCGCAGGTTAATTTATCTACTGTGGCCGTAGATGCCATGATTTCCAAAAAGCTTACGTTCATCACGCCTTATATTGGCATCGGCAGTGTACGCATCGCCAGCGCACCTAAGGTGGGCTTGCTCCAGAATGTAAGCGCGACCGATTCCCGCGTGTTTGTTGGCGTAAACATGAATTTTCTAACCACTAATTTTGCGCTAGAGGCCGAAAAATTAGGCAGCGTTAGCTCTATTTCAGGCAAGATTGGTTTCAGGTTTTAGTCAGGTCTATGCTGGCCGTATTTGCTTAAACATATCGGAGGCATCATGTTTGGAAAAATAATTAAAGGCATTGCTG
>Ga0209511_1003833_pt1 | contig 11289 bp, 9 predicted proteins | sample SSSSmetaG_FD_184141 | JGI IMG/M metagenome (GOLD analysis project Ga0209511, IMG submission 184141) | Glacier valley bacterial and archeal communities from Borup Fiord, Nunavut, Canada, to study Microbial Dark Matter (Phase II) - ​SSSS... | ecosystem: Environmental > Aquatic > Freshwater > Ice >... | reverse complement strand
GGAATCCGGCGGCCTTTGCTACCTGCTCCGTCGCGTCGGTTGATGCATCGTTGATGACCACGGCATCGCAACCCGTTCTGCGCACCTCGTCCAGAAATGCCGGCAAGCTTTCTTCTTCATTGTGAGCAGGGATGATGATTAGAATTCTCATACTGTTTTATTTTGTTTTTAATGAGACGTGGACCCGATAACGATCCAGAATACGCAGGCCACTTGAGAGAATAAATTATTAAACTTTGCGAAATACTATTCTCATAGCATCGTTTAGACTAACAGGAAATCCTAAATTTTTAAAAGGCTTTGGCAAAGAGATTTTGGCATTAATACCTAGCATCGTGCAAGCTTGGTGCAATATAAGTTCTAACGGAACAATTTTCCAAGGATGGCGACATGAAATTATCTCAAGGCCGAATCGTTTTCCTAACTTAGCCAAACTGCCAGGGGTGAAATACCAAAGATGCAGCGGCGGCGCCATTAAGCGCCATCTTGGCCCCGTGATCCGTGCAACTAAAGAATCCCAATCACCTGTGGTGATAATGAAACTCCCTCCCGGCCGTAAATGATCAGAAATCATTCCGAAAGTTTCGGCAACGTTGTCAATATGCTCTACTACATCAAGCATGACTGCGACATCTAATGTGCCTATTTTTTCTAGATCGTCCTTGGTCAATACTCCATGTTTGACGTTGGTTAAACCGCTGGTTTGGCAATAAGCTGCGGCTTCTTCAACAAGCTCAACACCGTGGATATGGTAATGCCGTTTAGCCTGTTGCAAGAACAGACCATAAGCGCACCCTACCTCCAGCAAATTCCCTTGAGTTGGTCCTACCGAACGGATGTACTCAACCGTTTTAGCGAATTCCTTGCTCAATATTTCCTTACTACCGATGTAATCTACATATGAATGTTCATACTTCCCCGTGAAGTAACCGTTATTGTAGTAAAGATAAGGGTCAAAGCCTTCAACATCAGCACGGCCAACACCGCATTCTTCACATTTGCAAATTGAATAACCTTGAACAACATAAACCACATTATGGCGGCGAACTACATTGCAAATTTGACAATGAAAACTCTTACCTGTTATCGTCATTCTTATTCCTTTGATGTACGCTTCAAAATTAATTATTTATAATTTTGAAGCTTGTACTCTAATTTTTCACCATCAATTTCTGCTTTTTCGAAGCCAAGTCTTTCAAACAAAATCTGGCTAGCAGTATTTCTTCTTTTTACTTCTGCGATTAAGGAATCATCCGGAAGTTTGGAATTAAAAAATGAAATCGCACGAAAAAGAAGAATGCTTCCAAAGCCTTGACTACGCGATTCAGGTGCAATAACAATATTAATTGTCCATGTATGTATATCTTCATCGCATGCATCAAAGCGAACCATTCCTATTTTTTTATCTTCAAATTCTCCTATGAGAAGAATTCTTGATCGGTCACTAATTGCAGCGTTAAACCACTTTATGTGGTTTGCTGGATCAATGTAATCTAACGTCCAAGACATAGCTCTAGTTTGAGCATCATTTCTCCATCTCAAAACTTCAACTGCATCATCGGAATTTGCTAAACGAATAATGAACACGATTTTTTCGGCGATGACATACATGAATCTTGATGGCCAACTAGCAGCGGTAAGCACTCAAAACTTTTTTAACGGCGGTCACCACATCCGCCACATCTTGGTCGTTCATGCCTGGGTATATCGGCAAGCTGATCACCCGCTCATACTCGCGCTCAGCTACTGGCCACTGCCCACGTTTGTAGCCTAGTTTCGCGTAATAGGTCATCCACGGAATCGGGATATAGTGGACATTGACGCCAATATTTTCGGCGCGCAAAGCGGCAAAAACTTGGGACCGGGTTGCAGTAATTGCGTCCAGATTGAGACGAACAACATAAAGATGCCAGGCAGAAAGACAGTCAGCGCGTTGCTCGGGCAACTGAAGCATAGGCAAGCCATGCAATGCTTCATGATAAGCGGCAACGATAGACCGACGCCGCTCCAGCCAATGGTCTGATTTGGTAAGTTGGCTGACACCCAGCGCGCAGTTGATATCCGGCAGCCGGTAGTTAAAACCGAGATCGACTATATCGTATTCCCAGGAGTTGGTCTTGTTTCTGGCATGCAGATCCACGTCTATCCCGTGGTGGCGGAAAGAGCGCACCCGCTTGGCGATGCCCGTATCATCTGTCAGTACCATGCCGCCCTCGCCCGTGGTCACATGCTTGACGGGATGGAAACTCAGGGTTGTGATGTCTTGCAGGGTGCCAACTTTCCGCCCCTTGTAAGTGGCACCCAGTGAGTGGGCCGCATCCGCAATGATGGTCAAGCCATGCTCGTCGGCAATGGCGCGCAACGCATCATGATCGCAAGGGTGTCCAGCAAAATCCACTGCCACTATGGCCTTGGTGCGAGAAGACAATTTCCTTTTTACATCTTCCGGATCAAGATTTAAAGTGTCTGGCGAGAGATCGGCAAACACCGGGGTCGCACCCACGTAGAGTACGCAATTGGCGCTGGCTACAAAGGAAATCGCGGGTACGATTACCTCGTCTCCAGGACCTATCCCCGCAGCCCATACGGCGGCATGCAATGCTGCGGTTCCGGTGTTCACGGCCACACATTCGGCGGCGCCGGAATAACGCGCAACGGCAGCCTCGAATTCCTTCACCATGGGGCCGGTGGTCAACCAGTTGCTTTTAAGTACCGAATCCACAGCGAGGCGATCATCGTCATCAACGCATTGCCGAGCGTAGGGCAGGATGATCTCCCGAACCGGGGTGCCGCCATCGATAGCCAGCTTGGTCATCTAACTTACTCCTTGAAAAAATGGATGAAACTACTGAGCCGAGTAAAGCTAGAACGGGTACGCAGGCTAGTCGGATTGACGCCTTTCACATCGTTTTAGTGCGTCCTTTTCTCGACATCACAAATTTACTCTGTGTCCTGATGCTCACGAGTTAGGTGTGCTACAGGCGCCACAGGCTATGCCCCGCAGCACGGATTGCCTCTGCATCAAATGCAGACTTGATATCCACAAACACGCCGCTTTTCTTCAATGGCTTTAGTAAATCTGCTAAAGATTGCTGTAGATACTCTTTGTGCGTCACAGCAGCCACAATGGCATCGACTTCTTTCGGCAGGCTCTCCCAAGGGGTCAATTCAATTCCATATTCATGTTTGGCTTCCGAATTTTCGGCCAGGGGATCGTGAACGATCACAACGCAGCCAAAATCAGTCAGTTCGCGCACGACATCGGCAATCTTGGAGTTGCGCAAATCCGGGCAGTTTTCCTTGAATGTCAGCCCCAGCACCACGACCTTCGCGCCTTTTACACGGGAGCCTGCCTGAATCAGGAGCCTTACTATTTGCTGTGCCACATAGGAGGCCATGCCGTCGTTGATCCTTCGCCCGGCCAATATCACCTGCGGGTGATAGCCCAACATTTCTGCCTTGTGCGTCAGATAGTAGGGATCCACGCCGATACAATGGCCGCCGACCAAGCCTGGACGAAATGGTAAAAAATTCCACTTTGTACCAGCAGCATGCAACACTTCCAGCGTATCAATGCCGATTTTTTCAAAGACGATTGCCAACTCGTTCATCAGCGCAATATTGAGATCGCGCTGGGTATTTTCGATCACCTTGGAGGCTTCAGCCACTTTGATCGAACTGGCCTTGTATACACCCGCCACAATCACTGAGGCGTAAAGTTGCGCGACCTTTTCCAGAGTTTCCACATCATCCCCGGAAACCACTTTCACGATCTTGGTGATGGTGCGTTCCTTATCTCCCGGGTTGACCCGCTCCGGCGAATAACCAACATGGAAATCGCGCTTCCATTTCATACCGGATTCCCGCTCCAGCACGGGAATGCAAATTTCCTCTGTCGCGCCCGGGTAGACCGTCGACTCGAAAACCACTACCGCACCACGCTTCATGTGGCGACCGACTGTGGTGCTTGAGGAAACAAGAGGGGAGAAGTCGGGTTGATTGGCTTCGTCCACAGGGGTGGGCACGGCGACGATGATGAAATCGGCTTCGGACAGGTCTTGCGGATTTGTTGTGGATTTTAGTTGGGTGGCAGCCCTCAAATCATCAGTGGTGACTTCACCAGTCGGATCGAGGAATCGACGGTAGCTATCGACTTTCATCTCGGACAGGTCATAGCCTACCGTCTCGAATTTCTTGCCAAATTCGACTGCCAGCGGCAATCCCACGTACCCTAAACCTACAACTCCAATTTTCATCACGCACCCTCAAAACTTATTATCTCGGCAGTCTGGTAACCATATACAACTCGCACTCCAGTAGAAATCACATACTGGACAATTAGCGCATTAGTCAAGTCTATGGTGTTTCGGACATGGATTCATTTCGACCATACCACTCGATTGATGAAATCCACATAGCTCAATACGACACGCAGCACCTTCTGGGATACCAAGCCACCCACATAGTCCGGAACGATGTTGAATTGTCTTGCTGCTTTGTCGTGTTGCTGGGTTACGATGCGCACCGCATCAAGCACCCTTTCAGCCTTGAGGCCGCTCATGATAAGCACGCCCTCGTCCATGCCCTCAGGACGCTCATGGGCGTTGCGTATGGTCACCGCTGGCAAGTTAAGCAGGGAAGCCTCTTCGGTGATGGTGCCGCTGTCGGACAGCACGCAAAACGCTTCCATCTGCAGCTTGACATAGTCGAAGAATCCAAACGGTTTGAGAAAGTGGATTCTGGGATCCAGGCCGTCCAATCCCAGCCTCTCCAGTCGCTGCCTGGTGCGCGGATGGGTAGATACGATGACGGGCATTTGATGCTGCTTAACTAAGACCTGCAACGTATCCAGCAAATCTTGCAAGTTTTCGGGTGAATCGACGTTCTCTTCTCGATGGGCGCTTAGCAAGAAGTACCGCCGAGGTTCTAGGTTGAGGCGGTCAAGCACATTCGATGTTGTGATTTTCGGCATGTAGTGCTCAAGCACTTCCTGCATGTGGGAGCCGGTTTTGATAATTCTGTCTGCGGGGATGCCCTCGGCGAGCAAATAGCGCCGGGCATGCTCAGTGAGTACCATGTTGATGTCACTCAGATGATCCAGTACCTTGCGGTTGAGTTCTTCTGGTACGCGCTGATCAAAGCACCGATTGCCGGCTTCCATGTGAAAAACAGGAATTTTTCGCCGTTTCGCAGCGATGACGGAGAGGCACGAGTTAGTGTCGCCGTAGAGCAGCAGTGCGTCGGGTTGCTCCTTCTCCAATACCTCATCGGCCTTTTCGATCACACGAGCAATAGTCTGAGCTGCATTATTACCTACGGCCTCAAGAAAATAATCAGGTTTACGGATGCCAAGGTCATCAAAGAAGACTTGATTCAGTTCGTAGTCGAAGTTTTGGCCGGTGTGAACCAATAGGTGTTCGGTGTGCTGATCAAACTCAGCGATAACGCGCGACATTTTGATAAGTTCAGGTCGCGTTCCGACGATGGTCATGACTTTAAGCATTCATCTGCTCCTGGATGTAATCGAGCGTGAGCAACAATTTTTTTACACCCTCAACATCCAGTCGCGTGGTGTTGTGAGACGTATAGTCATCGAAACCTGCAATTCCCAGCTCACCTTCCACTAAAAATTTTGCATAATTCAAATCACGATTATCAGCCGGAATTCTGTAATAGCCACCCATGTCATCCGCCCTGGCCAGCTCTTCTCGGGCGACCAGTGATTCATACAATTTTTCACCATGGCGCGTGCCAATAATGCGAAGACTGTCTTTCTTTTGAAAGAGCTCTTGTAGTGCTTGCGCTAAAACCTCAATTGTTGATGCAGGTGCCTTTTGGACAAAAATATCGCCTTGTTGAGCATTTTCAAATGCGTACACAACTAGATCGACTGACTCTTCTAAAGACATGAGAAAGCGGGTCATTGCAGGGTCTGTAATGGTGAGTTGCTTACCTTCTTTGAGCTGATTCACAAATAATGGAATGACCGAACCGCGCGATGCCATGACGTTGCCGTAACGGGTAGCGCAAATCACAGTTTCACCTTCTGAGCGCATGCGTGCTTTGGCGACCATCAGCTTTTCCATCATGGCCTTGGATATCCCCATCGCATTGATAGGGTAGACCGCTTTATCGGTGCTCAGTACGATGACACGCTCAACATGGTTGGCTATCGCTGCGTTCATGACGTTCTCAGCACCTAGCACATTGGTGCGTACCGCCTCCATGGGGTAGAACTCGCACGAAGGCACCTGCTTGAGTGCTGCGGCATGAAATACGTAATTCACACCTTTCATGGCATCGTGAACGCTGTCGTAACTCCTGACGTCCCCAATGTAAAACTTGAGTTTTGAATTATTCAGGGCTATCCGCATGTCCTCTTGCTTCTTCTCATCACGACTAAATATGCGAATTTCCTTGACATCAGTCTCCAGGAAACGTTTAAGAACGGCATTACCAAACGAGCCCGTCCCACCCGTAATCATCAATGTTTTGTCTGCGAACACTTTTTATATCCCTTTGGTTATTTGAATTCACGCATGCGTTGAATAAGCGCCGGCCATTCAGGTGGCACATAGCCTGTTGCATTTTTAAACCGATCCGAATTTAAAGTGCGGTCAATGACCAAGTTATCCGATGGAATGATCTCTATATTTTTTTCAAATATCTTTGCCACCAACTGCAGCAGATCAAATTTATTAATAGGTTTTGCGGAAACGTGGTAAAGACCGTGCATCTCTTTGCGTGGCAACACAATATCCCGCACAACAGTTGCTAGCTCGACCGTTGGCAAACCAGAAAAAAATGCGCGGGTGAAGCCCTTTACCGACCCCTGTTGAGAGAGAAACCAATTCACCAAGCTCCGATTTCCTGTCAGCTCATGGCCAATGATGGATGTGCGCAGCGAGATGGCGTGCGGGTAATCTACTTCGCCCAGTAATTTGGAGCGACCGTAGAGGTCATCGGCATCGGGAAAGTCTGTTTCGAGATAGTTGCCCTTAGCACCAGAAAAAACGCAGTCTGTGCTAATGTGAACAAGACGTGCTCCCGTGGCCTGACACAGCGCTGCAAGCCGATGAGGCAACAACGTGTTGATTGGAACGGCTTGCAATGGGTCACCGGCAACAGCTAACTGCTTAACCAAACCTACGCAGTTAACAACAACATCAGGACGTACGACGCTAAATACCCTGACTAATGAGTCGTGATTTTCAACATCAACACCAACGATGATCTGACTTGATAAACTGCCGGAAAAATGCCGCCGTGAGCTTTCGCTTCTCGCCGTACCGTAAACAGCCAAGTCAGAACTCTCTGACAAAACGCGAAACATCGCGTTGCCCAGCATTCCGGTCACACCGAGAACCATAACTCTCATCGTATTCTTCCACTATTGCCGCAAGCTGGCACCCAACATGAAATTGAATTCATAATATCTAGAGCAAAAGCAAATGCTTCAAGTTGTTTCAGAATCCCGCCTTAAGCATAAAAAATGTCCCATGCAGTTTCTTCAAGTAACTCGATGACTAAAATAACTGCATCAAAGGGGGCAGACGACATTGAGAAGCCGCAAACACCCCCTAAATTACAAATAATTTAGGTGTATTCTAACAAGCGGCCCGAGATTGACTGAATGCGGATTTGGCATATCGCCCAGTCGGGCGGTAGGTTTACCCACAATCATCCATTCAGGCGCATTCAGATCGAGATTGCTGAAAATGGCAACATGATCATGGGACCGGCTCGGCTTATACCCAAAGTGCCTTACCAATCTACTCAACGTGAACTTCCTTGGCATCCAGACGCAATTTGACCGGCAGGCGGATGGATTGACTGCAACCACTCATGGAAAACTTGGCGGGGGTGGTCATGCGAATTTCCAAACGTATGTGAATCCACATGTCCGGCGACTGTACCCCTCCACCTGAACTAGCTTATTGAAAAGTGCTGGTCAATAGTCCTCGGACGGCAACACGGGCTTACCGCACCGCGGTTCTACGCCTATCGGCTTCACGTCATGACTGACCTAGCCGGTCAAAAATGAATCCCCCGCATCATCTGCTGCAGCGCAACCGCCTCCGGCGACAGCTGCTGCTTGACGGGCGTCTCCCCCGGCTTGCCCCCCTTGGCCGCGCCCGAGTCCGGGAACATGCGAAAACTGGTATTCATGGCAATTTGCGCAAAACGCGGCAGCACGGCATGCAACAGTTGCCCGGCGGTGCCCAGACGGGTGGCGATGCGCACCGGCTTGAAAATGCAGGCTTGGGCCACCAAGTCGGCGGCTTCTTCGGGTGACAGTGTCGGGACGTTGTTGTACAGACCGGTGGGTGCGATCATGGGGGTGCGCACCAGCGGCATGTTAATGGTGGTGAAGGACACGCCCTGATCGGCAAACTCGCTGGCGGCACAGCGTGTCCAGGCGTCCAGCGCGGCCTTGGAGGCGACGTAGGCGCTGAAACGCGGTGCGTTGGTGAGGACGCCAATGGAGCTGATATTGACCACATGACCGTTTTTCTTGGCCGTCATGCCGGGCAGCAAGCCCATAGTGACCCGCAGGCTGCCAAAATAGTTGAGCTGCATGGTGCGCTCAAAATCATGAAAGCGGTCATAGCTTGATTCGATGGCGCGGCGGATGGAACGGCCGGCGTTGTTGATCAAGAAGTCCACGCTGCCATGATCAACAAGGAGTTGCGCCACAAAACGGTCGCAGTCCGCCATATCGGCAATGTCCACCGGGTAAGCGACAAAACTGTAACCTTTGGCCCGGGCCTGCTTGCAGGCTTCTTCCAGCTTGTCCACATCACGGCCGCAAATGAGGGTGGTGGCACCGGCCTCGGCGAACTTGTGCGCAGTCGCCAGGCCAATACCCGAAGAGCCGCCGGTCACCAACACCACTTTGCCCGCCACCGTGCCACGCAGCGAACGGTCGATGTGCAGCTCGGGGTCAAGGTGCCGTTCCCAGTAATCCCACAGGCGCCAGGCGTAATCTTTCAGATTGGGACATGCCACCCCCGTCCCCTTGAGCGCAGCGAGGGCTTCGCGGCAATCAAACCGCGTGGGGTAGTTGACAAACGTGAGCATGTCGTCCGGCAGGCCCAGGTCTTTCATGATGGCGTTGCGCACCCGGCGCACCGGCGCCAGCGCCATCAGGCCTTTGGTGACGCTGCGCGGGATAAACCCGAACAAGGCCGCGTTGATGAACAGGTTCATCTTGGGCGCATGCGCCGCTTGGCTGAAAATATCGAGCACGTCCCCCACGCGGTAGCCCACCGGATCCACCAGATGAAAGCATTTTTTTGCGATCCCGTCCTGATGACTGATGACATCCAGCGCGGCCACCACAAAGTCCACCGGCACAATATTGATGCGTCCGCCCTCCAGGCCAATCGAGGGCAACCAGGGCGGCAGCAACTGGCGCATGCGCTGGATCAGCTTGAAGAAATAGTACGGGCCGTCCACCTTGTCCATTTCACCCGTGGTGCTGTCGCCCACCACCATGGCGGGGCGGTACACCGACCAGGGCACCTTGCATTCCTGGCGCACGATTTTTTCGCTTTCGTGCTTGGTCATGAAATAGGGGTGCTCGTAGTGCTCAGCCTCGTCAAACATGTCCTCGCGGAACACGCCCTCATACAGGCCGGCGGAGGCAATCGAGCTGACGTGGTGAAAGTGCCCGGCGTCGATGGCTTTGGCCAACTCCACCGCATGGCGGGTGCCGTCGATGTTGGCGGCGATCTGGCGGGCCTCGTCCGCACCCAGGTCATAGACCGCCGCCAGATGATAAAAATGGTCAATCTGGCCCTTGAGCATTTTGATGCCGTCGGCCGACACCCCGAGTTTTTTGCTGGTGAGGTCGCCAAACACCGGCACCACCCGCGCCGCAATGGTGCCCCAGTCATGCCGCAAAGCCGCCACCTTGCCCTCACTCTCCCTGCGAATCAAAAAGTAGACCACCGAGTCTTCGCGCTCAAGCAGTTTTTTGACGAGCCGTTTGCCAATGAAGCCGGTGGCCCCGGTAACGAAATACTGCATGAAAAACTCCGGTTAGATGGCGCTGAAAATTAGGATACCCCACCTACACGGCGACGCAACCAACCCGTAAAGTACACCTTATGCACTGGCCTGCATTTGCTCCGCAGCAAATAACAGTGTGCAAATTACTCAATTTATCTGGAGTTCATCATGGTCAAAAAATTACGCAAAATCAATCCATCGAAAGAAACCGACGCGCCATTGACGGGTTCGGTGAAAGACTCGGCCCAGCAAATCTGGCAAGCCGGTCTGGGCGCTTTCAACAAGGCTCAGGCCGAGGGATCCAAGGCATTTGAAGCCCTCGTCAAGGAAGGCGTGAGCCTGCAGCGCAAAACACAATCCGCAGCCGAAGAGAAAATCTCGGAAGCCACCAGCAAAATGTCCAGCATGGCCAACGACATTACCGCCAAGGCGTCCGGCCAGTGGGACAAGCTGGAAAGTATTTTTGAAGATCGGGTGGCCAAGGTGCTCAACAAGCTGGGCGTGCCTTCCGCCATGGATGTCAACGCCCTGATCGCCCGCATTGACGAGTTGAACAAGAGCGTTAAAAAACTGTCGGCCAAAGAGGCGGCCAAAACAACCTCACAAACTGCGCCCAAGGCTGCCTCTAAAGCCCCAATCAAAAAAGCGGCCAAGACTGCTGCCAAACCGGCGCTCAAGGCAGTGCCAAAAACAGCGCCCGCACCTGCAAAAAAGCCAGCCGTCAAACGCGCACCCGCCCGTAAAGCGGCAACCGTGGCGCTGGAGGCCACGCCGGATTAATGTCGTGCCACCTTGAGTGGCCTTGCTGCATCGCAACAACTTCTTTGGTGCATCCGCTCTACACTTTGCGCTTATGACGCGTCAGCCCACACGCCGACCCAAAATCGCCTTGGCCTTGTCGGGTGGCGGTCCCTTGGGTGCCATTTATGAAGTGGGGGCGCTGTGCGCGCTGCAAGAGTCGCTGAACGGCATCGACTTCACCCAGTTGCAGCACTATGTGGGCGTCTCCGCTGGCGGCTTCATTGCGGCGGGGTTGGCCAATGGCATCACGCCCCGGCAATTGTGTGCGTCCTTTATCGAAAACGACAACGAGCCCTCCGAGACCTTCGATCCCTCTTGGTTGCTGGCCCCGGCTTACGGTGAATTTACGCGCCGGGCCATCCAGTTGCCGAGCTTGTTTGTCTCCGCCTTGTGGCATCTCTCGGCGGGGCGCCAGTCGTTCGTTCACGCACTGGAGCGCTTGGGCCCGGCCCTGCCCACCGGCCTGTTCTCCAA
>Ga0209511_1003831_pt1 | contig 11301 bp, 13 predicted proteins | sample SSSSmetaG_FD_184141 | JGI IMG/M metagenome (GOLD analysis project Ga0209511, IMG submission 184141) | Glacier valley bacterial and archeal communities from Borup Fiord, Nunavut, Canada, to study Microbial Dark Matter (Phase II) - ​SSSS... | ecosystem: Environmental > Aquatic > Freshwater > Ice >... | reverse complement strand
CGCTCGGTCACGCTCACGCTGCGCTCCCCGAGGTGTGGTTCGAGGGCTACAAACAGATTAGCTGTACCACAGCGCTTGTACTCGTAATCCTCGCCAATGGGCTGACCGGGAGCCAGGGGAAGAGGGTCTTGGACATCGGCTAAGAGCTGAACCGACTTTTCATCAAAGCAAACAACTGGGTAGTCGGGGTCATAGGGTTCGGTGTACAGCTCGAGTACGTCTTCCATGCGCCACACAAAATCGGGCGTCACCGTGCCGACACACCAGCTCTGTTTCTGCCAGGCGGACAGGCCCGATAGGTGCCGCTTTGTCCAAGACGGCTTGAGGTCGTTTTTTTCAGCACCCGGCGCACCGTTTCATCGCTGATGCTCTCGACCACCCCCAGCGTCACCATGCGGTCGGCCAGAAGCTGCATCGTCCAGGTCTCCCGACCCTTCGGCGCGGCGCTACACGTCTCGGCGATCAGGATTGCCGTTTTCCCAGCGTCGAGCTTGGGGGCGACCCCAGGTCGGGGCCGCTCGTACAGCGCGGCCCCGAGTCCCTCTTGCACGTAACGTCGCCGTACTTGAGCCACGACTGGAGTGCTGACATGCAACGCCTCTGCGACCTCCTTATCCAGCTTTTGTTCGTCAGCGTGCAGCAAGGCGTGAGCACGGGTCAGCACCCGTGCGGGGGTGTGACCTTTGCGGGTCAGGCTCTCGAGCGTGGCGCGGTCTTGGGGGGTCAGATGCACTTCAAACTGTTTGCGGCGTCCCATCCCTCAGCTTAACTTACTTCTCTTGTGTGGTCGTTCACTAGCTTAACCCTTTACCCCAGCTCACCCACTCGAGCCTTCGCTCAACATCCCTCGCCTAACAATCATGTAGAATGGCTCGTCTCGCTCGAGCAGTCATGCTGAGTGAACTCAGGAGGAAGTCAATCATGGCCGATGTAGCCCTACTCACCTTGGACACCCTTGCCAAGTACCTCAAGGAAAAAGAAGTCATCCTGGAAGTTCAGGAACCCGAGCAAGAGGGACAGCCCCGCTTTCTACGCATGGGCTGGAAGTTCGAAATGGGCGACGCCGCCGTTCTGGTCAGCGTTTCCGATGGTCCCAACGACACCTCGAGACTGGAAGTCACCTGCGTGACCCAGAAGACCTACAACCACCGCCGCTTTGAAATCCTCGAGATGCTCAATACGCGCAACCGTGAGCGGGCTTTCTCGCGCTCGATTGATGCCGACGGCAACGTGTGGCTCGAGTACGTGGGCTTTTACCAGACGCTGCAAGAGTTTCCCGCCGAAGTGTTCGACACCCTGTTCGGCGGCGTGCTGATGCACTTTCAAGACGATTACGCCCACCTCGAGGGCTACGTCCCCAGCGCTCAGGCGTAAGAGCAGTCAAATTTGATGGGGGCTTTTTAGGCCCCCTTTTTTCATGCCTCGAGATTGGGATAAAAACGACGTCAGCTCACTCATTCTCCTCGAGCGCAGCGGCCAGGAATCCCCCTCGAGCATTCTCTACAAAGCGCCCAAAGGCGTGGTAAGGGTCGTGCGGAGGAACTAAAACCGCGTTTTCTGCGGCCCACTGCGGAAAGTAGTGCTTGCGCTGCTCGAGACAGGTCACGGGATACAAATCGTAACCCAGCACGTAGGCGTAGGGCGCGTGGCTCAGGGTGGGCATCAGGTCGGCGGTGTAAATCAGAACTTCACCCTCGGACTCGAGCCGCACGATTTGCTGGCCCAGATTGTGACCAGGCGCGGGCTGCACCGAAAGCCCTGGCAAGATTTTAACCTCTCCCTCGAGCGTCTCGAGCTGACCCGACTCGAGCAGCGGCTCCCACAGCTCGGGCCGGTAGCTAGCGCGGTTGCGCTCGTGGGTGTGGGTCGCCTCCTCGAGTTCACTTTTTTGCACCAGATGGGTGGCGTTTTTGAAAGTGGGTTTGCCGCTCGAGGTATTGCGTCCCGCGTGGTCATAGTGCAGGTGGGTGTGAACAATCAGGTGGATGTCGGACGGCTCGAGGCCCACGGTTTTCAAGCCATCAAATACGGTGGTGTCGCGCTCGAGGGCGTGAATACGCTTGAATTTCTCGTCGCCCTCGAACATGCCGGTTTCGACCAAAATGTTTTTACCGTTCAGTTGAATCAGCAGTGGATTGGTCCGCAACGGAATGCGGTTGAGGTCGTCTGGCTCGAGCAACTTTTCCCATAGCGGCTTGGGCACCACCCCAAACATCGCGCCGCCATCGAGTCGAAAACGCCCGTCGGTGAGCGAGTAAACCTGAATCTGTCCGATTTTTCGTGCTCGAGGCCACATGGGAAGAGTTTACTGGTTTTCGGTTTTTGAGGGTCAGACGGTTCGGTTGGTATCTTGAGCGCTCACATCCTCGTGACCGCTTTCTCGCGCTGAATAATTACCCTTTTAGCTTCTAAAATTTGATACACTAAACCAAACTATGTGCACTGTGATAGATAACTAAAACTTGGGAGCCGTAAACCCACACTAACCAACCCTGTGTTCTGGTTGTGCTTTGTTGTGGCGTTTTGTAATTGTTCAATTCCTTTTTGAACCCTCGAGGTCGTCACATGAACCATTCCACGCCATTCCCAGAATTGAATGCGGTCCTTGCAACATTTCTAGACCAAACCCAAGCCATCCTAACCCCTAACTTTGTGGGTCTCTACCTGATAGGCTCCTTCGCTTTGGGCGATTTTGACCTATCCAGCGATGTCGATTTTCTGGTGGTGACCCACAGCGCTCTCAGCGAAGCCCAAGAAGCCGCTTTGCAAATCATGCACGGCGCAATTTATGACCTCGAGAGCGAGTGGGCCAAACATCTCGAGGGGTCGTATATCCCCGCATCCCTTTTGCAAAACCCCGACCCCAACCGTACCCCACTGCTTTTTTTGGATAACTACACTCGAGTTTTGGTGCATTCCGACCATTGTAATACGGTAGTGACCCGTTGGATGGTCTACGAACATGGCATCGCCCTGGCTGGTCCCCCAGCCAAAACCCTGCTGAACCCCGTCTCCAGCCAAGCCCTTCAGCAAGAAGTTCACGCGGTGATTTTGAAATGGAGCGGGCAGCTCTTGGCTCATTCCGAGCGCATTGATAACCGTTGGTATCAATGTTTTGTGGTGTTGAGCTACTGCCGAATGCTGCACACCCTCGAGTGCGGCAAAATTACCTCTAAACCTGTAGCCGCACAGTGGGCGCAAAAAAAGCTAGACCCCCGATGGCAGGGGCTAATCCAACGGGCTTGGCAATACCGTCCCAATCCCTTGCTCAAATCCCAGCAACAAGCCGACGAGGATGTCCAAAGCACCCTCGAGTTTATCGAGTATGCCCGCTCGAGGGCATACGATTCACAGCCACAGGGTCAAAACTGATGGCGACTTTACATCTGATGGTGGGCTTACCCTGCTCCGGCAAAACCACTTTTGCCAAACAGCTCGAACTCGAGCGTGTCTGCCAGATGTCCAGCACCCAAACGCTCCTTTGAGCACAACTTTTTAAAAAGTCTCGTTCTTACTCTCTTTTCATTCAAAGACTTTTACTTAGTCCTCCCTCGAGAACTTTATTGGCGTTACAGTAGAAGACTTTCGACCACAGAGCGATTACACATTTGAGTCGTGAATACATGACCTTCATAATTACTCCGAAATTGCGTGGAAAGGCCGTGTTAGCATTCCCGCGAATCGCTTAAAGCCTGCCCCAAACCGCCCCTCAACAAGCGATTCGTGGGAGTCCCTATGAAAAAGTTTGTACTGTTCGCTTTGCTGTGCTTGCCCCTGAGCCTGGGCGTGGCTTCAGCCCAGTCCGAGGTCAGCTCACTGGACGACTTCTCGGTTGAGTTCGCCGAGTTCCCCGAATTCACCGTGTCCCCGACCTTTCCCGCCTTCCCCACGCTCCCTAATTTCCCCACTTTGCCACTTCCAGGCAACTCCTCGAGTTCCTCGAGTTCCTCGAATTCGGTGAGCGCTTCTTGCTCGGCGGGAATCTGCACCATCACGGTTAATGGACAAACCACCACCGTTCCGGGCAATAGCGTTTCAGTTTCGTCCTCGAGCGTGAATGGTCAAAGCACCACCACCGTGCTCGTCGATGGCAAACCCTTGCCCAAACCCTAATTTCGGTCTGCCCAAGCACAAGATGGGGCAGATTGGAGCCAGAAACTCAGTTTCTAGCTCCTTCATTTTGTTGAGAAGTCTTGACCAAACCTAGCCAACAGTCCCATCAAATGCTTCAACTTCCGCTACCGAGCGCAGCCTGAACCGTTTCAATCGCCACCCGAACCCCGCTCACCGCTTCGATTTGCAGGCGCAACCGCTCGGCCTGCACGTCGCTCGAGGGCAGCACCTGTCCTCCTACCCTGGAGAGAAAGCGTCCCCCCTCGTTCTCGAACAAGTCGAGCAGGGTGTGGTAGGGCTGCCACAGGCGCGGCGGTAGCATGGCTCCGGCCTGAACCACCAAATCTACCCGCTCAACCAGGCTCTCGAGGCGCTCGTCGCCTATGGTCAGCGCGTAGCGGGCCAGCTTGCTGCTCGAGTCCCCGGTGGCCGGCAGGGTGCGGGCCATCGCCTCGGCCTGCGGCAGGGTGTCGGCGGCGACCACCAGTCTCGAGGCCCCAGCCCTGGCCAGTTGCACCGCCGCCACCGCCTCGGGGCCGCTGCCGAGAACCATCAACTTGGCCCCGAACAAGCGGAAACCCCGGTTTTCTAAGCTAACCCGCAAGGCTTCCTCGAGCGCGTACCCGCCCTGATACTCGCCACCGAGCAGGGAAAGGGTATCGACTGCGCCGCAAGTGCGGGCCGCCGTGCTCAGCCGCTCGAGCGAGGGGAAGATGCGCCCGGAGAGGTTGGGGTCCACCAGCGCGCCCAGAAAGCCCAGGGTGCTTAGCGCGCCCAGGGTGCTGGGAACGCTGCTAAACGGCACCACCACCGGGGTAAACTCGAGCCGCTCGAGCGGGAGACGGGCCAGCACCTTCAGGAGCGGGGCCAGACCTTCACCCAGTAAGGCCAGTGGACGGGGATAGCTCATGTGCGCTCACTTTACCCTTTTTTGCACCGAGGAGGGAATTGGGCCGGGTGGGTTGGGCGCTCGAGGGTTTATGGAAGAAAAGCTTTGGGTTATGCACGGCTATAGAGCTGGAAGCTTGCCTAAGCTTGTATGAAAATCCCTATCCTCCTTTTTGCCACTCGAGCCTTTCTACCAGGGCTTCCAGCCCTTGGACATTGATGCGGTAGATTCCGCGTGTTCCTTCAATCAACCCTTGCTCCCGCCAAGCGCTCATCGCGGTTGTGGCACTCACACGGGTCGTTCCGGCGAGAGAACCCAGCTCTTCATGTTTAATTTCGAGGTTGAGTTCCATCATTCCTGGTGCAAGTTCGGTTCCAAAACGTCGGGCAAGCAGGATTAGCCCCATAGCAAGCCGGACTTCCGCAGGCATATTCGTCCGCTGAAGCTCGGACTCGAGCGTTCGGGTTCTTTCGACCAATGCAGTTGCAAAGGTGAGAACCACCGTCGGCACCTGCTGAGCCACCCGTAAAAACTGGTCGCGTGAAACGGGGCAAGCAATGACCCGTGAACTCAGACTGACTGCATTGCTGGTGCGCTCCTGGTCATAGGTCAGAAAAGACTCGCCAAAGAAATCGTCTGGCCCACAAATAGCCACCACCCGTTCGCCTTGTGGCGAGGGCAAAGTGATTTTGACGTGTCCCTCGAGCAGAATAAAAAGACGGTCTCCAGGGTCGCCAATTTTGAAGAAGATTTCCCCCTTGGCGTATTGCCGGGGAGGACAAATCAGGGCCATAGTGTTCATTTCCTCGCTCGAGAGCAGAGCTTTCCAGTTGGTGCTGGGAACAATCCAGCCCCCCGTACCGCTCGAGTGAGGAGAGGGCGTAGAGGGTCTGAATGCCTGAGCCAAGCGCTGTAAAAGAGAAGGGGAAGACTTCATAAAGTTCACCTTACTCTGCCCCAGCCTACAAATTCGAGAGGTCCACAGCTCCGCTACCCCTGATGAGGTTCACTTGGGTCAAGCCGTTGACACAAGTGCTTTTAGCTTTGACGGATACTGGCTTCAGCTTTAGCACTTGGGCTTATGGCCGGGTTCAGACGCTTAAGTTTGGTCATAACACAAGGTAGCGTGATTGAATGCCAAGACACTCACCTGCGTTTAACCCGATTCAAAACAAGGAGATAGCCCCATGAAAAAGACCTACTGGATGACCACCGCTGCATTGACAGGTTTGCTCACCTCCTCGCTGGCCTTCGCAGCCAACCGTACCTTCACCGTCGCTACACAGCTTGAGGACCGCAACGTGGCGACGGTGGAAAACGAAACCGGTATCGAGAACTTCACCGGAGTGACACACAAAGTGGCAGGGACTTTCCAATTTGACCCCACAGCCAAAACTGGGTCGGGAACCCTCGCCCTCGATGGACGCACGATTGATACTGGTGTTGCACTCCGCAATGAGCACATGCGTAGTGCAGATTGGTTCGATTTTGACAAAAGTCCAGAAATTAAATTCGTTACCACCAGTGTAAAATTCGTTTCAGGCGATACCTACCGCATTCAAGGAAATCTCAGCCTGCACGGAGTGACCAAAGCCATTAACGCCACCGCCACCGTTAAACTCACAGCAGCCAACGATGTGACCAAAATGATTGGATTGGGAGGAGACGCTTTAGCTATGGTGACCAAATTTAAAATCAAGCTCTCTGATTTTAACATCCGACATATGGCGATGGATGCAGGTCGGGTTTCCAACGAACTGACCCTAACCGTGAAGGTCATCGCCACCGACAAGTAAATCTGTTTTTGTCCTGAACCACGATAGGTCGCACATCCTTCACGTCCACGCTCGAGCATGGTAAAGACGGACCGAATAAAGCCGGATAAAGAAGGCGAGACCCATCACGTCTCGCCTTCTTTATCGTTAACAGGGGGAAACCATTTATGAAATGGCCATATCTACGTCCAACGATTGCGTTTCTCGGAATCTTAGCTATGTTGGTTTTTATCGGCGCGTGGGTCGCCTCGGGCATCTTAACCCACCGTGCAATTCTGGTTCAACGGATAGAACCCCAAGATGCCGCCAGTAACGATTTATTCGGGGGTGAAAGCTCGGGTGAGCCAGGTACACGTATCGGTTCACCCCAACGCGCCCTCATCTGGGATTCTGCGGTTTACTTGTCTGGAACGGGTCCTCGAGAGGAACGCTTCATCAGCGAGGTCTATCTGAAATCCAAAGGAACCTATAGCGTTTATCTCCAAGAAAAAACGCTACTGTTTTTTCGGGACATGATGGTCTTAGTTTCGGGTCTTGGCGCGTTATCCCTGGGCACATTGTGGTGGTTTTTAGGCCGTTTTCGCACCAAACAAGCCCTCGGGTCGTAAGTGTGGGAGGACCTGGAAACATCATTCCCTCAGTACCCAACAGTTTCTAGAAACACTCACTCAGACAGTATTTCGCCGATATTATTGTATAAACGTCGTGCTCACCGTCCTATTCTTCAAACGACCCTCGAGAATACCTTTCCACCTCCAACTCTTTAAAGCACATCCTCCGCCGTGCCCCGCCGCTCGAGGTTGAGTTGGGTTTTGCGCTCCCGGCGCTTGCTGCGGGCCAGCCTCGCCAGTGGGTTCAGGTCGAGTTCATAGGCCGGATACCACAGCTTGAAGCCGCCGAAGCCTTCCTTCATTTTGAACACCCCGTAGCTGTGTTTGCTTTCGTCGAGTTCTCGAGGGATGCCCCAGAAATCGAAGAACTCGTAGCCACGCCGTTTAGCGTCCAGGATGGCGTTCCAGTAAAACAGGGTGGGCGCTTTCACGTCTTTGAGCGGCACTCCGGCCTCGTCCACGCGGTCGTCGCGCACGCTGCCCCCGAACAGGTAGTACACGCCTTTGCCCATAGCTAGAAAAAAGCCTCCGGCCAGCGCCTTACCCCCGTGCCTCGAGAGAAAGGTATACGCCTCACCGCCGTATTTGTCAGCCTGCTCGAGCATGGTGGTGTAATACCCTCTTGGGAATTCGCCTAACTTGGCCCGCTCGTTGGTGGCGTGGAAGAGGGTCCAGAAGTCCTCGAAGTGGGGGTCTCGAGCGGCTTCCACGCCAAACTTTTGCGCGGTGCGAACATTGCGGCGGGCCATCGAGTGGAGCTGCGCGAACAGGGCTTCTTCGCTCTGGGTCAGGTCGAGAGCCAGGGTGTGCTCGGGCTGCTCGGGGCTGCCGCGTTGCCACAGGCCGTGTGCCTCTGGGATGGGGTCGTCGGAGGCTATGGGACGGGGTGGCTCGAGCTTGATTAAAACGTCGGTAGGACGCGCCCAGCGCTTGAGTGCAGGTGCAAGTTCAGCTAAATCCTCGAGCGACCACAGCGACGGTCCACGCGGGGCGTAGAGCCAGGAAAAGCCGAATTTGAGCGGCATCCGCAGCAGTTGCAGCGCGCCCACCGTTTCCTGGCCACGCGTGATTAAAAAGCGGTGCGGCACATATCCAATAGCCTTTCTTGCCTGACCGTAGCCCCAGCCTTGCAGGGCACTGGTGATGGGGGCGCTTCTCACCACCTCGTCGTAAGCCAGCGGGTCTTTGATTTCGAGCAGGGTCAACTTCACGCGGTTTACTGTATCGCATCGGCCTTTGTCAGGTTAGCGGCGGCTCAGGGGGAGCGCTGAGCGTAGATTCTGCTCAGCGCTCCGGCCACCGTCTCGTTTTCGGGACTCAGGTGATGAACGCGCTCGAGCGTAGCCAGAAACGCTTTTTTCTCGCCTTCATCGAAGTCGTGGCCGGAATAACAAGCGCTATAGTTTGCTGGAAAACTCGAACAATCATCCCGGTATTGGGCCTGGAATTGCCCCAAAAGCGCATCAGCCAGAAAAATTCTATCGTCTTTTTGCGCGTAGTGAACCGCTTTGTCGAAAACCCCTCGAATCTCGGGGTAGCTCCAAAATCGGTGCAGGGCCACACCCAACTCGAGGTAAGCCTGGGACACGTTGGAAGCCTGGGACGGGGGCGGCGCAAGCACGTCCTCGAGATTGCGCTGCGCTGCCAGAATGTCATTCCAGGTGTTTAAATCGGCCAGCTCGAGCAAAAAACTGTGGCTTCTGTTGGCGCGCAGTTGGGAACTAAACCAACGGTACTGCATGCCACGCCGCACAAAGTCGCGGTCTAGGCGAAAAGCCCAACGCGACACCGGATAGCTAAACTCGAGCGTAACCAAACTCTGGCGCACAGAACCCTGAAAAAAATGACGGGTGTTCCAGAACTCGGCGGGGGGGTCACGGTCGGTCCCCTCGGTCAGAAAGTAGCTCAGGGATAGGGTGTTCACCACCGTAAAACGCTTTTCCAGCTTAATGGTGCCTCGAGCTGGAAGACGAACGGTCAGTCTTTGAAAGGCTGATTTCGCTTTCTGGGCCGCAGGCTGAGAATATCGAACATTCACGATTCGGGTGTAGCGGGCAACCCGGCGGCCTGCAAGCCAAAACTCTGTGCCGCTCGAGTCGTGCTCGGCCAGGTTGTCGTTGCAACCCACAAAAGACTCGGGCGACAGCAAGGTGAGCGTTTGAGCGCGTGGGGTGGGGTTGTGCAGCATGAAGCTGGCCCGGACCTGCACTTTCAAACCCAGGCTTCCCGGCTCGAGTCCCAGCGTGGATAGGTCCGGCAAAACCTTCAGGTGAATGTCCTGCCGCTCGAGCAAAACAGGGGTGGACGAGACCGGAAACACGCCGCTCACCACCGGAACAAAAAGTGGACATCCAGCCGCTTTGCTCCAGGCGGTGAGCAGAAACACAGCGGCCAGCACCGTGCTCAGAATGACTCTGAAAGGGGTGGCTCGAGCGCGCAAAAGCGAGACAAGATTCAAGGGAACCTCCAGGAGTGCCAGATGCTTCTAGTATCCAGACGCCTCGAGTATATCTTCACATACATCTTCGCAGCGCCAAGGGGCTTTTCGCCGCTCGAGCAGATGAGAAAATCTGCCTTATCGCCTACAAACGCACCCTTCAGGGTTTGGGAAAGTCTTCATGCTCGAGGTTAAATCCTGGCTCTAGGGCGACCCAATCAAGCTCTGAGATTCTCACAGGCTCTTAGGCTATGGTGAGTCGTCATGAAAAGACTCTTGATTCTGTCGGCACTGCTCCTCTCCCCTGTCCTGGCTCAAACGGCCACTCCAGCCGCCGCCCCTGCTGCGACACCTGCTGCCACTCTGGCCCCCGCTGTCACCCCCAAGATTCCGGTGCCCAGCGTAGAAGTGGCCGTAATTGGCGGTAAAAGCATCTCGCTCGAGCAATTTGAAACCCAATTTCGCCTCACCGCCGCCCGCGTGCTCAACGGTCAGGGCCAGCCCTACAGCGTAGAGGCTGCGGCCTCGCTCAATCAGTACCGGGGCGAGATTCTGACCCAGTACGTCAATCAACAGGCACTACTCGCCGAGGCCGCTCAAAAAGGCGTCACCGTGACAGACGCCAATGTGGACGCTCAGTACAACCAGTCGGTGGCCCAGTTTCCAACCCCGGAAGCGCTCAAAAGCGCGCTCGAGCAGGCGGGCATCTCGGGAGCCGAGGAACTCAAGAGCATCATCCGCGATAGCATTGTGACCCAGAAGTACCTCGAGAGTCAGACCAAGCGCTTTTCCTACTCGGATAGCGTACTGCGCGGTTATTACACCGCCAACGCGGCCAAGTACAAGAAAGCTGCCCAGTCCTGCGTCAAGCACATTCTGGTGGCCACTGCCGACGAAGCCAAAAAAGTCAAAGCCCGCCTGGACGCGGGTGAGGACTTCGCCAAAGTCGCCTCCGAGGTCAGCACCGACCCCGGCAGCAAGGACAAGGGCGGCGACCTGGGTTGCTTCGCGCAGGGCGAGACCGTGCCCGAGTTCGACAAGGCCAGCTTCACCGGTCCTATCGGAACCTTGCAACAGGTCAAGACTCAGTTCGGTGAGCACCTGCTTATCGTGGGCAGCCGCACCGAGGCCAACACGGTGCCTTTTGAAACCGCTCGAGCCGATATCCTCAAAACTCTGGCTCAGGGCGCTGCCAACCGCTACCTGCAAGGCGCGGCCAAACGCCTCAGCGTCAAGGTTTACCCCGAGCGGGTGGCCAAAGAGTCCCCGGCAGCCCCCGCTCCAGCACCCAAATAAAATCTGACCTTTCAAGGCGGCTCGAGCAGGTCTCGAGCCGCTTTTCCTGTTTTACGTCGGATGCTAGGGGTCAGAGGCCAAGCCAGCGGGCAAAGTTGTGAGCGGCCACTTTACGACACACTTTAGCCCGTACCGAACGAAACGAATTGAGCTGTCCTAAAACCAATTGACCTTTGCGGG
>Ga0209511_1003828_pt1 | contig 11303 bp, 8 predicted proteins | sample SSSSmetaG_FD_184141 | JGI IMG/M metagenome (GOLD analysis project Ga0209511, IMG submission 184141) | Glacier valley bacterial and archeal communities from Borup Fiord, Nunavut, Canada, to study Microbial Dark Matter (Phase II) - ​SSSS... | ecosystem: Environmental > Aquatic > Freshwater > Ice >... | reverse complement strand
GGCGACCTTACGGCCGGCGTGCTGGTCTGGCCGGTCGTATTTATAACCACCGATGTCATCAACGAATATTTCGGGCACCGCGGCGTACTGCGTATAAGCTTTCTCACGGCGGGGTTAATTCTTTATTCGTTCCTGGTTATTTTAGGCACGACGCACCTGGCCCCGGCCGATTTCTGGCTCAAGCTGAACAGCGCCGACGCGCAGGGCCGGCCGTTCGACATCGAGTTTGCCTACCAAAGTATTTTTCGGCAGGGCATGGGCATCATCATCGGCTCACTGGTGGCGTTTCTGGTCGGGCAAGTGCTGGACGCGAGCGTGTTTCAGCTGTTTCGGCGCATCACCGGCAGCCGCTTTATCTGGCTCCGGGCCACGGGCTCGACCTTGATTTCGCAGCTCGTGGACTCGTTCGTGGTGCTTTACGTCGCGTTTCACGTATTCGGCAACTGGAGCCTGGCCCAGGTGCAAAGCGTGGGCTGGTTTAATTACTGGTATAAATTCGCCGCCGCCGTCGTGCTCACGCCACTACTTTATTTGGCGCATTATATTATCGACAAATACCTGGGGCCGGAAGAAACGGTGGAAATGCAGGCCGAGGCGCTGGCGGATAAAGCTGTTTAAATTTTGACTTCAAGTTATTTTGTTCGTGCGCGTTTTTATTTTAATTCTGATTGGGGGACTAGGACTGCCACACCTGGCGCTGGCTCAGCTGTTCGGCGGCTTCGAGGCGGGCACATACGGCCTGAGTGAAAGCCCGACCGTTCGGCAGCCGGGCCAGCTCAGACTGCGCCATAACGGCGAGCTAAGCGTGAAAACCTCGGACGGCAAAATTCTTCAGTTGAAGCCCGGGCAAGTTGCCTGGTATCAGGCGGATGGGCGCAAGTTTGTAAGTCTGCGCAATTTGTATTTGCGTAATGGGGGACTAGATGGGGTAAACATTGACCATGCGTTTTGCGAGCAGCTCGACAGTGGCCGGGTGATGGTTTTACGCTTAGAATACACAACCGGTGCTGGTTTCGGCGGCGAAACTTCGGTCAGTGCTTACGTGCTGCGCAACGGCTCGTCGGGCGCGCCGGTCGTCGTGCAGCGCGGGACGTTTTCCAGCGGGGGCCGCAATTTTAGGGAGGCCGTTCAGCCGTTTCTGGCCGCTCGCCCAGAGTTTTTACGCTATTTGGAGGAAAAACGCATCAATATAGAAAATCTGGGTCAGGTACTGTTCGCCCTCAATCATAACCTGTCGTTTACGCCCCCTTCCGCTCTGAATATGGAGTAAAGGCGCGTTTACTTATCGCTGAACAATGCGCTACTCCTTCACCTATTTCAGACCGGGCAATTATTTACTGCCGGGAGTTTTGCTCGGCGCGACCCTACTCGCCGGTCCCACCGCTCAGGCCCAATACGCGCTCGCGCCCGGCACTTACCAGCTCACGAACGGCGCGACGGGCGCGGCTGAGTTCAAGCTCGAACCCGCCGAGGCCGACCACCCCACCCGCGTGGCGGGCGTGCGCAACGGGCAAGCCCGCACGTTTCGGCCCGAAGACTTAAGCGCTTTCAGCACGGGCGAGCATCGCTTCCAGCGGCAGGACGGCTTCCGGGCGCGCTACGGCTTCGAGGCCCGCTATCCTACCCCGGCGCTGCTCGAAATCGTGGAATTTGGCCCCGTGGAGCTGTTTTACTACCACTACATCGCCGACATGGGGGCCGGCATGAAGGGCTACGTGCGCCTGCCGGTGTTGCGCCGGGCCGGTACTCAGGCGTTTGTCGTCTATAGCCCCCAACGCACGCCCGGCTTGCCCGCCGGCCAGGGCGCGGGTACTTTCGCCGCTACGCTCTTCGCCGCCGACCCGGCCCTGTTGCGCCGCTTCGCCACCAACGCCGTCAAGGCGCAGGAATTGGCCGAAGTGGTGCGTGGATATAATCAGCGGGTGAAAAAGTAAACTCTTATTTTAAGACATGAGACGTTAGACAGGAGACAGGAGACGCTCGCCGAGAAAGTCTCATGTCTTAAACAGCAGCAACAGCGAATTTCAAAAGCCTCAGGCAACCTCCCATGTCCCGCATTCTCACCGGCATCCAGAGCACCGGCCGGCCCCATTTGGGTAATTTACTCGGCGCGATTTTGCCCGCCATCGAATTATCCCGCGACCCGGCCCACGACTCGCTGTATTTTATCGCCGACCTGCATTCGCTCACCACCGTGCGCGACCCGGCCGCGCTCCGGGCCAACACCTACGCCGTGGCCGCCGCCTGGCTGGCTTGTGGGTTCGACACGGAGAAAAACCTGTTTTACCGGCAGTCGGACGTGCCCCAGGTGACGGAGCTGACCTGGTATCTGTCGTGCTTCACGCCCTACCCGATGCTGGCCAACGCGCACAGCTTCAAGGACAAGAGCGACCGGCTGGCCGACGTGAACGCCGGGCTTTTCACCTACCCCGTGCTGATGGCGGCCGACATCCTGCTCTACGATGCCGAGCTGGTGCCGGTGGGCAAGGACCAGATTCAGCACCTCGAAATCGCGCGCGACATCGCTCAGGCGTTCAACTCCCGCTACGGCGAGACGCTCGTGCCCCCGCGCCCGCGCGTGGACGAGCAGGTGATGCTCGTGCCCGGCACCGACGGGCTGAAAATGAGCAAAAGCTACGGCAATATCATCGACGTATTCGCGCCGGAAAAAGAATTATTAAAAACAATCAAAACTATTATCTCCGACAGCACCCCGCTCGAAGCGCCCAAAAACCCGGATACCGACACCACCTTCCGCCTCTTCTCGCTGCTGGCCGCGCCCGCCGAAACCGCCGACTTGCGCCAGCGCTACGAGGCCGGCGGCTACGGCTACGGCCGCGCCAAGCAGGCGCTGTTCGAGCTGATTATGCGCCGCTTCGGCCCCGAGCGCGAACAGTTTGATTTTTACATGAATAACCTCGGCGAGCTGGACGCGCAACTCAAAATCGGGGCTAAAAGAGCGCAAGAATACGGCGCGGGAGTTCTCAAACGAGTCCGCGAAAAAGTGGGCTACGGTGTCTAGACCGCGGATTTATCGGATTAAGTGGATTAGTCGGATTTTGGTGACGATTTTTTGAAAATAAATATTCGGCCAACGGCTCCGTCACCAAAATCCGACTAATCCGCTCCATCCGATAAATCCGCGGTTCAGATTTGCTGTGTGCTGAACGTAAACCCGACCTTGCTGCCCCGGCTCACCTGCTGGTTCTCGATTTTCTGCTTGACATTAATTTTCTCGATTTCAGCCAGCGGGGGCGCGATTAAATCGTTGTTGACGGCGGCAATCATGGCGCTTTCTACGAACAGGCGCAGCGCGTCGGCCGTGATGGCGTTGACCCGCATGTCGGGGCCGGGCAGCTCTAGCTGGCGCGCGCCTTCCAGGAAATAATGACTTTCAATATTGACCAGCAGGCGGCCCACGAGGTAGCCGGGGTCGTTGAGGCGCTGGTAGCGGATGCTGTCGGCCATGAAATTATAGGCCATGATGTGGCCGAAAAAGCGGCGGCGGAAATCCTCGGCCACGTAGGGCGTGGTCAGGGGCGCGAAATCGTCGGGGAAGGTGACGATGTTGGAGTGCATGACGAAGACGAGTAAATCGCCCGAAAAGCGAATGTGAAACTCCAGCTCGCTCACCGGCAGGCACTCGATGCGCACGCTCGGGTCGGCTTCGGTCGTGACGCGCTGGGTTAATTCCAGACAGAGCTGTTGCGACACTTGGCGCAGGAGCGTAAACGCGGCCTGGGTGGCGCGGAAAATAGCCTGCTTGGCACTGGATTTTTCGCGCAAGCCTTCGGCGATGAGGTGCAGACGGTCGGCGGGCGGGGCGAGTTTGGGGGCGGCGGGCGCGGGCTGGTCGGGCGGGCTGCTTTCGGCCGGCTTGGCAGTCGTCTCCTTGACTGAGGCCAGCCTCTGCCGCTTGGGCTTGGCGGTGGTAGGCTTGACGGCGACAGCGGCGGGTTTGGCGGTAGCCATGAGCGAGACGGAACAATATGGAAGAGCGGAAGCGGGCGGGGGCACGAAACTACAGCGATTTTGGAGCCAGGGCACGTGGCGAGCGGACGCGACCCGACGCGACCCGGGCGGGCGGCTCTTCGCCGCCCGCCCGGCTTGGTTTGAACGGTACAATCAACGAACCGCCTCAACCAGCTGTTCTTTTGTCCCTTAGCAACGCCAAGCGGGCGGGCGGCGAAAAGCCGCCCGCCCGCGCCGCTCAACGTCACTAAAACCACGCTAAGCCGCTAGTCGCTGACGAGACGCGGCCCCGACTGCCCAGCCGGCCGTACTTTCAGCCCCGAAACTTAATTTCCTTCGCTTACCCACCCATGCTCCAATTTCTTGCGCGCCCGCTGGCCTTGGCCGCCGCGCTGCTGCTGGCCCACAGCGCCACGGCCCAGTTCGGCTCCGAAACCCAGTGGAGCAAAGACGGCAACGCCTACTACGAAGTGCAGGACGAGGGCCTCGCTCAGCTCGACGCGCGCGGCGCGGCCAAGCCGGTCGTGCTGCTGAGCAAAGCCCAGCTGACACCCGCCGGCCAGAGCGCGCCGCTGGCCGTGCGCCGCTTCACGCTCTCGGGCGACGGCACGAAGATTCTGCTCAGCACGAACACCAAAAAAGTGTGGCGCTACGATACGCGCGGCGACTATTGGCTCTTCGACCGCAAGAGTCAGCAGCTGAGCCAGCTCGGCAAGGGCCGGCCCGGGTCGTCGCTGATGTTCGCCAAATTTTCGCCCGACGGCAGCCGGGTGGCTTACGTGAGCGAGCACAATCTATTCGTGGAAAACCTCGCCGACCACCGCATCACGCAGCTCACCCAGGACGGCACCGACCGGCTCATCAACGGCACGTTTGATTGGGTGTATGAGGAGGAGCTGGACTGCCGCGACGGCTTCCGGTGGTCGCCCGACGGGCAGCGGCTGGCGTACTGGCAGCTCGACGCGCGACCGGTGAAGAACTACCTGATGCTCAACACGACCGATGCCGAGTACCCGTTCACGGTGCCCGTCGAGTACCCCATCGTGGGCCAGGACCCGAGCCGCTGCCGCATCGGGGTGGTGGGCGCGGGCGGCGGCGAGACGAAGTGGCTGGCCATTCCCGGCGATGCCGTGCAGCACTACCTGCCGCGCATGGAGTGGAGCGGCCCCCAGGAGGTTATCGTGCAGCAGCTTACCCGTCGCCAGAACGAGAGCAGCATTTTATTGGTGAACACCGAAGCCAACACGGCCAAAACGATTTTCAGCGAAACCGACGCGGCCTGGGTTGATGCTAAGCCCGAAGCCATCGGCTGGCACTGGATTGAGGGCCAGAAGCGCTTCGTGTGGAGCAGCGAAAAGGACGGCTGGCGGCACCTCTACGCCGTGGACCGCGCCGGCAAAACCACCTTGCTTACGCCCGGCGATTACGACGTAATCGAAATCAGCGCCATCAACGAAGCCACGAAGCAGATTTATTTTACCGCCTCGCCCCAGAACGCCACCCAGCGCTACCTCTACCGCGTGCCGCTGACCGGCGGCAAGGCCGAGCGCGTATCGCCGGCCGCGCAAGCGGGCACCCACGACTACGAGATTTCGCCCAACGGCCGGCTGGCCATCCACTCGTTTTCGAGCGCCACGAGCTATCCGGTGCAGGAAGTCGTGTCGCTGCCGGCCCATCAGCGGCTGAGCGGCGGCGAGGTGCCGGCCCGCGCCAAGGCGATGAAGCTGCCCAAGCCGGAGTTTTTTCAGGTGAAAACCACCGACGGCGTAACGCTCGACGGCTGGCTGGTGAAACCCACAGGCTTCGACCCGGCCAAGAAATACCCCGTCGTATTTTACGTGTATGGCGAGCCGGCGAGCCAGACCGTGACGGACCGCTTCGGCACGGGCTTCAACCGCCTCTACCAGGGCAGCATGGCCGACGACGGCTACGTCTATGTGTCGCTCGACAACCGCGGCGCGCCCGCCCCGCGCGGCCGGGCTTTCCGCAAAGCCATCTACCACAACATCGGCGCTTTGAATATCCGCGACCAGGCGATGGGCGCGACCGAGGTGCTGAAAAACAGCTGGGCCGACACGAGCCGCGTAGCCGTCTGGGGCTGGAGCGGCGGCGGCTCCTCGACGCTGAGCCTCATGTTCCAATACCCTAAGATTTACAAAACGGGCATCAGCATCGCCGCCGTCGATAATCAGCTCAACTACGACAACATTTACCAGGAGCGCTACATGGGCCTGCTGCCCGACGACAAGCACTTTTTTGTGGACAACTCGCCCCTGGCCCACGCCCAGGGCCTGCGCGGCAACCTGCTGCTCGTCCACGGCACCGGCGACGACAACGTGCACTACAACAACGCCGAGCAAATGATAAACGCGCTCATCAAGTACAACAAGCCGTTCCAGCTGATGAGCTACCCCAACCGCACCCATAGCATCTCGGAAGGCGAGGGCACCGGCCGGCATTTGGCCACGACCTACACTCGGTTTTTGAAGCAGTATTGCCCGCCGGGCGGCCGGTAATTCGTTGGGCTACTTTTCCGGACTCACGCGGTGGGCTTATAATAAACCTTTCTCGCGGGGGTTCGCGGATTTTTTTGTCTGGCCGCCGCGAACCTCCGCGAGAAAGCTGCCGTGCGTAAGTCCTGTTTTTAAGTTCGCGCCGGTTGAGCAGCCGCACACGGGCAGGCGTATGCTGCTCGCTGCTCAGCGAACCTCACCAGGCTACCGGTCGGGCATCCCCTGGGCAAGAATAATTGGCCAGGGGCTGCCGGCCCGGACGTAAGTTTCTGGGGCCGGGCGCAACGTTTGCCGGTCGAGGCGCGTACCTTTGCACTCCGCCTGGCCGCTGGCAAGCTAAAGCTTACCCTACGCCACGGCAGGACTCGTTCTTTCTATTTTGGGGATGACCGGAATTGACAGCTTGTGCAAATCGCGCGTAAGCGGGCCGGGAGTTGGTGGAAGCTCTCCCGTCAAAAAATCTACCGAACAACAACTGGCGAGTATAGCTACGCCATGGCTGCCTAGTTTAGAACTAAGCAATTGCCATCGTGCCGCCGGGGCTTTTCCATTGCGCCCCGGAGTTCGGCGCGTCGTAAGTAACGGATAGCCAGTGAAGAGCCGTGATTGGCTGGCGAAACTCTACTGCGGATAAGGAGCGGCTACAGGCCCGGCTGGTGCCCGGTCGCTCACGAATAAATCAAGCCAGACTACGCCCGTAGAAAGCTCGTTGATTTCCTTGTCTGGACCAGGGTTCGAATCCCTGCATCTCCACCGTTTGAAATTCAAACCCCTACAAAAAGCCTCAAATCGTATGATTTGGGGCTTTTTTGTTATCTTGCGTTACCAATACGTTCACTCAAAATCAAGGAAGTGGTGAACTAAGCGGTGAACTGACGAAAACGCACAAAGTGCAGTTCACCGGATTCGTGGTAACGCGCTGGCAAACAGGTTGCTTTGGCGCTAAAACACTTCCTATTCTCAGGACACTTCAAGCGCCTTCCTTATGAGCCACAGCCTGACCATTCTCTTCTTTCTGCGCACCTCCAAAACGAACCCGACCACCGGTGAAGCTCCCGTCTATATTCGCATGACGGTTGCCAGCCAGCGGGCAGAAATATCCGCGAAGCGTAGCGTACTGCCCAGCAAGTGGGAAGGCGGTGCCGGCAAGGTGAAAGGCACGAAGGAAGATGCCCGCACCCTCAATACCTACCTTGATACTCTCCGGGCCAAGCTCAACAAGCAATTCAACCAACTGCTCAGCGGCGACGAGCCCGTGACGGCGGAGCTGCTGAAGAATGCTTTCCTGAATAAAGTTGCGCCTTCCAAATCCATCATGGAGGTGCTGGATTACCACAATGCCCAGGTGGCCGCGCGCGTCGGCACCGACTACGCCCCGGCTACGCTGCGACGCTACCGGGTGGGGCTGAAGAAGGTGAAGATGTTCATGAAGCACCAGTATCAGCGCGCAGACCTGCCGCTCGACCAACTCAACCGGCGCTTCATCACCGAGTTTGAGCACTTTCTCAAAACCGTGGAGGGCATTCAGCACAACACGTCGATGAACTACATCAAGTACCTCAAGAAAACGGTGCTGCTGGCCCTCTCCTACGAATGGCTTGACAAAAACCCGTTCGTGGGCATCAAGCACTCTATTCGGGAGGTCACCCGCGAATTCCTCAGCACCGAGGAGCTGGCGCGCATGGTTGAGAAGCCCTTCTCAATTCGCCGGCTCGATGAGGTACGCGACATTTTCGTGTTTTCCTGCTACACCGGCTATGCCTACGCGGACGTGCTCAAGCTCACGCCCGACCACATCCTGACCGGCATCAACGGCAAGAAGTGGATTATGACCCAGCGCATCAAGACCGAAACCCGCTCCAACGTGCCGTTGCTGCCGCCGGCGCTGGCCATCCTGGCCAAGTATGCCCAGGACCCCGAGTGCCTGGCCAAAGAGCGGCTGCTGCCGGTGAAGAGCAACCAGAAGATGAACGCCTACCTCAAAGAAGTAGCCGATATGTGCGGTATCACCAAGCCGCTGACCTTTCACATCGCCCGCCACACCTTCGCCACCACAGTCACGCTCACCAACGGGGTGCCCATCGAAACCGTCAGTTCAATGCTGGGCCACAAAAACCTACGTACCACCCAGATTTACGCTAAAGTGGTAGAGCACAAAGTAGGTGAGGACATGGACCGCCTGGAAGAGCGGTTGAATAAATCTGCCGGGCCGGCCGGCAGTGTGCGCCAGCTGAGTGCGTAAAGACTATCTTTCCAGCAACAAGTGCCTCATGCAGCCAGTAGTTGAAGTCGCCCCGTCGCTAGGAGCCGTGTACACCAAGCCGTGGGCCGTGCACCTTGTGCTGGCCCTGGCTGGCTACGAGGCCCCGCGTAACCTAGTGGATGCCCACGCTGTGGAGCCATCGGCCGGCGAGGGCGCGTTTCTGGTGCCGATGGCCACGCGCCTGCTGGCCTCGTGTCGTGCGCAGCGCCGCCCCTGGCTCGACTGCCGCGACTCGCTCCGGGCCTACGACCTCGATGCCGCCGCGCTTCGCCAGTGCCGCCGGAAACTGGCCGCCGTCCTGGAGCGAGCCGGCGTGCCCGACCCCGAGGCCGCGGTGCTGCTGAACGCCTGGCTGGTCGAAGCCGATTACCTGCTGCTGGTGGGCCGCACCACCGGCCCCGCAGCCCACGCCCCCGGTCTGTTTGACGAGTGCCCCGGCCTGGATTTCGTCCTCGGCAACCCGCCCTACGTGCGCCTCGAAAGCATTCCCGAGGTCCAAAACGCCGCCTACCGGCAGCTCTTTCCCACCATGCGGGGTCGGGCAGACCTCTACGTGGGCTTTTACGAAGCGGCCTTGCGGCAGCTTCGGCCCGGCGGCGTGTGCGCCTTCCTCTGCGCCGACCGCTGGATGCTGAACCAGTACGGCGAAAGTCTCCGGCGCTACGTGGGCACCGGTTTCGCTGTCGAAACGGTGCTGGAGATGCACGAGGCCGATGCGTTCGACGACGCGGTGAGCGCCTACCCGGCCATTACCGTCATCCGCCGCGCCGCCCAGGGGCCGGCCGTGGTGGCCACCGCCACCGCTGCCATCGGCCAGGTACCTACCGCCGACGTGGTGCGCGGCCTGACGGCCCCGGACGGCCAGGCGCTGCCCGGCCTCACGGCCCGGCGGCTGCCGCGCTGGTTCGCCCCCGGCGAACCCTGGATCCGCCCCACTAGCGCCCGCGCCGCGCTGCTGGCTCACCTCGAAACCCACTTCGGCCCGTTGGAGTCGGCCGCCACCGGCACCCGCGTGGGCCTGGGCGTGGCCACCGGCGCCGATGCCATATTTTTTACCACCGACCCGAACGCCGTGGAGTCGGCCCACCAACTGCGCCTGGCCCGCCCCGCCGACGTGCGCACCGGCCGCGTCGCCTGGGGCGGCCAGTATCTCATCAGCCCCTGGCACCAAGGCCGACCGGCTGACCTCGCTGCCGCCCCGCGCCTGGCCGCCCACCTGACCCACCACCGCGCCCGCCTCGAAGCCCGGCACGTGGCTCAAAAGAACCTCGCCGCCTGGTACCGCACCATCGACAAGGTGGACGAGCAACTCTACCGGCGCCCCAAGCTCTACATTCCCGACATCAAGAACACGCTCTTTCCGGTGCTCGACCCCGGCGGCACCTACCCCGACCACAACCTGTATTTCGTCACCTCCGACGGCTGGGACCTCGAGGTACTGGGCGGGCTGCTGCTAAGCGACATCGGCACGTTCTTCGTCGAGTGCTACGGCGTGCGGATGCGCGGCGGTTACCTCCGAATGCAGGCCCAATACCTGCGCAAAATCCGGGTGGCGGCCCCAGCCGCCATTACGCCGTCCCAGGCGGCCGCACTCCGCGAGGCGTTCCAAACCCGCGACGTGGCCGCCGCCACCCGCGCTGCCATCGCCGTGTACGGTATCGGCCACCTCTGGCCCCTCGACTAACTTTCTACCCCGTGCCCAGCCCCCTCGATACCCTTTTCCAAACCTTGGATGCCGAACTGCGAATAGCCGTGCAATACTACTGAGATGCCACTGGCGGCAAGTAGCGCGGTAAGCAGCGCCACCTCCTGCGGATATGCACTCACCCGCCCCGTGGCCACGTACAGCTTATTGACCGCCGGCACGGCCTCGGGCCACAGCCGTTGCAAGCGCCGCTGGTGCAGCGCGTCGGCGCATAGGTAGTCCGGCACCAAGCTCACGCCGCGTCCCGTGGCCAGCGCCCCCACGATGGCGTTGAGGGGTGGGTACCACCACCATTTTCTGGACCGCCGTTTTTACTTACCCAAAACTCCGCTCGATGCCCAGCCGATGGATGCGCGCATCGAGCGTGTTGGGCAGAATGTTCAGCAATTCAGCCGCCCCGCCGGCCCCGCGAATGCGGCCCTTGCAATGCCGCAGGGTGGCCGTAATCAGTTCGCGTTCGGCTTCTTCCAGAGTTTGGAGTTGCACGGGGGCGGGACCGACGGGGGCAGCGGCCATTGCCGCGCTCAGGGGCAGCGCGGCCAGCTCGACCTGCTGAATGACCCCAGCGGGCGTGAACAGCGCTGCCCGCTCCACGGCGTGTTGCAGTTCGCGCACGTTGCCGGGCCAGGTGTGGGCTTGCAGCTGGGCCAGGGCGGCGGGGCCGAAGGTTTGGGGCGGGCGGTGCAACTCCTGAGCGGCCTGGCGCAGGAAAAATTCGGCCAGCAGCGGAATGTCTAGGGGCCGTTCGCGCAGGGGCGGAATGACGATGGGCAGCACGTGCAGGCGGTAGTAGAGGTCGGGCCGGAAGCGGCCGGCGGCCACCTCGGCTTGCAGGTCGCGGTGGGTGGCG
>Ga0209511_1003827_pt1 | contig 11306 bp, 10 predicted proteins | sample SSSSmetaG_FD_184141 | JGI IMG/M metagenome (GOLD analysis project Ga0209511, IMG submission 184141) | Glacier valley bacterial and archeal communities from Borup Fiord, Nunavut, Canada, to study Microbial Dark Matter (Phase II) - ​SSSS... | ecosystem: Environmental > Aquatic > Freshwater > Ice >... | reverse complement strand
AACATGCATTCTCGGCCGAACTGATGGCGGCGGAGATTCCGGTGGTCGGGCCGCTGGTGTTGAACGGCACCACGCTGAATCACTTTGGCGGCTTTGCCTTCAGCGTCAGCCCGAGCCGCGGCGGCCGTCCGCCCGAGCTGGACGACCCCGACGTGCTGGAGTGGATTGGCCGCTTTCTGGCGCGCATTCACACCGTCGGCGCCGCCAAGCCCTTTGTCCACCGCCCAACGCTGGACCTGCAAAGCTTTGGCATTGAGTCACGCGAGTGGCTGCTGAAGAACGACAAAGTGCCGCTGGACGTGCAATCGGCCTGGGCCAAGGTGTCGCAGGATGCTCTTGATTTAATAGCTGGTTACGCATGTTTGACGGGGGCTAGCGGCCAAAAAGACCCTTACTCTGAGCCGATCCAGCGCATCCGCCTGCACGGCGACTGCCACCCCGGCAACATCCTGTGGACGCCGCTGGAGTCGCCCGCCAGCGCCGGCCCCGGCCCGCACTTTGTCGATCTGGACGACGCCCGCAGCGGCCCGGCCGTGCAAGACCTGTGGATGCTGCTCAGTGGCGACCGCCAGCAACAAAACCAGCAACTGGGCGCGCTGGTGGACGGCTATGAACAGTTCCGCGAATTTGACCGGCGTGAACTGGCGCTGATCGAACCGCTGCGCACCCTGCGCCTGATTCACTACAGCGCCTGGCTGGCGCGCCGCTGGCACGACCCCACCTTTCCCATCAACTTCCCGTGGTTTGGCTCCAGCGACTACTGGAAAGGCCAGGTGCAGATGCTGGAAGAGCAGCTGGAAGCGATGCAGGAAGAACCGTTGGTGGCGTGATGATCTTGGCGGGATTAGAACGATTGAGCCGATCAGGTCTGTTGCTCAATTCACAAGATAGGCACGGTCACGTCTTGCGCAAACCACAAAACCGTCACATCGAAGGGTACCGCGCGAGCGGTTTCGTCCGTTGACCAATAGCCGGTATTGGAGGGTGGTGCTCCAAAACAGCCTCTCAACGAACGGGCAGAAGCGGATTTTCCCGGTTGACGGCTCTTGTGCAGCGGTGATGCATACTTTGGTCTTTCTTTGAAAGGATACATCCTGACAGATCCGCATGAACTCTTTGCTGACCGACTCATCCACACTTACCGAAGGTCAGGGACTGTCTTTGCCCATGGCACTGCTGTTGCTATAACCCTAAGTGGTTTTTTGCTTACGGAAATTGACCCAATGCCAGTTTTGATCTGGGTCGCGTTTCTGTTAGTCACCACGGGCTACAACTGCTACTTGGGTATCCGCTTGATGTCTGAGCAAAAGCGAGCCATGCTCGGCGTCGATACCCGTTCACTGATGATCTTCGCCGCATTGGCCGGACTGGGTTGGGGCGCTGGGGCCGCCTTCTTGCCCTTTGTATCTTCGCCACTTCAATTGCTGCTGATTTTTTCGCTTACCGCCATCGCTGCAGCCTCTCTCCCGCGCATGTCGGCACTGCCAATGGTTCACGCGGCTTTTATGACCGGCCTGTTTGTTCCCGTTTTGATCGGTTTGGCGATCGTTTTTGGTGCCCAACATTGGATGATGGTGATCGTACTGCTCGTGATCTGGGCAGGATTAACCAACGAGGCCAGAAAGGCGCATGTCGATCTGGTCGAGTTGTACAGCGTCAGACAGGTTCTGCAGGCAGAAGTAGAGCAGGACAAATTAACTGGCATACAGAATCGGCGATCTTTTGACAATGCTTTGGAGCGGGAGTGGCGCCATGCCCAGCGGCTCAAAGTACCTATATCCCTCATCATGATGGATGTCGATTTTTTCAAAAAATTCAACGATCATTATGGTCATCAAGCGGGCGACGCATGTCTGACACAGGTCGCACAGGCGCTGGCCAAGGTCAGTCGCCGTGCCGGCGACTTGACCGCGCGGTATGGCGGCGAAGAGTTCGTGGCATTGCTTTTTCACACCCCACGCGATGACGCTTTTGCCTTGGCTGACAAGCTGCGCAAGAGTGTCGAATCCCTGCATATTCCCCATGAAAAAAATGAGGGAGGTATCGTGACCATCAGTCTAGGTGGAGCTACATGCGTGCCTGGCATACAAGACAAACCCGAGACGCTGCTGCATGCTGCAGATGCAGCGCTTTACCAAGCCAAGTCTGCGGGTCGCAACAGGGTCAACTGGAGCACCGAGGTACAAACCAGCTAACAACGGTTTGCAGGCTTTCTTCACTCTCTCAATGAGCGGTATTTCACCACCTAACCGTGGCCAATCCAACCCCGGTTGGACGGGATCAAAAGACGGTCAATTCAGCAAAAACAGCTATACTAAAACCCTCCTAATCACGTAGGTATTGTGGCAAGTTATGACTTGGTTTTTACGCGGCCTTGCGCTGGTTCTAGCCGTCGGTGCCATCATCGCGGCCATTATCGGTTACCGCTTGAGTACAACGACACCAGCGGTGCAAACAACCCAACCCACCGAGCTTGTGGTTCATGCGCGCGCGCCCTTACGAGCCGGCGAACCCATTCACGCTGAAAATGTGCAGATCTTGGCCGTCGAAAAAAAGCCGGACGGCAGTTTCAGTGCCATCTCACAGGTCGTTGATCAAGCGCCGATGATGGATATTGGTGCAGGTGCTCCAATCCTTCGGGGTCATTTTCCTAACGCGGTCCAGGACATGCAGGGCCTGCGTACGGGTGAACGCGCCGTTGCCATCAAAATGGACGAGGTGGCCGGATTGGGAGGCTTCGCAAAGCCAGGCGATCAGGTGGATGTACTCCTTTTTCTACACGGCACACAGGAGACTGGCAATGTCAGCTCTGCCCAAATTGTGCTGTCGGGCGTGCGCCTGCTGGCCTACGGTGATTCGCTACAAAAGACGGCGGCCGGCAGTGAGGGCTTGCCCTCCCGTACGGCAGGTGCCCAAAGTAAATCGGCGACCAGAGCATCCCGCGATGCCACCTCGGCTGTTTTGGCTGTGCCCGAAGCCGCTGCAACGCGTCTGATGTTGGCAGCCAGCACGGGTTCGTTGCGACTTGCTTTAAGACCACATGCGTCTGCCATTGCTGACGATATGCCTTCCAGCCATTGGATTAAATTGGCTGACTTATCGCCATCGGCTCAATCAGCCTCCAAAAAGGCGATGAGATTCACCACAACGCCCAAGCGCAACACGGAACAGACAGTGGTCATCCTTCATGAGGGTGGCAGGCTTCAAACTGTTAACGCGCCCCATTAGCCCTATTTACGAAGGCCAACGTGCTGTTTAGATTGTTTTTTATCGCCATTTTCATGTTGCTGCGTCCCTCGTTCGCGATTTCGGATACCGACGACACGGTTCTAGCACCCGGCAGTCAAACAACATGGACGCACACCAAACCGATTCATCGGGTTGCCGTCGGGGACCCGAAAATTGCAACCGTCGCAGTCACCTCCAGCCGCTCTCTGCTGATCACAGCAAATCAGACCGGTGTCACAACGCTTTTCGTATGGGAAAACTCGAAGGACCCGAACCCGGCCTACCAAACACGCGTGGTGGTGACGCCCTTTCCTGAATTGCTTAAAGGTGAAAGTTTGCGCGTGGAGCCACAAGGTACCCACTTGAAATTGTCTGGCACCCTCACCTCACTTGAAGGCCATCAGTCAGTGGTGTTAAATGCACGCGCCAACCAAAAGCTCATCGACACCAGTAGTTCGAGTTTTGACAGCCAAGTTCAAATCGATATCAAGGTTGTCGAAGTAAGCAGGGGGCGACTGATGAACGCAGGGTTTTTCTTGGGCAAAAATACCGCCCAAGCTACCCGCGCCATATCCGCCCCCGGGAACTTGAGTGGCGTTCAAACAGGTGCAACCGCCGGCAGCTTCACCCTGACGAGTCAGTCAGGCTTCTTGCCCTTTCTCAATTCCTACAACCTGATTTGGGGCGGTGCGGAGAAGGGACTGATAGGTGCACTCAGCGTGCTTGAAGAAGATGGTTTCGCTTACACATTGGCCGAGCCTAGTTTGACGACGGTCAGCGGGCAAACAGCCTACTTTCTCGCGGGGGGCGAGATCCCCATCCCCTTGCGTTCAGGTGGTGGTGCCGATAGTTCGGTCAGCATCCAATTCAAGGAGTTTGGCGTCAAACTCGCACTCACGCCCACGGTGCTTGACGGCGAGCGCATTTTTTTGAAGGTTTCGCCAGAAGTCAGTGAACTGGATGACTCGCTCGGCGTTCAGTCCGGCGGTGTCACGGTTCCGGGCTTTCGCGTACGTCGCACCGACACCAGCGTGGCATTGTCCAACGGTGAAAGTTTCGTTTTGAGTGGATTGGTGAGCCGACACACCACCACCACGGCTGATAAATTTCCTTTTCTCGGAGACCTTCCCTTGATTGGCGCGTTCTTCCGGTCCACTCGCTTCGACCGCGCAGACAAAGAGTTACTGATGGTCGTTACGGCCCATTTGGTGCGCCCGTTGGGTAAGGATAAGCCGTTGCCAGCGCTGCCAGGTGATGAGTTCCGCAACTACAACCCCACATTTCAGCAATTGATATTTCAAGACAAGGGTCGTGTCGGCTCACGTTCAGGATTTTCTGAATGATCGCTGAACAACGCAGTTTTGTCATCGTTTCCAGCCAGGAGGCTTTCACGCGCTGGCTCAAGAATCTGTTGCGTGATGAAGGTGAAGTGATCGTCGTGGATACGCTTTCTCTTGAGCAGGTGTTACAACTTGTGGATGCCACAGGAACGCGACTTGTCTTTGTGTCGCTTTCCATCTCAAGTTTGAAACAGGAAACAGCCTTCCTTGATGGCCTTGTTGCCGCTAAACCTTTACTACCCATCATCGCCATCGCCGAAGCGCCCGAACAAGCGCTGCTACTTGCCGCGCTGCGCGCTGGTGCGCGTGATTTCATGACCCCTGCGCTACGCCCTGAAGAGGCCATCAACGTTGTTCGCCGTACTTTTGACCGTACCCAATCGATGACGGCCAACGGTCCCGATAACAAAGGCTGGGTGGCCGCTGTCGTGACCGCTCGCCCGGGCAGCGATGCACCGATGTTTTGCCTGCACCTTGCACTTGCAATTCAGGCCCAGTCGCCCAAAAACAAGACCCTTTTGCTTGATCTTGGCACGCCCGCGGCAGACACCTTGCTATTCCTGGGCATCAAATCTTCCTACACCTTCGTTGATGCCGTGCGCAGCCTGCGCCGCCTCGATGCCACCCTGATTGAAACGGCTTTTGGCAAACACAAAAGTGGACTTCATCTGTTGGCCATGCCCGAGGACCCGCGCTTAATGGTCCAGGAAATCACTTCAGCAGACGTGTACGCATTGCTGGGAACCCTCAGGCGCTATTTCACCCATGTTGTCATCAACCTGGGGGGCTTACCGGCCTCTGACTTCCTATACCTTCCTTTGGGTCGCGTGGACCGTGTGATGCTTCTGGCAGAACAAAGTTTGCCCAGCTGCAAACAGAACATCAATCTGCTGCAGCACTTGCGCGACAACAAAATAAATTTGAGCAATGCGGGCCTGGTGGTCGACCACTACCTTTCCCGATTCCCACCCGATGCCGATAGTATTGCGAAAGGCATGGACTTACCGCTCCTCGCCACCTTGTCATCGTCGGGTTTGGCGCGCCTGGCCGTCATGAACAGCGGCGATAGCATGTTTGACATCTCGCCCCGGGATCCTTATGCAAAAAGTGTTCGTAAATTGGCGCAGAATTTGGTGATGCCGAACAAGGTTCCAGAGAAAAGAGATGGATGGTGGCAGCAGGTACAAAAATGGCTGACGGTCGACCGCCAAACCGAGTAATACAAAGCCATGCCATTTCCAAATTTTGGCTACGATTTCAGCCTCAAGCACAGCGAGAATTACCAGGATATCAAGCTGCGACTGCACCATTTCCTCATCGATCAACTCGAAGAGGAGCGGGTTCCTGTTGGCGAAATGTCCAAGGAGGATCTGACCGCCTATGTCCGCAACAAAGTTTCACGTTACGTTGCCGACAACCACTTGGCCGTAACGGCTTATGACAGCGAGCAGTTGGCGGATGAAATGGTCGATGAGTTGACCGGGTATGGCCCGTTGGAAAAACTCATCAATGACGATCAAGTAAACGATATCCTGGTCAATGGTTGTCGCCATATCTTCGTGGAGCGCGATGGCAAATTGCAGAGTACGGAACTGCGATTTATCGATGATGACCATGTTTTGCGTGTCATCCGCCGCATACTCGCCCCTCTGGGCCGACGACTCGACGAATCAAGTCCTATGGTCGATGCAAGGCTACCCGATGGCAGTCGCGTCAACGCCATTATTCCGCCGGTGGCACTTGACGGCCCCTGCCTGTCCATCCGAAAGTTCCGCAAAGACCCGCTTCAGGCGAGTGACTTACTGGTCTTTGGTACCGCCGACCAGATGATTCTGGACTTCCTGCGCAAAGTGGTAGAGCGGCGCTGCAATGTCCTCATCAGCGGAGGCACAGGCTCAGGCAAGACCACCCTGCTCAACATACTAAGCCACTACATTTCTGACTCCGAACGATTGGTGACAATTGAGGACGCTGCAGAATTGCAGCTAGGCCATGGTCACGTGGTTCGCCTGGAAACACGCCCTCCCAACATCGACGGACGCGGCGAAGTCACGTCACGCGATTTGGTCCGCAATGCGCTGCGCATGCGCCCAGACCGGATTATTCTGGGCGAGGTGCGGGGCAACGAAGTGATGGATGTCCTTCAGGCCATGAATACCGGTCACGATGGCTGTATGAGCACTTTGCACGCCAATAGTCCGCGCGATGCGCTGGTTCGCATGGAGATGCTTGCCGGCCTGGCAGGATTCCAGGGCACGGATCTAACCCTGAAGACCATGATCTCGACAGCACTCGACATCATTGTGCAAATCAGTCGCACCCCCGAAGGCAAGCGTCGCATCACGGCCATCGAAGAGGTGCAGGGACTGCGCGATGGGCAATTCGTCACCAGCACGCTGTACGAATATCGCATCGACAATGACAATTTCATCAATCTCGGAATTTTGCCGACAGTAGTCAAACTACGCCAGGATGGAGGGTGGGGTAACAAATGGCGTTAATGGTCGGCAGCCTCTTTGCTATTGCATTGTTGCTTCTTCTCGGTGCGCTTTGGGCACTGAGAGAAGGAAATCGCGCTGCGATTCGAACCCAAGTCGGACAACGATTCCAGGATGTACCTTCATTGCGAATAAACAGCTCTGCCGGTCCTCTGTCACTGAAAGGGTCACTGGCTGAGCGATGGCGATGGCGAACCGGTATCCGGCTGAAAAAGACGCATGTCATTGGGTTACTCCTCAGCTTGGCTTTATCTTTTTTTCTGGCTTGGCACTACAGTGGATTGCTCAGTGTGAGCATTGTCATTGGTGGCATGACGGCCGGGACACTCGCCTGGCCTCATTACCAATATCGCAAACGTTCTGCCGCGATGATCGCTCAACTCCCCCTTTTTCTCGACCAGGTCGAGCGTGGCTTGGCCACCGGCCGCAATCTGGACGGGGCCCTCAATTTGGCCACACAAGAAACCCGGGAACCCCTCAAAGAAGTCATGTTGCGGATTCAACAGGCTGTGGCGCTGGGTGAAGATATTGGCGACGCCCTGCGTGACGCTGCGCGTCTCTATGAGTTGCGGGAGTTGCATTTTGTGGCCATGGCGGTCCAAGTCTCCCGAGGTTACGGCAGCAGCCCCAAAGAAATGCTGGAAAGCGTGGCTAAGTTGATCCGGCAAAGGGAGCAGGCACAACGGGAGTTGGCCGCATTGACCGGGGAGATCAAGATCAGTGCTTGGGTGTTGAGCATCCTGCCGAGCGCGCTTGCACTGTACATGGTCACCATCAACCCCGACTACATCAACGGCATGTGGCACGACCCGACAGGTCGGGTGATATTACTTTTCGCCCTGGCACTGCAGGCGATCGGTGCGCTGATTCTTTGGCGCATGGTCAAAAGCGTATGAGGTCACCCTGATGCATTGGCTATTTCTACTGGCGATCGCGCTTGCGATGTGTGGCCTGGTCTTGCTTTTGTTCTTACAAAAGCAAGCGGAACAGGATGCACGACAGAGGTTTGAAGAAGTTTTGAAAACACATGACGGCATGGGCTGGCTCTCTGCAAAGAGAGGCCCAACGTCGCAGCAGGACAGCAAAGTTCTCTCGCGTGTCTTCGCTGGTTCTGGCCAATCGCAGGAGATGCTGTTCCGCCGCGCCGGCTTGACCAGCCCGACTGTCAAAACCTTCTACTACTCTGCAGCAGCTGCGGCGCCCTTCGCTGGGGCCTTGCTGATGGGGCTTTGGGCTGTATTAAATACGAAAGGAGTGGGTGACACATTGGCCATTGTATTTTTCGGTTTTGGTGCCGGCTACCTTTTGCCCTCGCGTATTCTTGCCTGGATTGCAGCAAGACGAAAAAAAATTATGCGGGGTGAAATGCTGGCAGTGTTGCATCTCATGCGCATGTTGTTCGATGCTGGACTGTCGCTAGAACACGCGCTGCGAGTAATCAGCGAACAAGGACGGGAACTGGTTCCCGAATTAGCGATTGAAATCAGTGGTGCTCTTTCCCGCATCAATGCAGGACAGGAAAGAGGGGACGCCTTGGAGGAGATGGCTGCACCCCTTGATGTGCCTGAACTGAATGATACGGTGGCTATTCTCAAGCAGGCGACCCAGTATGGAGGGAGCTTGCGAGAGTCCCTCGCACGCTTTGCCACACTCATGGAACAAAGACACATGACCGATCTGAGAGAGTATGTCGGCAAGCTGTCGGCAAAAATGACCGTGGTCATGATTGCCTTCATGTTCCCTGCGCTCATGATTTTTCTGGCCGGCCCGGGGTTTTTGGCGCTGGGTCGGGCTTTGATGAAAATGTAATCACATGCGCACCTCCACATTTCTAATTTGCTGTATTGCCGGCCTTTTGCATGCCTGCGCCAACCAGACGCTCACGCAGAGCGACCCGCCGCCACTCTGTGAACGTGCGGACGAGTCGGGCGCAGTGACGCGACTGGCCATGATTCGTAAATTACAGGAAGACGGTCGTCCCTACGCAGCGTTGGCCCATCTGGACGGATCGGGGGTCAAAGGTGCAGCAGCGGATCTCTTGCGCGCAGATATTCTTCGCCGAACAGGCCAGATCACACAAGCACGGGCCTTGTACCAGGGCCTTTTGACGACGTGTATGGTCGGTGCGGGCCATCACGGGTTAGGTATTCTCGCTGGCGAAGAAGGCCGTTTGACCGAAAGCCTGGATCACTTACAACAGGCTCGACGTGCACTCCCGGTAGATGCCCGGATACGAAACGATCTGGGGTATGCGCTGATGCTGTCCGGTGACCTCGAAGGTGCGAAACCGGAACTGCTCACGGCGCAGGATCTCGATCCTGAAGATCGCAAGGCAGCCTCGAATCTCCTGATGTTGTTTGAGCTGCTAGGAGACGAAACCCGCGTTGCTGCGATCGTCCAACGCTATCAGATCGAGCCCGAAGAACTCCATAGACTGCGCAGTGAAGTCGGTCAGATCAAGTCGAGCAAGGAAAATAGACCATGAACAAACCAATGCGGCAATGGACTGCGATGGGCTTGATGTTGATGACAGGCCTCAGTTACGGTGCTGATGCGCCTGCCGAAGCGCCCCCCCCCGAAACCAGAGATGAAATCGGCGCGGTGTCCCGCCAATGGCTGGCGTTGCAGCGCAACGGAACGCAGGCTTCAAAAAACCCACAGAACTTGTCCGGACAAGTGCAGGAGCAAGTCTATGAACGCTATCGAAAGAGCTTCACTCACCCAATCCCGGAACGACTCAGCAGCGGGTCAATTCGGGGGGAGTCGGCGGCGAAATAAGTTCCCCCACCCGATCCATCGCCAAAGAGGTGCCATCGGACTCTTTGGCGTATTTGTCCTGCTGCTGGCGCTGCTGTTTACCGCCTTGACCGTTGACACAGGTCGTTTGTGGTTCCAAAAACGGGCGACCCAAGCGATCGCTGATTTGGCTGCGTTGGATGCCGCTCGGAGCTTGAATTGCGGCAGTGCCATCAGCAATGTCATGGATGCCGCCCAGGCCTCGGCGGAGCGTAATGGCTTTATCGGTGACCTCTCCTTATCCCCCAATCTTGTGGAGTTGGGAGGACTCACCTCGGTCTCAGGCATGCACCAATTCAACCCAGGCACCGGTCACGGGGCGGTGCATGTGGTGGCAACCCAGCGTGTGCCGGCCAGTCTGATCGTGGGTGGACTGTGGGGTGAAAACATTGTCATCAAGGCTGAAGCCACGGCCCGGGCCGAGCCCGATCAAGCCACGTTTTCTGCCGGCAGTTACCTGCTGCGTTTGTCCACAACAGCGCAAGATGCCAATCTGATCAACGCATTGCTTGGCGGGCTGCTGGGCAGCAGCTTGTCGCTGGATGTGTTGTCTTACAAAGGGCTTGCCAGCACCAATATCAATCTTTTACAGCTGGTAAACGCCAGCGTCTCGGCGGCCACGGCAGAAGAACTTCTGTCGACTGAACTTTCTGTCGCTCAAGTCGTTGGACTGGTCATCGATGCCGTGAGCCAGCAAGGTACGGCCAATGAGGAAGTCATTGCGGGCCTTCAAAAAATGTTAACTGCGGCACAGGGTTTCAACGGTCAAAAAATTCACCTGGCCGATGTCCTCAGTGTCGCTACGCCGTCAAGCGAAGCGGTCGCCAATGTGGGTATCAACGCTTTGGACTTGATCACAACCTCCATTCTTTTGGCAACCAAAAATTCGGCCGTCGACCTGCCCTTGTCTGTGGACGTGGGTGCGATTGCCAACATCATTGCATCTGTCCGGGTGATCGAGCCACCCCAGATCGCGGTGGGTCCAGCAGGGCGCAATGCCGTTGGCAAGTGGTGCACACAGGCCCGTACCGCACAAGTGTCTGTCGAAGCCAAGGTGCAAGTCACCGTTCCGGCCATTGCCTCCATTGATTTGGCTCTGTCTGTGCTGCTGGGGCAAGGCGAAGCGCACCTGACAGAGTTGGACCTCAGTCCGGGAACCACAACGGCGGTGATCGAAGCAACCTCCGGTATTGCGGACATCAACCTCACCAACAGCGCGGGCACCGGGCCCGCATCCGTCTCGCTCGTCCTCCTTCCGATCAAGATTGCAACCATCGGCCTGAACTTGCCACTGCAGCGTAAGCGCTCAATTAACCACGCCCTATCGGCCGGAGGTGAATTCCGTGATGCTTGTGTCCACGTAAATAACGTGGACACAAGCGATGCAGAACAACTCAGAGGTATTGAGCGGATTGGTGGTGGGGCACAAGCGTGATGGGCGTTG
>Ga0209511_1003824_pt1 | contig 11319 bp, 10 predicted proteins | sample SSSSmetaG_FD_184141 | JGI IMG/M metagenome (GOLD analysis project Ga0209511, IMG submission 184141) | Glacier valley bacterial and archeal communities from Borup Fiord, Nunavut, Canada, to study Microbial Dark Matter (Phase II) - ​SSSS... | ecosystem: Environmental > Aquatic > Freshwater > Ice >... | reverse complement strand
GATCCGCAACAGGAATGATATCGTATGCCGCAATATCATCAGGCAATATCTTATTTAGCCTGAATAGCAAGTCATAGTCCCATTCCTGTGCGATATCAATATGAAAGAAGAACTGGCTCGCATGTACTTTGGCATCCGTTCGTCCACAGCCAATGATTGTTATATTTTCTTTTAGTATTTGACAAAGAGCTGTATCAACCACCTGCTGAATATTAATAGACTTGGGCTGTCGTTGCCAACCTCGATAATTGATCCCGTTGTACGCAATATGAAAAAAGTATCTCTTCACTGATCGGGTAATTATTTCCACGCGAAAGTGTAAATATACTTTATTTGTTTAGCGCACTGCAGTATAGCAGCACGTTTTAAAATATATACTTAAACAAACCACGTGCAATTGCCAGGAATGATATTTGAAATTTAAAACAAAAAACAAAACCATGAACACTCAAAAAGATAAGCAAGAACATACTGAAAATCTTAGTCGTAAAGAAGCTATTGAGAAGATGCAGGAACTGGTACAGCACAATAACACCATGTGCATGTTTACAACATCGCTTGACAGTACTCCGCTGCATTCAAGACCAATGAGTATCGTTAACGTGGATGATGAAGGTAATTTCTGGTTCCTAAGTGCTAACGACAGCAATAAGAACAAGAATATTGCACATGATAAACGAGTTCAACTGTTCTCAACCAATTCTTCCAATTCTGAATACCTCACTGTATATGGGTCTGCTAGTATTTCCACAGATAAGAAAAAGATACATGAATTATGGAAACCAATTGCGAAAGCGTGGTTTACGGAAGGTGAAGATGATCCATCCATTACCGTAATTAAAGTTGTCCCTCAGGATGCATTCTACTGGGACACAAAGAATGGAAAAATGATCTCAATGCTGAAAATACTTGCGTCAGTCGTAGCAGGTGTGACGATGGATGATAGTGTGGAAGGTGCCCTACGTGTTCGATAGGCTTAAAACATGCACCTGTAAACCCGGTTGGTGATAAATCATCAATCGGGTTTTTGTTATCTTCTTAATATTCTTTTTAATGAGAAGAAAGTCCGTAGCGGATGTTATCTTTAGGAAGTTTCCTGATTGTATGGTAAAAAAGACTTTCTTTAAAATCCTTTCCAAAGTCAATAAGATCTTGCTCCCTTCGCTGAGCAAACTGGATGTAAACAAGCTGACGAAGACCAATAAGGCACTGATTGCCTATAAGTACTGGGTGACGTTGAATGTATTGGAATAATTTAATCAAGAATTTCAATTGGGAGCTCCTTTTCACTGACCTTCCCTTCCACTATATCAACGTAATACGAATGACTTTCTTTATTAGCTGCTACTGATTTCGAGAACTGCTCGTTCTCAAAGTAGATACCAGCAAAGTTGTCGCACGCATAGCCCGGAGGCAACTCACCTTTTTGAATAAGATCCTGATAGAGCGGTCTTCTGAACTTTTCTGCATCATAGTGAGGACAATGCGATCCTTTCAAAAAGCCAAGACATTCAACTTTGGATAAATTTTCCGGCCTGGAATCGGTAGTGCCACTTTCAAACCAGCATAATGATCCAGCACTTCCACCTGACATCAGTATTCCGGAATCGTACGCTTTGCGCAATGATTTATCAATGCCATGCGCTTTCCAGATGGCAATCATGTTGAGCGTATTGCCTCCGCCGACGATAATGGCATCCATGTTCATGATGATGTCTTCAAAACTTCTCTTGGTATCGTAAGAGCTGATGAATGTTTTCATCAAATAAGGTCTTACAGGCATATCCTCGCACGAAGCATAGAAAGCATTTATACTCGTACTGCTATCACCAGTGGCGGTGGGAACAAAACATATTTTAGGATTATCTTTTCCTGTCAGGCTGATAAAATAACTGGAAAATGTTCTCCAGCTTCCACCACCTGTGATAAATATTTTTCGCTTCATATTATTAATACTATTTTTCACTTTCTTCTGATGGTAACCTTGTTCCAATGTCGCCAATGGCATTCCCATCGCTACTGTCGCAGTTGACAATGATTCAATGAAGTCCCTTCGTTTCATCAGTTACTTATTTTGAATTGTGGTCATCCTTTCAGAAGTCAATCTATAAAAAAGTATAGCTGCACGTTTTGCCTGACTGGCAATTGATCTCGGATCAGCTTTCTCATCTGACGTATGGCCGCCGGTAGATCGCAATCCCATTCCATCAATAGCCATGTCAACGTAGGTTGCGGTAAAAGAAATATCCGCAGCTCCTGCTTTGCGGGGATTCACAGCGACCACTGCACCTTGTCCAAGATCATTGCTGATCTTATTCACGTATTCCAGTAACTTATAATTTCCTTCCGTGGGAGCCATCGGCGGATAGCCGTCAAAAAATGTGATTTCCGCTGACGTCATTGGACGATGCTTTTCTACAATCGATTTCATTGTTGCTTTCGTCTTTGCTAATTGTTCGGGCGATATCGCACGCACATCTCCCGACACAACAGCCTGTTTTGCTACAATGTTTGCTTTTCCATATGCGCTTCCACCATCCATGTTCCTTTCGTGCTGCACGTTGGAACCGCCCAGTATCATTCCGGGGTTAAACGTAAGATTCGTTTCAGTTGAGAGAGCTTCATAGAATTCAGTAAGAATTCTGGCTGCTTCATAAATTGCCCCTGCTCCTACCTGGTCCATAAATATTTGAGAAGAATGTGCTGGCATACCTGTTACATTCAATTCCCAATTGGAAGAACTTCGGCGAGCAACCACCGCCGTTTTAGGATCACCCGCGCCGTCCTCAAATCCTATTGCAATATCGGCGGACTTCCCTGCTTCTATCAGATCGTGGCGTGCACTATTCAACGGTTTACCACTTAACTCTTCATCTCCCGTCATTACAACGATTATGCTCATGTCTTTCAGAAGATCGGCTTCATGCAATGCTTGTAAGGATTGAATGATGACCACATCTCCGCCTTTCATATCGCCAACACCTGGTCCCGATACAGTTGAATCATTCAGAAAGGCAAATTTTTGAAACGGACTTGTCAATTCGAACACCGTATCAAGGTGGCCGATCAGTAATAGTGTTTTTCCTTTTCCTTTATGTTCTCCAACGAGATGCCCTGCTCTTCCAAAAGGTGTTCCATCAACCCACCGCGTTTGAAAGCCTAAGGCATCAAGCTTTGATCTGAAGATCTGTCCAACTTTCTTAACACCCTCAAAATTCATTGAGCCGCTGTTGATGTCAACAACTTCTTCGAGCAGTTTCAGACTTTCCAGGTAATGGCGATCGATAGTTGCTACAATCTTCTTCTCAACTTTGTTCAATTGAGCGTATGTAGCACCTGCGACCAGAAGTGTAAAAAGTGTTATCGTGATTATTTTCAACTTAAAATAATTATGAGAGTTCCGATTAGTTTTCTGCCAAATGACCAGTACAAGTGGATGACCGACAATACTGTAAACACGATTTGCTCAGAAAGATGAGAAGTATCATTCAGCTTGCGTTGTTAAAACGTAATAAAAAAGGCGTCGATTATATCGACGCCTTTGTGTTTTGCTTCATTAAATTCCTTTTTGACCCATACTCCTCTTGGCGAGGTTGACAGGCACCGGAACAGGAACAAGTATATCGTGTCTCCTGGAAGCTCTTGCTTTCAACCTGCCTGCTCCTGTGATCACATTTTCTCTCACACCTGACACAATTTCCCGGCAGTTTGGACTTCCACACTGGCAAACAAACGGTTCGAGATTATCGTCGAGGAACAGTGCGTAATCAAGTGTCAGTTCTTCACCTGCGGAAATATCTTTGGTTGCTACAACGTTCAATCCTTCATAAGCAGTATTTGCATTACAGCTATGGTTTTGAGGTGCCCAGTTTACAGGGTTCTCATCCCATAGAATGTACACCTCTTTACTTATCGGGTAAGCATAGTGACGGAAGTCATTCTTCTGCTTCTGATTCCAGTTAGCTTCAACGTAGCTTTTGGACACAATGCGCTGAGAAAGTTCTTCACCCTGGAAAATAACTTCATTCTTGCGTATGCGACGGGTTGCCGCGATTCCGTAGCCAGCCACCGAATTACCTTTAAGAACATATTTCTTCTGCTTTGCCTTGTGCCGCGCTATACCTTCCAGGATAATATGTTTTAGGAAACCACCTTTACCGGCAGGATCATAGTTTAGAATATGATCGGCTGACCCCTGATAGCTGTCTTCATAGAAAGCTGAACAGGTGAAATTGATCTCCAGGAAGAAAATTTCATTGTTTGAATTCATTCTGAAGTCAAGTCTTGCATAACCAACACCTCCAAAAGAGGTAAAGATCTGGTGCGTAGCAAGCTTAAGGGCGCGTTCGATCTTGAAATCGTGAACAGCTACATTTGATTCAGGATGAAGTTCGGAAGTTTTAAGAGCGTATGTCTTAAAGTGACGGCCTTTCGGGAAGATGTATTCTACAGGTTTGTACACTGTGGTACTCTTGGAATCTTTATTGGCTGCTACAAGAACAGTAAATTCGCGGCCAGCAATATATTCTTCTACGAGTATCTCAGGATATTCATCCAGGATCGCCGTGATTTTAGATTTTAGCTCTTCTCCCGTATTTACCAGAGAGAGTTCATCAACTCCAAGACTATCTCCTGCCTTTGCAGGTTTGATGAATAAAGGGAAACGGAGCTTTTCAATTACTTCTTCTATATCGTCAAGAGAAGTGACATCTACAGATGCTGGAGTTTTGACGCCGGCACCATACGCCACGTATTTCATCAACGGCTTTGGTGGATCGTACAGCACGGGGTTTGGACCAGTGTATGGCAAGTTCAACAGCTCGAGTGTGTGAATAACATCTATGGATGGGACCTCCCATTCAAGATAGCCCTCACATAGATTCACATAGATATCGTATCCTTTCTTACTGGCTTCTTTAAGCTGACGATAGGTTGTTAGCTTGTTAAGGAAGATGTGATCGACAACATCTTCTTCAGGTAGTAAGCTTGTTAGATTTCTTGCAGGATCGTAGTTTTTATAATCTACGTTCGTGGTTGAGTAATCAGGTTGAAGTACACAGACTTTCATCTAGTTTTTGCTTTATGTTTTGCCCCATAACGCGACAATGCGTCTTCTATAATTTCAATTATTAAATAAGTAAAAGATTTTTTTCCAAAACGCAAAATTGCACCGATAGATGTGTAGTTCTCATCTTCACTTAATCCGCACTGCGCGTTGATCTCCAGTACATACATCTTACCCGTTTGCTTATCCATACGAATATCCAAACGACCATAGCCCATTCCACCTACTGATTGAAATGCCTGGAGACTTATTTCCTTCAATGCAAGTAATAATTCGGCTTCAGGTTCACTATAATCATACAACACACCCTTGTCAGGCATAGGCGTCTCAGTATCATAGGTCTCCCAAAGGCGATCGAATGATAAGAATTGTTCTTTATCGGGTAGCGATGAATGAAACACACGTTCAACAGGAGGATAAACATGGATCTTCTCAGGGTCAGAAGAAGATCCGACAACGAGTGTTGTAAACTCCCTGCCGGCAATGAACTCCTCTACAAAAATCCCGCCGGTATCTAGCTTCCAGCCATGATAACCTTGCTGCATTTCATTGAAAATAGCGGAAAATTCAGCTTTTGTACTTACAACATTCTTGGTGCTGAGTCCGAGACTTCCGGCAGAAACTGCCGGCTTTACGATGAGTGTTTCTCCAACTTCATGGAAGAGAGTATCAGCATCGGCAGTATTTATAGTGACGACCTTCCATGCCGGAGTTGGAACAGCTTCCTTATCGAAAGCTTCCTTCATCGGGATCTTGGAAGTTGTGATCTCATAGAACAGATCGTCCGATCCTGTATAGATTATGTCGTATTTTTCAAGCGTATGTATAACTGAAACCCCAGGGATCCCATTCATTTCGTCGCCATCACATAGATTGACAACAATATTTATCTTGGAAGTAGGATAATTTTTGATGTAGCAGACAATTTCTTCGATGTTATCAATCCTTACATCCTGCCATTTCCATTCACAACCAACCTCATTAAATACTTTTCTGTACTCAGCGATGCTTTGAGTATAATCGTAATAGTATTGAAGATTAGGATCATCTGTAACGAGAAATGGAGCCACGATCCATACGAGGTAATCATCTTTCTTCTCCCTGAAGTCTATACTATTATTTAAACTGTATGTTAGGTTTGCTGATGTAATCACTTTGATATCAATAAGTTGATAGAAAGTCGATCCGTTAGAATTAGGGAGTGAAGGGCGCCGATCAGGTTATTGAACCTTACGTTTTCTTTACGAGATATGTATGTAATGCGCTCTTTAACTTTAGACATTTTGATTGTCTTATGTCAAATTCTGGTTAAATATAAATATTTTTTATCGAGACTTCCTCATACTTAACCGATTGAGTTTGAATTTAATGTCAATCATGAACCTAAAAGTAGGATGAAACGTGCATGCATATGACTGATTCTTAATGAACTTCCATTCAATTGATGTACATGTCATTGATGATTGATCCAACGTGCAACTATACTTACTTTAAGCATTACTTCAATCAAAACAGTATGATTAAGCAAGTTTTATAGCATGAAGTCTATATTGTACATATCCAGTGCATCATGCCTGATGATCTGTCTTCACTACTAAAATAGTAGTGGTCGGATGATTCAAGTGCAAGAATCATCATTGATACCATGCGTTCATCAGCCAACAAAAAAAATTTTAAGTATGCAGTCAGAAAAATGAAAAATCTTTAAAAAATTGCTTGATGAAGTATGTTGAAGACAAAAATACACCGTCTTAAAAGCAAAAAAGCGCAGAGAATATTTGCTCTGCGCCTTCGTAAATGTCGTTAAGAAATCTTCTTTCTAAAATTCTGTCGCTCTTCCGGCTAATTTTCCATTGATGTAGTCCGTAAATCTGTAATTTTTAAGAACATCGCCCGATAAATAGCGAGCACCTTTGATAGTACCTATGCAATTCTTAGTTCCACACTGGCATTGAAACGCCTGGTCCATATCCCACTCTGCGGATGGATAAAAGAAAGTGAATTGCTCCCCTGCTTTTATAGGTCTTAAACAAACCAATTCTTTGCGCGTTGTATCAAAAAATGCATTTGGCTCACAACTATGATTGATACAGTCAAGATATTCGGGCTTCAATAGGATATGCTTGTCTTCACCTATCTGTACGGTAAGATACGTTGGTGTAGAGAATACATCATCCCAATAAAAAGTAGAGATAACTTCGTTGGTCTTAAAGTTCTTCTGAGAAAATAAAGAACGACGGCCTGTAATGGCATCCGTACGCTTCTCAGCCACCTCGGACTGAGCCTCTGCTACGATTGAACCGGTATCATTAAAAATCATAAGGGTGTTTTTTTTATAGTGGTTGTATTAATTAATCAAAAATGGCTTAATGTGAGGACTTAACAAAGTTTTTATGCAAGAACGTGTTGAAGAGTGGATGTGCGGACGAATTAATGTATACAACGAATGGATACCTATCGTGCATTACATATCATTGATAAAGAGAAGTATAGTTGTACAAGTATAAAGCAACGATGTTAAGGTGTAATAGATGATGACCGTATCATAAATATTGAAATGAATTCGTGGTTGATAACAGGCCACACCTACGGCGCTTGAACAACTATTTGTAATAAGTCCTGCAGACTGTCACCCATGACGGGGTTAATCATCCTTTTTTGCTGCACTGTTCCTGTAAATAGGTCTTTGCACGACTGTGTTATAATTCTAACCGATCAATGGTTGTAACACTACTTCCTAAACTTATCTTTTAACAACGCCAGTTTCTCTTCCATTGTCTGCTCTTTTACTACAGCCGTAGATTTCATTTGCGGAACTTTGACTTGTGTCCTTTCGGCAGAACGGATCTTATCCTCTGATATTGAAGCCGATTTCGCACTTCCCGATGGTAATGTTCCCACAAATGGCTCGCTCTTCATCGATAATGCAATGCGTTTTCTTGCAACATCCACCTCCATGACAGTAACCTTAACCTTTTGCTGAACAGAAATAATAGTAGCCGGGTCTTTCACAAACTTATCGCTGAGATGGCTGATGTGAACAAGTCCATCCTGATGAACACCAACATCTACAAATGCACCAAAGTTGGTAACGTTGGTCACAATTCCCGGAAGGACCATTCCCACTTTCAAATCCTTGATCTCATGAATACCTTCCTCAAAGCTGAATACTTCAAACGTATCACGGGGATCCCGGCCTGGCTTTTCTAGCTCCGATAGAATATCAGTCAGTGTCGGCAAACCAACTTTATCTGTCACATACGATTTAAGATCAAGCTTCTTGCGCAACTCAGCACTGGTCATCAAATCACCTACGGTGCATCCAAGGTCTTTGGCAAATTTTTCAACGATAGGATAGCTTTCAGGATGGACAGCACTCCTGTCAAGAGGATTTTTTGAATCACGTATCCTTAGAAAGCCCGCACACTGTTCAAACGCTTTGTCGCCAAGACGAGGCACCTTCTTCAATGCGCTTCTGTCTTTGAACGCTCCGTTCTGATTTCTGTAATCAACAATACTTTTCGCCAATTGAGGACCAAGACCTGATACATACGACAGCAACTCCTTGCTCGCCGTGTTCACCTCCACTCCTACTGAGTTCACGCAACTCATTACAACGTCATCGAGACCGGCCTTTAATTTTGCCTGATCGACATCGTGCTGGTATTGTCCGACTCCAATCGATTTCGCATCGATCTTTACCAGTTCCGCTAATGGATCAGTAAGCCTTCTTCCAATGGATACCGCTCCACGTACAGTAATATCATGATCGGGAAACTCTTCACGTGCTACTTCTGATGCTGAATAGATAGATGCACCGCTTTCATTCACCATCACCACCATTATCTCTTTTGGAAGACGAAGTGCTTTCACAAATGACTCTGTCTCACGACTTGCTGTTCCATTCCCGATGGCAATGGCTTCGATTTTAAACGTGTCACACAATCCTATGACAATGGTACCGGCTTTGGTAGTCTCGCGCTGCGGTTCGTTAGGATAAATGACTGTATTGAATAATAATTCGCCTTGCTCACCGAGCACAACTGTCTTTGTGCCTGTGCGGAATCCAGGATCCAAAGCAAGTACACGTTTTTGTCCAAGTGGTGAGGCGAGCAATAGTTCCTTTAAGTTAGATGCGAATACGTTGATCGCTTCTGCATCAGCCAACTGCTTTGATTCAACACGCACTTCACTTTCCAGGGAAGGTTTCAACAGGCGCTTATAGCTGTCTTTTACCGCAAGCTTTACTTGTTCGGCTACAGGCTTTGTTGTTTTTACAAACTGATGTTCCAATGAATGAACGGCAACTTCTTCGCTTGGAGCGATGTCCAACGAGATGATGCTTTCATTCTCTGCACGACGCATAGCAAGCAAGCGATGCGATGGAATTTTTTTGATTGGTTCTGACCATTCAAAGTAGTCTTTGAACTTCTGCGCTTCTTCGGAAGCAGCTTTTGATTTTACAACCTTGGTTTCGATAATACCTTCTTTCCAGAAAAGCTCACGGACCGTTTTACGCGCGTCCTGGTTTTCACTGATCCATTCCGCCATGATATCACGTGCACCTTGCAATGCTTCTTCTTCTGTGTTAACACTTTTCAAAGGGTCGATAAACGATGCCACGAGCTTTGAAAGATCAACATCCTCCTGTTCGAAGATGGTTAGTGCCAAAGGCTCAAGGCCTTTTTCTTTGGCTGCTGCTGCGCGCGTTCTGCGCTTCGGTTTGTAGGGAAGATATATATCTTCAAGTTCAGCAAGTGTTTCTGCTGCCTCAATTGCTTTTGCCAATGCCGCAGTAAGCTTTTCCTGCTTTTCAATTGATTTAAGAATCGCTTCTTTTCTTTTATCTAATTCAGTCAATTGTTCATGGCGATCGCGGATGGAAGCCAGTTGTACCTCGTCAAGACTGCCAGTAAGTTCTTTACGGTAGCGTGCAATAAATGGGATCGTTGCGCCTTCTAAGAAAAGATCTACTACAACATTTACTTGCTTGGTGGTGAGGCTGAGTTCGTTAGCAATTCGCGCAATGATTTTTTCCATGAGATGTGAGAAGGAGCTAAAAAAATAGAGTTGCAAAAATAGGATTCGTTGTGATTGCTCAAAGGGTTCAGAGGTTTATTTAAATAATATTTTCATTAAAACATACTTATGGTAATACATTCAAAAGGTCATTTTTACCTCAATTTTCGCCTATTAAATAATTACCTGAAAAGTTGGTTTCCACCTCAGATCACAGTGTATCAATTGCCATAATTCATCCCACTCCCATGTAAGCCATCAACATTCGTTGCGGTTCAAAAAAGGCCCCAAAAGCCACCTAGTTCAATACCAAAGTTTAATTACCAATTTCTCTCTACATATAACCAACACAAACTATGATCAGGCTAGCGCTTGCGGTAGGTTTTCTTGCCGTATTCGGATTTGCAGCATACGCTGTTGTATTGCTTCTTACCAACTATTTCCAAAAACAACAGAACAAAAACAATCCTAAACAAACCAAACCAAACCCCTAATTAGCTATGGAACAAGCAGGCAATCGTAATGTATTTAATAAGAATTCAATTATCATCGGAGTTGTATCAGTCGTTGGATTGATACTGTTCCTCATCGTCAATCCATTTTCATGGAATGATGCCGGTAACAGAACTGTCGTGGAGCGCACAAATGGACAACAGATCGTACAGTTTTCACCAGGTATCTTTTATGCCGGCTTCTTTTCGAAAGAAAAAGAATGGCCTAACCAGATCTCTGTAACCTATCAGTCAGAAGCAGCGCAACTGGACCTGGAAGATAATGGTATTGAAGTTGGTCAAATAATGATCCGTTTCAGTGACGCGACTACTGCGAATGTGAAAGGTATCACTCAGTTCATTCGCCTGCAGATGAAAAGGAAATGATATTGATCCACAATACGCATCGCACGCCTACATCACTTGTTGTGAAAAGACTTGCTCCATACACAAAAGAATGTCTTCAGTCTTCTGCACAGTTGATGAGCAGTGAAAAGCATTACGGTGGTGGTCGTGCCCAGATGGCGCAGGATTTTCTTGACCAGCTTAAAGAAGGTGTGTTTCTGTTGGTAACAGAAGAGAACCTGATCTATCACTCACTGGAAAAGGAAAAGAAGCGTGTGTACCAGACATCGATTCAGTATGACAAGAAGACTTCATTGCCGAAACGCAAGCTTTCTTCGATCAAAGAATACGGAATTACGGTGGCGGATGCAGCAATCACAGATGTCGATTATGAAGACA
>Ga0209511_1003823_pt1 | contig 11321 bp, 9 predicted proteins | sample SSSSmetaG_FD_184141 | JGI IMG/M metagenome (GOLD analysis project Ga0209511, IMG submission 184141) | Glacier valley bacterial and archeal communities from Borup Fiord, Nunavut, Canada, to study Microbial Dark Matter (Phase II) - ​SSSS... | ecosystem: Environmental > Aquatic > Freshwater > Ice >... | reverse complement strand
TATTGTCCCAAAGGTGGGCAGGGGCAAATCTTGATTACCTCACGCTGGCAGGATTGGCGGGGACAGGCTACCCCCTTGCCTATCAAGGTCTGGGACAAACCTCAAGCGGTGGAATTTTTGCTAAAACGCACCGGGAAGAACGACTCAGAGGGGGCGGGGAATCTGGCGGAGAAATTAGGCTACCTACCTCTGGCTCTTGAACACGCCGGGGCTTATTTAGCGAAAAACAGCCTTATTAGTTTTGGGGAATATTTGGGGAAATTCGAGAGCGAGAACCAAAAATTGGGCTGGCTGGAAAAGGGCAAGCTTGTCACCAACTATCACAACGACACCATCCGCACTACCTGGACTTTGGCCCTGGAAAAGTTGCCGCCCGTTGCCGCCTACCTGCTGACCCTTTGCGCCTACCTCGCCCCTGACAATATCCCCTTGCGGATATTCCGGGATAACGCTGAAGAACTACCCGAAGCGCTGGCGACAGTGGCGGCGGACGAAATTACTTTGGCGGAGAGCATCGGACTATTGCACGAATATTCGCTGGTAGAAATCAGCGAGGACAATCAGGCCATCGCCGTGCATCGCCTCTTGCAAATGGTTATCAGGGAAAGGGGTCAGGGGTCGGGGGTTGGGGGTCAGAAAGGGGAAGACTCGGCCCTCAGTCCTCAGTCCTTTCCCTAGCTATTCGCCTAATTAACGCCGCCTCGCCGGATGAAATTCAGGACTACCGCACTTGGGCCGAATATGCCCCCATCTTGCCTCACTCCCTGTTTATCACCCAGCAAGCCGAGCCTTTAGAGTTAGAGCCGCAATAACTGAACCGATTACTAACAATAGCTGGGTTATACTTGAGAGGCCGGGCTGAGTATACTGCCGCCTACCGGCTTTTTGAACGCGCCCTTGCCCTACGTGAAAAAACTCTGGGAACTGACCATCCTGATGTAGCGATTGACTACAACTATCTTGGGACGCTGCTCAAAGATTTGGGCGACCTACCCAACGCTAGGATTTATTTCGAGAGAGTTATTACAATTGATGAGAAAGTGTATGGCATTGACCATCCTAATATAGCAATTGACTACAACAACTTGGGGATGCTGCTCCAGGTTATGGGCGACCTACCTAACGCCAGAATTTATTATGACAAAGCCCTTAAAATTTTGATTGGGAAATTGGGGGAAAATCATCCTTACACACAGCAATCGCAGGAGTGGTTAGCAGGGCTGACCTAACCCCCCTTCCCAGATTCCAGGAAGGGGGAACAATTCCCCGTGTTCCTTACCAAAAGGGGTAGACACATTGGTCTACCCCTACGAATTCCCCCCGATTTCCGAAATATTCTGTCTATCCTGTTTATCCTTGTGAATAAAAAAGGGCGGGTTGCAAACCACGCCCCTTCGACAATTCCCCAATACCGGGCGGTTCACGAACCGCCCCTACGAATTCTCTGACAACCGACAACCGAAGACTGCCTTTACGGCGTGGGCCAGGAGGGAGGGAGGGCTTGACCGGGCTGGTTGCCGGGTTGGAGTCGGGAAGGTTGAGTGCCGCCAGACATCATCTGGACTGCGCTGGGTGGTGGGGTTATCCACTTACCTTCGCTGCTGACCCCACCCTGGGGAGGCCAACCACCAGCCCAATTCACCTGACTGGCACTGTAGGCCGCCCTGCCAGTTTGAGCAGCGGTAATCGCGGCAGCCTGACTTGGAGTAAGCGACTTAACCGCTTTTTTCGGCTTTGGCACTACAAAATAGATAATCCAGAGAACCGTCACTACCGCGAAGGCAATCGAAAGAGCGACGGCTAAATCAAGGTCATCCTGTTCCTGAGAGTGGTTGCCAATCGTCGCCAGAAGCGGCCCACCCTGATTCAGGTACAACTTCAATTTAAACAGTCCGCCGTTATCCTCAAACTCGGCTTCCGCATAACAGGGCTTGGCGGTATTATTACAATACTGCTGGGCCGCGTTATAGATTGGAGGTGGCACTGCCGCCTTCACACTCCCGGTACTGGAATTAATAGTGAGTACGTTATAAGAATTTCCATCGGTCGAGTCAGTGCCAACCGCTGTGACCGGGCCACTGGAAACCGTGTTGGGGTTATTCACCTGGTCTAACACATTCAGCAAGGAAATCGGCCCAAAGATTAGCAGGGCGATCCAGGCTATTCCTCCCGCAATTAAAAGAAAACAGCCACAGCCACTGGCATTTAAACCGCTGGATTTTTTTGATTTGCTGGCACTTTTCGCTTTATTGGATGAATTAGCCATATGAAAATTCCTTTTGAACTGGTTACTTGAGAGTATTTAAAGCATACGTTTAGTTGGCGAAAAAGTTCCGCCCTGATTCTTTTGAACTTACTGCAATTGACAATCCTACCTCACTGCCTTATGATTTTAACACATAACCTCTTCGGCGTAGCTATTTATTTAATTAGAGGTTGAATGGATGTGGCTAAATATATTTTATGTATAAAGTAGTTATTCCGACCCTTAACCCCAATATCGCAGAGGCGATGGTGCATCTGGCAGCCGCATTGGCTGGCATCTCCGCCAAAGACAAAAAGCAACAGGTAAAAATCATTGTACTTGGGGTAGTTATCGTCCCCGAAGAAACCCCGCTAGGTCAGGGGGCGGGTCTGGTAAAAGCCTACCGCACCATGCTTCGCTATATTCCGCCCGAAAGTGATGAGCAACTTGAGGTACGCACTGAAGTACGGGTGGCCCGTGAGGTCTGGCAGGGGATTGAGGAGCAGGTGCGCGAGGAAAAGGCCGACTTGCTACTGATGCACTGGAAAGGCTCTACCCAGACCCCTGGAGCGGTTTATGGCACTACTAACGATGCGCTGTTGCGTGATCCCCCTTGCGATGTGGTATTGGCCCGGTTAAGCAACTTGCCAATAGTAAAAAAGGTGCTAATTCCAGTGCGGGGCGGCGGCTATAATACTTTGGCATTGCGGCTGGCAACCAATCTTTGTAAGCGTTGGGATGCGAACCCCACTGTGTTGCGCTGCTTGCCTCCACCAGAGCCAATCTCACCTTTTGAGGTCGCCCATCCAACTTATGACCCGGCTTTTGCCGATAGTTTTGACCCCGAAGATAGCCTGAACCCACCACCATCGCTACTCAGCGAATTGCCACCCCATTCTCGTATCGTTACGCTTCAGGGGAATCCCGCCGATCTGATTATTAATGAGGCCGAGCATCAGGATTTAGTGATAATCGGGGCCAGTGGGACGGAGGTTCTGGCGACCAACGAGAGCGAGACAATGGCAATGCGGCTGGCGCGAGAATTAAATAAACCCTTACTGGTGGTCAAACGCCACTTGACCGAAATAACCCAACAATCCTTACCCCACGCCGAGGATGAACACTTAGCCGAAACTCTCGACCAGTGGTTTGCCCAGAACACTTTTCATTACCGCGAATTCCGCACTATGAGTAGCCTGACTTTGCTGAAAGAGCGCAATAATCTTAGCATTAGTCTAGTTTTCCCGGTCTATGGGCGGGTGCAACCTCTGGCGTTGGCCGATGCGGTGCGGCGGGCCCGTCGAGCCTTGATGCATGATTGTGCTCTGGTGGACGAAATTATTATTTCTGCGCCGGGGGCCCAATTTGACCGTGATGAGGTAAACCTGTTTCTAGTGGAAGGCTCGGAGAATGAGGTTTCCTATCTTTCCAAAGATAGCCCTGCCTCCTCAGAATCCGCTACCGGGCCGGGAGAAGCTTTGTGGCAGGCTTTGCGGGAGGTGCGGGGGGATATTGTGGTTTGGGCTGATCCAAGTATGGCAGGGTTTGAGGCTCGTCAGATTTATGGCTTGGTGGGGCCGTTGTTGACCGATTTGAAGTTTATGCTGGCGGGGGGCTTTTTTTCTTACGAGGATGAAACTGGAACGCACCCGGTGTTAGATGAATTGACCGAGCTTTCGATTCGCCCCTTACTCGGTGGTTTTTTCCCGAAACTTTCAGGGATTATTAACCCCTTGAGTTTGATTGGGGCGGCTCGGCGCGAGCATCTGGAAAAATTATCCTTTTTCACCGGGTCGGGCTTCCTGGCCGGGATGGCGATTGATACCCTCCGCCGCACCAATAACCTGATGTCTATTGTGCAGGTGGATTTAGGGGCCGCTCCCGGTAGCCTGTTCCCACAAGTACCGCAACGCACTTCCGCCGAGGTTCTGAATGTAATTCTGCGCCGTTTGCAAGACCGTCAGCAAGACCGTTCCCAAACCCATCTTGGTAGTTTGTTTAATCCTTCGGTTAAGGCTATCCACAAGGAAGGGACGGTTTTCTCTCTGAAAGTTACGCCGCCGCCTACCCCCAACCGCGAGTTGCCCCCCTTGCTCTATACTCCCGGCTATTTTCGCCACCAGTTTTAGGTTAGGCGCTACTATATGCGTGAGGAAAAAGCAGCATCAATCGAACAGCGTTATTTAGTTATCCAGGGTCTACTTGACTCTACTTCACTTGAATTTGTTAAAGAGGGTTTGCCAAAAGTATGGAATGAAAATACAATTTGTTGTTTCATAAGTTATGCTTATGCTGATCTTCCACTTGGCAAAACCTTTGAATTGGCTTTTCGGGATGACCTGAGCGAACTTACCAAGACCCTGTGTGTCGTTAAAGCCGTAACTCAACAATTTGCAAAACCTTTTGATCTTATTCCTGATGGTTGGAAAACTATTACCCTGCTAGAATTCCCCTACGGAATACCGCCAATAATTGCCAACTTACCAACAATACATGCCTGGGGATATAACAATCCTACTGAAGATGTTTACATCACTAATGAAGAAACTTGGCTTAAATTAAAAAATATTGAAAGTCCTCGCCAAAGAAGGGATAGTTTCAAAGCTATGGCGGAAAATGGCGATGATAAACTATTATAGACCTGAGCGTTAGTATCTAAACTTTTCAATTTACTTTTGAGGCTAAAACGTGCTCAGAATATTTAGTTTTCTAAGCTCAGGTCTATAGATGCTGAGGTTACTACTCTAACAGAATGGGATAATACCGAGTGGGAATGGTAATAACTAGGCGGTTGTCAGTTATCGGTAAAATTTGAGGCTAATTCTTGATTCATTATGCGAACTTGCAATAATAGGTTGCTTAGAGAAGAAAAACAATGCTAACTATCCACGAACAATCTATAGAAAGGGCCTGTTGCTCGCTTGAAGGGCTTTCGGTAGGCGATACTCTGGGCAATAACTTCAATGTTTTGCAAGAGTATACTCTGGAAATGCTTGAAACTCGCAGCTTGCCCGGTGTGCCTTGGGGATACACCGATGATACCAATATGGCTCTTTCCATAGTCGCTTGTCTTGCCCGCCATCAAAAGATTGACCAGGATTGGTTAGCCCACAGCTTTGCCGAGCATTTCGACCTAAATCGTCATTATGGCGTAGGAATGTACAGACTGTTAGAACAGATAAAGGCTGGAAAACCCTGGTCAAAAGAAGTAAATAAGCTATTTTATGGTACGGGCTCATATGGAAATGGTGGGGCGATGCGGATTGCACCGCTTGGAGCCTATTTTGCCGATGATTTATATTTGACGGTTCAACAAGCCAAACTAAGTGCCGAGGTTACCCACGCCCACCCGGAAGGTATTGCCGGAACAGTGGCGGTAGCGGTAGCGGCAGCTCTAGCTTGGCAATTTAAACAAAATAACTTTTTACCTGCTCCGGCAGAATTTTTATACCAGCTTTTGCCGTATGTTCCTGATAGTGAAGTGAAAGCCGGGATTACTCAGGCGCGTGCTTTACCGCCTGAAACCACTTCTATTCAGGCAGCTAAAATTCTAGGCTCTGGTTACGCGGTTTCAGCGCAAGATACCGTGCCGTTTGCGGTCTGGTGTGCCGCTCGGAATCTTACCAACATATGAAGAAGCCCTCTGGTTTACAATAGGCGGGTTGGGGGATGTTGATACGACCTGTGCAATGGTCGGTGGGATTGTCGTAATGTACGCCGGGCTGGAAAATATTCCAGCGACTTGGCGGGCCAGTCGCGAACCCCTACCAGCTTGGCCTTTTGACCAGTCATAAAATATTACTACCTATATATTGACCCATCTCAATTGATATGCTAGGATTGAGCTATGTTAAATAAAATAATTGCTACAATTAAAGATGAAAACTGTTGCACCCCAACCGCCCAACCTACCATCGGGCAGGAACAGGCCGAGGCTGCCGCCACCCTTTTTGCGGCCCTAGCTGACCCTACCCGCCTGGGGATTTTGAACCTGTTGGCGGAAAGTCGGAGCGAAGTCTGCGTTTGTGATATTACGGGAAGTTTCAAACTGGGCCAACCGACTATCTCCCACCACTTGCGGATTCTTAAAGAGGCCGGGATGGTGACGGGTGACAAGCGCGGCAAGTGGGTTTATTACTCCCTGGTGGCTGGCAAGGCCGAGGAACTCAGGAGCATACTGGCACAGGTGCTAAAAACCGAACCCGTAGGAGCAGCTCTGTCCTGCGATAAAAATCGTCGGATGACGGAGCATCCTCCTACGATTGCGATAAAATCCATCGTATGACGGAGCATCCTCCTACGGTTTTGGTTCATCGGATGACGGAGCATCCTCCTACGATTATCCCTGACTTTTGACCTTCGACTCGCTACTCGTAACTTTCTTACCGACAACTGACCACTGACAACCCTTTTGGATATTAGATTTTGGATTTTACTCAAGCCTATTATGACCGGGACGGTTATGCGATATTCCGGGAGGTGCTGGATAGTGAGCGGTTGGCGGAAGTCAATCGTCACTTGCTAGAACTACAGGCGCGGCTAACCTTACCTCCACCTGCTTACTTGCTCTCTTGCCCGATCCAGAACGACCCCACCTGGGCTCAGATAGTGGCTGACCCCCGCCTGTTGGATATTGTAGAGCTATTTCTAGGCCCGAATCTAGCCCTTTTCTCCTCAAACTATGTAGTCAAACCGCCCCATGATACTGCCGAGGTTTTGTGGCATCAAGATGGTTACAACTGGCCCTTAGTACCAATGGCGGTAGTGACGGTCTGGGTGGCTTTGGACGACACTACCCCTGACAATGGCTGTTTGCGCTTTATCCCCGGTTCCCACCAACTACCCCTACACCCCCTGCAACCCCGCCCCGATATACCAAATATTTTTGGCGGCGAAATAGACCCGTCTTTGGTGGATGAAGTTCTAGCAGTGGATGTTCCACTAAAAGCCGGGGATGTTTCGGTGCATCACCCGAATATTATTCATGGGTCTGGGGTTAATCGTTCGAACAAACGGCGGGCGGGCCTCAGTATTCGTTATATCTCCACCTGCGCCCGGATAACTACTCCACAACCTCTGCCTAGCCTGATGTTATTGCGGGGTGTGGCTACGCCGGGAGTAGCTAATCTATATCATCCCTTTCCAGGCCACTTTTAGCCCTGGGTCGGTAATTCAATTGCAGGGTTATAATAATATAGGTACTCTCTACAATTGTGACAAAGCCAGCAGGGCTAGTTGTACCCGGTCATAAATCTTCAATTTTTGGTAAATATTGCTAATATGCTGGCGTAACGTTTTGTCGCTTATTCCTAAATTTCGAGCAAGCTGTTTTCCAGTAATACCCTGTGCCAGCCCTTTTAACACCTCTAGCTCACGCTCAGTTAGCTGCGCCAACCGCTTTTTTGTTTCCTCACCGTTAAGCTCGCCAGTGACTTCAAGATTCCTGGCGGCACGGGCAGACTGTTTTAAACGATTCTGAACTAAAAATTTACTGGCAAGTCCGGCTGAAAAGATAAAATGCCCCTCGTAAACTGCGTGGATAGTCTGAAGCAATTCATTTGGCAACACATTTTTAAGCAAACAGGCGGATGCCCCTGCCTCTAAACCCTGCGCCGCCACCACATCGTTATCATAGGCTGCCAGCAAGATTACCTTACCGTCAGGATTTTCAGTTTTGAATAATCGGGTAACTGTGCTACCGTCAAGGTCTGGCAGACTAACATCTACCAATAAGATATCGGGTTGAAGATAGCGGGTTAACTCCAGACATTGCAGACCCCGTTCAGCCATCGCTACTAATTCTAACCGGGGATCGGTGCTTAAAATATTAGCTAAGGCTTGACGGAGTAATGGTTGGTCCTCCGCCAAAATTATTTTTATGTGGGGCTGTTCTTCCCGGCTATCAGAGTAACGGGGTAAACTTAAGACTAATTGGCTTTGGGTGGTTAGCACCTCACGTTCTAACCGCACCTCACCCCCCAGCAAATGGAGGGTGGCCCTTAGTCGCAAGAACCACTCTGGCAGGTTTTGACCGATTAATTGCTCTCGTAAGTCTTCAAAAATGGAGGTACTCTCCTGAACAAGCACTTCCAGATGACCTGAAGTAGCCCGTAGGGTTAGATAGAATTTTAAATTTGAGAAGTCCGGGTGTTGGCTTAATCCGTTGAAAAGCTGTTGGATACCATCATAAAGCTGGATAGTCGTTTCGTCAGGCAATTCCGTCGGCCAGTTATCCAGTCTGATGTCCAACTGATTATTGCCGGAATTACTCAACCAGGGAACAAGTTTCTGCTGAATAAGTTGGGATAGACCAACTTGTGGTAGAGGTGATTCTGGAAGTTTATCCAGCACTTGACGAACACCCTCAAGGGCAATCTCAATTTCAGGAGGCAACTCCTTTTGCTCACTTTTTAGCCTGTTCTGGAAACCAGCCATCGGCGCAAATATCTTATTTTCAATGGCTTGGGCCAGATTACGGTTAGTCTCTTGTCGTAAAGTAGCAATTTTAGTCAACTGGCGTTGAATGGCCCGCACCTGTTCGCGCTGATGCCGGGCCAGTTCTTCTTGCAGTTGGGCGTATTCAATGGCTTGGCCCAGGTGCGGTGCTAAAAGGGCTATCATTTCCAGGTCTGGTTGAGTAAAAACCCTCGGAGTTCGGTTAAGCAAACTAATTACTCCCTGTACCCGGCGATGTGAAATCAGGGGGTAACATAAAAGTGGAAGAAAACCCTCCTCGCGGGCCATTGTCAAAGTTAAACGGGGGTCACTACTAATGTTTTCTACTAAAAGCGGCTCACCTGTAAGGGCAACCCGTCCAGCAATTCCCGTGCCAATTTGTAAAATTTTGGCTTCCTTGACAAATTTACTTGAGACTCCAATATGTGCACCCAGCGTTAGATTGCTATCGGCAGGATTAACCAGAAAAATAAGCCCTGATTCCGCCTTAAAAGTAATTACCAGGTTCTGCAAAACATCGTTTAACATTTGGCTCTTGGTGTTACTTTGGAGTAGGGTGGTCATTAATTGATTAAGGGCTTCCAGAATCAGGCTACGATTAGCAGCATTCTTGCCAGTGCCTCGTAACCCGCGCTGTTTACCGACTATTGTGTCCAATGAGTTAGACGCAAGCTGCCGAGTAGTAACCGCTAGAGCAGATTCGCTAAAAATATTGATTTTTTCTTTAGAGTGATTAGCCGATTCAGAAAAATTTGGGTCGCTCAATTCGCCTTGCAGTTGGCGGGCCGCCCCCGCCGGCGACCAACCGCTTTGAATCATAACTTTCATTCGCTGAATTAAGGCAATATCATGCTCGCTGTAATAGCGCAATCTGCCACTAACCCTGGAGGGTTTGGGAAAGCCATAACGCCGCTCCCAGGCGCGCAAAGTCACCTGACTTATCCCGGTAATAGCGGCAGTTTCTCCAATCAAGTGCATTTTTATTTTTCTTTCAAGATGATAGCAAGTAAGGGCGAATACCAATTACCCTATTAGACATAGCGTATAATTACTTATACAAATTGTCAAATAACCTTTAGACACCTCTGGCCTGTAAAGGTAATTTACAGGCTGATTTTTATGTTCAAAGTTATGAGTACCAGAACTTGATAGTAATTTTGTGGGATGTATTAGAGAAGTAACTAAGGAGTTTTAATGGACAATTGTACTGCACAGACCCCACAAAGTACCGATTGTTGAATGCCCGTTAGCTCCCTATTATCATCATAATATAAATCAAATACTCAGTAAAATACTGTTCTTATCCTGACACCTGAATTAGGGATTATTTGGATTATTGGATCGAAGGAGATCAAGGTGCAAAAACCCCTGAAGATTGGGATTATTGGGGCTGGGCCTTCCGGGCTTTATTTTGCCCTATTAATGAAAAAAGAAAATCCCGCTAATCAAATTAAAATTGTTGAACAAAACCCGGCGGGCGCAACCTATGGCTGGGGAGTAGTTTTTTCGGATAGAGCCCTTTCCTTCCTCAAAGATAATGACCCGCCCTCCTATCAGGCGATTGAAGCTCAAATGGAGACCTGGGACGACCAAACGATTATTCAAAAAGGCCAGAAAGTTCGGATAGATGGGAGTGGCTACTTTGGGATAGCCCGCCTGAAACTGCTACAAATCCTTCAGGAGCATTGCTACAACTACGGCGTAGAGTTTGAGTTTGAGAAGCGATTGAACAATATAGCCGAGTTTGCCGATTATGACCTTGTGATAGGGGCGGATGGCTCGAATAGTATTGTTCGGACGCAATTCGCCGACCAGTTTCAGCCCTCCAGCAGCTTCCTCTCAAATAAATACGTCTGGTATGGTACTCATCAATTGTTTGACACTCTATCGCTTATCTTTCGCAAATACCACGAGGGTTCATATGTCGCCCATTGCTATCGCTACAGCCCAACTACCAGCACTTTTATCGTAGAATGTGACGCTCAGACCTGGGAACGAGCAGGTTTTGCTCAAATGACCGAGGCGGAAAGTGCGGTCTATTGTGAGCAAATCTTTAAGGATGATCTTGGCGGTCAGCCTCTATTGCTCAACAAATCCTTGTGGCTTAATTTCAAGGCGACTGTTAATTGCCAGTGGAGCTACCAGAATATTGTATTGCTGGGCGACGCATTAAGGGCTGTCCATTTCTCGCATGGCTCTGGTACTCGCATGGCTCTGGAAGATGCGGTGGCTTTGTTTCGGGCTTTCCAGTCAACCGATAATGTAGCTGAAGCCATCACAATTTTTGAAACCAACCACCGTCCCAATGTAGAAAAAATGCTGACTATTGCCGAACAAAGTTATAGCTGGTATGAAACTTTTGCCGAAAAGCTTGAGCTTGAAGCACTGCCCCTAGCTTATGATTATATGATTAGAAGCGGGCGGATTAGTGATGAAAGGCTAAAGCAAAAAGCTCCCAGGTTTATGGCAAATTACCAAGCCTACCTTGCTACGATCAACGCAGGGTAAAATAGGATTTGCTACTTTATACAATTTAGCTAAAAGGAGAACATCAATGAAGACGAATCTCACACAATGCAGCCCTAGACAGTGCTGTCAACGTGGCGGGCGGGGCTCCTGG
>Ga0209511_1003822_pt1 | contig 11324 bp, 7 predicted proteins | sample SSSSmetaG_FD_184141 | JGI IMG/M metagenome (GOLD analysis project Ga0209511, IMG submission 184141) | Glacier valley bacterial and archeal communities from Borup Fiord, Nunavut, Canada, to study Microbial Dark Matter (Phase II) - ​SSSS... | ecosystem: Environmental > Aquatic > Freshwater > Ice >... | reverse complement strand
TGATTACGAAGGACCTGTTCTTTTCAGGCCACACGGCCACCGTGGTGCTGCTGGCGCTGGCCGTGCGCGGGCGGGCCTGGCGGGCGGCGCTGGTCGCGGCGGCCATCGCCGTGGGCGGGCTGGTGCTGGTGCAGCGCGTGCATTACAGCTACGACGTGCTCGCCGCGCCGCTCTTCGCCTGGCTGGCGTATTGGCTGGCTGGCCGGGTGACGCGCGGGGGAGTGGGGCGCGGGTTTTAGCCTGGAAGGTAGTGGGGGTGTGGCGCGAGCTTTAGCTCGCGGGGTGTTGGGTGTTGGGTGTTGGGTGGTCGTTGTCATGCAGAGCGTAGCGAAGCATCTCGCGTGGGGCAGTAAACCTTTACGTGAGCAACGAAGCGAGCGAGATGCTTCGTCTCTGCTCCATGCGCAGAATGCGCTGCATGACAACGGCCTCCTTATTCATTGCTCATTGACCTACACTAGCCCAACCAGCTTCTCCACGCCTGGGCCGAGCACGAGCTGGTCGTCGGCCCCGAGCCAGTCGGCTAACACGCTGGCATAGAGGCTGCGGAAGTCGAGCTGGTAGCGCAGGTCGCCTTGGTCGAGGTCGGCGAGGGCCAGGCTGGCGGGCTGATTGAGCAGGCCCGCACGGCGCAGGCCGCCGCTGAGCAGCAGCACGTTGTTGGCCGTACCGTGGTCGGTGCCGTTGCTGGCGTTTTGGCCCACGCGCCGCCCAAACTCGCTGAACACGAGCACGAGCGTGTTGACCCATTCGCCCGCTTGGCGCAGGTCGGCGGCCAGCGCGCTCAGGCCCGCCGACAGCTCACCCAGCAATTGGGCCTGCCGCCCGAGCTGCCCCACGTGGGTGTCGAAGCCCGACAGAGCCAAATAATAGACCCGCGACTCGACACCCGACGTAATCAGCTCGGCCGTGGTTTTCAGGCTCTTGCCGAACGCCGACTGCGGATAAGTGCCCGCGCCGAGCGGGTGGGCCTTCGTTTTTTCGTACAGGTACTCGGCCGATGAGGCCGCGTCGGCCAGGGTCTTGTACAGGTAATCGACTTCCGACACGGCCGGCGCGGCGGCGCTTTCCTGGCTCAGGCGGCTCAGGTAGCGGCTTTGGGTGAGCTGGTGCAGCTTGGCGGGGTCGCGCAGGGCCAGGCCGGTGCGCCGCGCGCCCTTCAGGGCCAGGCTCAGCGTGTCGTCCAGCTCCAGGGCCTGGTAGGCGGGGGCGGCCGGCCGGCCGGGCGCGGCGCAGGTGCTGTCGAGGTAGCGCCCCAGCCAGCCGGTGCTCAGCGTGCGCTCCGCGCCCGAGCCGGTTTGCCAGATGTCCATCGCCCGAAAGTGCGAGCGGTCGGGGTTGGGGTAGCCCACGGCGTTGGCGATAGCCACCTGCCCCTGGTCGAACAAGTCCTTCAGGCCCTTCATGGCCGGGTGCAGGGCCAGCTCGTCGCTGAGCGGCAGCAGCCCGTCAGTAGAGCGCAACGCCAGCGTCGGCCGGGCCTGAAAATACAGGTCGTTGCGAAACGGTACGAGGGTGTTCAGCCCGTCGTTGCCCCCGCCGAGCTGCACCACGATGAGCCGCCGCGGCTCGCCGCCCGGCGCGTCGCGCAGGCGGGCCGCGAGCCGCGCCTCGGGCCGGTCGAGGGCGCGCAAGAATCTGGGCACCAAAAGCAAGGTGCTGGCCAGGGCCGAAGATTGCAGGAAGTGGCGGCGTTGCATGGTGGTGAGGGGGGTGAGGTAGTGAGGTGGTGAGTCATGCTTCGCTGCGCGCTGCATGACAACGACCCACGCGAGACGCTCCGTTGCGCGCTGCATGACAACGTCCACCCCCTCAGCGCTCAGCAAAGCTGATATTCCGGTAGGCTGAGCAAGCTCACCAGCGTGGTGCGCAGGCGGGTTTCGGGGGTGAGGGCGTGGGTAGCGGCTTCTTCCACGAGGGCCAGGTTTTCGGGTCGAATGGGCGCTTGCAGCAGAAACGCGGCCAGCCGCCGGGGCTGCTCCGGGGTAGGCGTGGCCCCGAGCAGGGCTTGCAGCGGCACCAGCGGCAGGCGCGTGGCCAAGCCGGCGCGCAGCTGCCGCGCGCGCCCCCCGACCTGCGGCAGCACGTCGTCGTCGTCCTTGAGGCGCAGCGTGAAGTCGTTGTTTTTAAATAAGATGCCCGGCAATTGGAGGCGCAGCAGCAGCGACGACGAGTCAATCCAGGCCCGGCCACCCGGCCACCCGGCCACGTTGGGCGGCATGAACAGCGTCTGACCCAGCGCTTTCTGGTAGTCGAGCAGCAGCCTCTCGTTGGTGACGCGCAGGTTCAGCGTCCGGCGCAGGCCCGCCACGAGCGCCACCGGCGACTTGACGAGCGCACCCATCCCGGCCGGCTCGTAGAACCAGGGCGCGGTGAAAACGCGGGTCAGCAAGTCGCCGATGTCATAGCCGCTGGCGCGGAAGGCGGCGGCCAGCGGCGCGATGCGGGCCGGGTCGGGCTGGTCACTCACGAAGAAGCGATAGACTTTCGTGGTCAGAAACGTGGCCGCCGCCGGCTGCTCCAGCAGGATGCGCAGCGCGGCCTGGCCGTCCCAGGGGCCGGTCTGACCCAGCAAAGTTTTGGGGCCGGCATCGTGCTCGCGCTCCCGAAACCGGAAATTGCCCCCCGCGTCCGCGCTCCACCCGGTGAAGGCGCGGGCAGCCTCTTTCACGTCGGTTTCGGAGTAGTTGCCCCGGCCCAGGGTGAAGAGCTCCATTACCTCGCGGGCGAAATTCTCGTTGGGGTGCTGCTTGCGGTTTTGCTGATTGTTGAGAAAGCGCAGCATGGCCGGCTCCTGGCTCACGGCCAGCAGCAGGTCCTGGAAGCGGCCCAGCGCCCGCTCCCGAATGGTATTGAGCAGGCGCAGGCTGTCGGCCGGCTCCCGCACCCGGCAGGCGAAGTGCCCGTGCCAAAACAAAGCTACTTTCTCGCGCAGCGCGCCCGCTCCGTCGCTCATCAAGTCCATCCAGGCCGTGCTGATGCCGATAAACGCCTCGCGCCGCGCCTGGTTCTGCTGCTTGCGCTGCTCGGGCGTGAGGTCGGCGCGGCGCAGCTGCGGCAGGCCCGTGCGGCCCAGCCGCAGCGCCGAGCGCGGGGGCAACATGGCCACGGGCGCCCCCGGCACCCCCATCGTCGGCGCGCCGGCCATAGTAGCGGCCATGTCGGCGGCTACGTCGGTGACCATGCCGGCGGCTTTGAGCGGCGCGGGCGACGGTGGGCTGGTGGACGCGGGCGCGCCCAGCGTCGCCAGCAGCGCGCCCTGCGGCTCTTCGAGCGCGGCGGCGGGCAGCGTGATGGGCGCGTACGCCCGCGCGTCCTGCCAAAGCTGCCGCCACGCGTCGGCCACGCGGCCGCCCGCCGCCACGTCCTGCGGGCGCGGCCCGAAGCCCGCCCGCCAATATAAATGCTGAAGTTGCCGCTGGGTCGTCATGCCCGCTCTGAGGCCGGCCCGCGCGCCAGGTTTAACGCCAGTCGCTGTTGATGTCCGGTTAGCTCGTCTGTCATGCGGCGCATTCTGCGCATGAAGCCTCGCACAATACTATCTACAGCTACTTGGTCCTTTTGAAAACCGTGTCTATTACGGTTTGACCTTCCCTAACATTAATACATTTATAATCAATGAATAAATTAATACTTTTCTTCTTCAAAGAGAAACTTGATTGTCCTTGTTTTTTAATCAAAGTGTCTCCTACTTCTGCGTACCTGTTTACGTAATAATATAGTCCATCATAATCAACATAGTGAATCTGCTTCTTTGTCATTAAGTCAATTCCATAAATAGACATGGATGATGCCAATGATTGATTATCAGTCACAACTATATTAAAAACTTTGTCATTCATTCTTTTTTTGTATTCTTCGCACGACAGACTTTTGGCACATGCTGTCAACATTAGCAGCGACATTTGAGCAATGTATCTGAACGTAGTCAGTGGATTAATCATTTTTGGCTCGCTTAATACAGTAAATTCTAACATTAACAACGGGCGAGCGAGATGCTTCTCTACGCTCTGCGTAACAAACACCTACAACGAAGCGCGCGAGATACTTTTGTCCCTGATTTTATGCGCAGAATGCTCCCCATGACGGACACTCAACAAAAAAGCAGCCGCCCAACAAGGCGGCTGCTCTAAAAATCCGAACTTCAAAAGCCAGTCAGCCGCGCCAGCGGCGCATCCGTTAAATCCGTTCGCATCTGCGGTTCTTATTTATTCGTGCCCGCGTTAATCATCGCGCAGCGAAACCCAATGGTTGCCGTAGCCGAGTCCTCGGCCATAAACCGGCGCGTGCCCGGCGAGAGATAATACGCGACATCGCGCCACGAGCCGCCTTTGTACACCCGCACGTGGTCGTTGATGAGGCTCTGGTTGCCTTTGGTGTCGTAACCTTTCGCTTCGTCGCCCACGCCGTTGCGGCGGAAGGGGTTCAAATCCTCCACGTCCTGGAACGAGAGCGGGCGGTACACGTCCTGCACCCACTCGTTCACGTTGCCGGCCATGTTATAGAGGCCGTAATCATTGGGCGGGTAGGCATAGACGTACTCCGTAATCATGGCTCCGTCGTTCAGGCTGCCCGCGATGCCGGCGTAATCGCCCCGGCCGCGCTTGAAGTTAGCCAAGAACTGGCCCTGCCCTTTCCCATACGGGTTGCGGGTCGAGCGGCCGTCCCAGGGGTAGATGCGTTTCTGCTCCTGGTTCTCGTTGCCCACTTCCTGGGTGCCGACCAGCGCCTGGGCGGCAAACTCCCACTCGGCTTCGGTGGGCAGGCGGTAGTTGGGCACGGAGTTGCCGTTTTCGATGCTCGCGCCGCCTTTGCCGTCGGCCAAAGCGCCCGCGCCCGCGCCAGTGCTGCCTTCGGCCGTGGCTTCGCCCTTGCCTTTTTTGCCGCGCTTAGGCTTATCGCCCTTGCCGTTTTTGGCCAGATTTTCGTTCACCTTCGCCGTGCGCCAGGCGCAGTAGCCGTTGACTTGCAGCCAGTTCACGCCCACCACCGGGAAATACCGGAAGCCAGGATAGCGCAGGTAATACGTTACGTAGGGGTCGTTGAACGACAAGTCGCGCGCCCACACGGCGGTGTCGGGCAGAGCGGCGCGGTATTTTTCCTCCGATGAGTCCTTGCGGATGAAGTGCAGGTATTCGAGCCAGTGGATGTTGGCCACCTCGGCCATGTCCATGTAAAAAGAGGCGATGGTCACCGTGCGCTCCATGTTGTCGTGGTTGCCGGTCACGTCTTCTTCCAGCGAACCCAGCACCGTACGGCCGCCTTCGATGAATACGAGGCCCGGCCCGGTGGGGATTTTTTTGAAGTTCGACACCTTCATACCCTCGTCCGTATTGTACTCAAGGCCGGTCGTGGACGACTCCTTGCCGGGGTTCGTGGCCGTAGGCGAACCCTTGCGGCCGCAGCTACCCAGGGCCAGGCCACCAGCCACGAGCAAGCTCAGAAACGAAGTGAATTTCATAAAAAAGGGAGGAGAGCCGCCTTAGCGGCTAATTTGAGGCTTGAGATAGGACTGGAATAGGACTACAAACTTACGCACAAATCAGAAAAATCTAGAAGCTAGGGCAGGGCGCGGCCGGATAATTTCGGCGGCGCAGTTGCCGATACGCGCTTTCGAGCTTGTCGAACGCGCGAATAGTAATCGTTATTTCATGCGCGCCGCCCAATTCGGCGGCCAGCTTCGTCAGGGCCGCGTCGTAGGCGTAGCCCAGGCGCAGGTCGCCGTAGGCTACGCCGGCCGTGAGCACCAGCACTTGCTGGGTGGCCAGCGCGGGCCGGGTCAGGTTGCGCAAGGTAAGGCCGAGCGTAACCGGGTCGGCGAGCAAATAAATGCCCGCTTCGGTGCGCGACGAGCCGCCCTGCCGCGCGTAGGCGGCCGTGGGCACGACGCTGATTTCGCGCACCGCGCCCGCCCCGAAGCCCACTGGCCGCTGCAAAAAAAGCTTGTAGCCGCCGCTCACGCTCAGCAGGCGCGGCAGCCCGGCCTGCGCCCGGAAGCCCAGGTTGGGCTGGTTCAGGTGCTGGCCCGAGAGGCTGAGCCAGCCCTGCTCGGCGTAGAGCACCGCGCCCAAGCCCAGGGTCAAATAATTGATGGGCGGTAAATCGGCCAGGCTTTCGGCTGACGCGCCGAGGAAGGTGCCGTCGGCGGCGTACTGGTCGCCAAAAGTGAGGTTGTCGTAGCCCACGCGCTGACGGCCGTAGCCCAGCTGCGCGCCGCCGCTCAGGGCCAGCGTGCGCGTGAGGCGGGTGTGGTAGGCGTACTGGGCGGTGGCTGAAAAACGAGTGTAGCCCGCCGCGCCGGCCCGGTCCTGGCTCACGAGCAAGCCCAGGGCTTGGTGCAGCCCGCGCTGGGGCAAGCGCCAGTCGGCCGCGAGCTGGCTCGTGACGAAGGTGCCGGCCAGCTGCGGAAACTGGTTGCGGAAGCTCAGCGTCGCGCCGTAGTCGTCGAGCAGCCCCGCCCAGGCCGGGTTCTCGGCCTGCCGATTGGCGAAGCGCTGCGAGAAGTACACGTCCTGGGCGCGGGCGGCGGGGGCTGCCAGCAGCAAGGCCACCAGCAGCGACCCAGCACCCCACACGGCGGCCGACTGAAATTTATACCACACGTTGCGCGAATTCTGGTGTTGAGACTGATGCTCCTAACAAACCTAGAGCGGTTTTCAAGTCCATGTACGTATTCGGAAACCGCTCTAAGCTACGGATTATTGTCGGCCCGAAAAAAATCCGGCTGGCCGGGCGGCCGTAGGCTGGAAAGCAGGTTCACGCCAGCGCCCCGGCCAGCAGCGCCGCCCCGACGATGGCCACGCCGGGCACCCGCTCCCAGAGCAGCAGCAGAAACGTGGCGGCGACGAGCAGCGGGTTCAGGGGCAGGCCGTGGAGCAGGGCCAGCGGACGGTCGGGCAGCGGGTGATAGAGCAGCAACGCGGCGGCGAAGACCAGCCCGGCGCTCACGGCGTTGATGCCTTCGAGTGAGGCTTGCACGACGCGGTACTGGCGCAGGCCGTCCCAGAAGCGGATGACGAAGAAGATGAGAAACGTGCCCGGCAGGAAAATGCCCACCGCGCCCACCAGCGCGCCTAGCAGTTGCGGCCCTGCGCCGCCAGCCGGCCGCATGGCCAGCGCCCCGACGTAGGCCGCGAACGAGAAATTCGGCCCCGGCAGGGCCTGCACCAGCCCCAGGCCCGACAAAAACTCGGGGGCCGTGAGGTAGTGCTTGTACTCGACAAACTCGGCGAAAAGCAGCGGGGCCAGCACCTGCCCGCCGCCGAAAACGAGCGAGCCGTTGCGGTAAAAATTCTCGAACAGGCGCACCGGCAGCAGGCGCGTGTAGTGGCCCAGCACGGCCGCCCCCACGAACACGCCCAGCCACAGCGCCCCGTTGGCCCACTCCACCCGGATGGGCTTTTTCTCCAGCACTTTGGCGTGGCGGCGGTAGCGCAGGGCCGTTATCAGCCCGCCGAGCACCAGCAGCGCCGGCAACACGCCCGGCAATTGAAAGAAATACGCCACGATGGCCGCCACCACCAGCAGGGCCACCGAAGTCTTGGTGTGGATGACCTTGGCCGCGATTCTGTAGGCCGAATACGCTACGAAGCCCACCGCCACGGGCTGCACGAACTGCACCAGCCGCAACGCGGCCGCGTTGTCGAAACGGCTCAGCAGCAGCGCCGCCGCAGTCATCAGCACCACGGCCGGGGTTATCCAGACCAGAAGGGTGAGGTACGCCAGGTTGGGGCCGCCGAGGCGGAAGCCGATGGCCGTGATGGTTTGGGTGGACGTGGGGCCGGGCAGCAGCGCGCCCAGGGCCTGCAGCTCCAGCAGGTCGGCAGCCGTGAGGTAGCGGCGGCGGTCCACGAGCACCCGAAAAAACATGGCCAAATGCGCCTGCGGGCCGCCGAAAGCCGACACGGCCAGCCCCGCCACGTCGCGCAGAAACACCAGGTTGCGGCGGTGGCGCATCTGCCGGCCGGCCCGGCGCAGGGGAATAGGGTTGGATTCAGGCATGAGACACGAGACATGAGACGTGAGACTTTTCTCGGCGAGAGTCTCACGTCTCATGTCTCGTGTCTCATGTCTGAAAAAAACTACTTCTTCAACCCCAGCTCAATCAGCCGCTCGTTCAGAAATTCGCCGGCCGTGATGTCGGCTTCTCGCTTCGGGTTGTCGGGCGTGACGCAGTGCGCGAGCGCGGCCAGGCTCATCTCCGAGCGTGGGTGCATGAAAAACGGGATGCTGAAGCGCGAGGTGTTCATTTTCTCGCGGGCCGGGTTCACCACGCGGTGAATGGTGGACTTGAGCACCCCGTTGGTGAGGCGCTGGAGCATGTCGCCCACGTTCACCACAATCTGGTCGGGCAAGGCCGTAATGGCAATCCACTGGCCGTCGCGGCGCAGCACCTGCAAGCCGTCGGCGCTGGCGCCCATGAGCAGCGTAATCAGGTTGATGTCGCCGTGCTCGGCGGCGCGCACCGCGTCGGCGGGCACGGCATCGGGGTTTTCGATGGGGAAATAATGGATGGGCCGCAGGATAGAGTTGCCGTGGCGCACCTTGTCGTCGAAATAATTCTCGGGCAATTCCAGGTACAGCGCGATGGCGCGCAGCACGTCCTGCCCGGCGGCCTCCAGGGTGCGGTAGGCTTTCATCGTGCTTTGCTCGAAGCGCGGCACTTCCTGGGGCCAGATGTTGGCCGGGTACTCGTGGCGCACCGGGTCGGTTTCGTCGAGCACTTCCTGGCCGACATGGTAGAATTCCTTCAAATCGCCGGTGTTGCGGCCCTTGGCGTGCTCCTTGCCCTTGCCAATGTAGCCGCGCTGCCCGGCCAGCTCAGGCACTTCGTACGCTTGCTTGGCCCCGTCTTCGAGCTGAAAAAACTGCTGCACGTCGGCGTACAGGTCTTTGGTTTGCGCGTCACTCAGGCCGTGGTTTTTGAGGGCGACGAAGCCAATGCTCTGATACGCGGCTCCCAGTGCCTGCACGAAGGCGGCTTTGCGGGTGGGGTCGCCGGAGCGGAAGTCGGCCAGGTCGAGCGAGGGAATGTGGTCGGGCAGTTGGTCAGCCATAACGAAGGAGAAATGAGCGAATGGACGAGTTTGTACGTAAGGCGAAGATACGGCCGAATGGCCGGTGTTAAAATGGCGGCCGGCGGCCGGTTGTTTTCATTCGTCAGGCCTAGCAAAGCGAAATGAGCTTTCCTTTACACCCGCGATGCTGCTTTCCCGCCGATGCTCGTCTCGGCAACGTCAGCGGCATCTGCTACCCATCATGCCGTTTTTTCTGCCAATGACGACCGAAAACAACCAGTAACCAACAACTAAAACTCACCCACCAAAACCCTTTTCTCATGAAAGTTCTCTTCCATTCCGGCCGCATCCCATTGGCCCTGACGGCCCTAACCTTGCTGGGCGCGTGCAGCGCCTCGCAGCAAACCACCGAGTCCACCACCCCGCCCGCCGACCGCGCCGTGGCTACCGGTGGTAGCGCCGCCCGCAACACCGTCGCCGGCCAGGCCCAAACCAAGAACGGCCTCACGCTGACCCCGTTCAACGACTCGCCCAAGTTCCCCACGGCCCAGATGCAGCTGCTTAGTCCGCCCGCCGGCTCGACCGTAGCCAGCGGCGAGGTGCCGTTTTCGTACCAGATTACCAACTTCGCCCTCACCAAAATGACCGGCGGCCAGCACACGGCCGAGATGGCTAACTCCATGAAGGGCCAGCACATCCACAACATCGTGGACGACCAACCCTACTCGGCCCACTACGACCTGCAATTCAAGAAGCCCATCGCCGACGGCCAGCACGTGGTGCTGAGCTTCCTCTCGCGCTCGTATCACGAGAGTCTCAAGCACTTGGGCGCGTTCGATTTGCGCGTTATCACGGTAGGTACGCCGCCCAGCGGCACCCCGCCGCTGGCCTTCGACACGAAAGCGCCGCACCTCTTCTACAGCCGTCCCAAAGACACCTACGCCGGGGCCGACGCGAAGAAAATCATGCTCGACTTTTACCTGGTGAACACCACCCTCGCCCCCGATGGCAACAAGGTGCGCGCCACCATCAACGGCACCGAGTTCGTGCTCGACCAGTGGCTGCCCTACCAGATGGAGGGCCTGCCCGCCGGCACGGCCACCATCAAGCTGGAGCTGATTGATACCGCCGGCCAGCTCGTGCCGGGGCCGTACAACTCGGTAACGCGCTCCATCACGGTGCAGCCGTAACGTAGTTTAGCCCGGAGTTCAGAAGGAGTTTGGGGAGTTTCACGGAGCGCGAACGACTCCGTGAAGCTCCCCGAACTTCCTTTCAGCTTCGTGCTAAATTCTCCGCGACGAGCGCCTGCACGGCCGCCGACTCGTAATCCGCCTCGACCTCAATCAGCGGCATGAGGCGCTGCATGATGGCTTCCTGCCGCTGCCCGGCGGCCCAGGCTTCGGCGTAAGAAGTATCGGGCGAGAACGTGACGCGCGAGTAGAGCGGCACCCACTGGCCCGGGAACTGGGCGGCAATCTTGCCCTCGATGCGCTTTTGCAGCAGAAAGCGCGGGTCGGCCACGCGGTCGCGCATCTCCACGAAATTGTAGAGCGCGAGGTCGGCCATGGCGTCGGTGTTGGGCTTGCGCTGGCGCGCGAACTCGGCCATGACGCGCGCCCAATCGGCCTCGCCGTACTGCGCTAACAGCTGATTGAGCACGGTGCAGTCCTCGAAGCCCGCGTTCATGCCCTGCCCGTAGAAGGGCACGATGGCGTGGGCCGCGTCGCCGAGCAGCAGCACCGTGTCGTGATAGACCCAGGGCCAGCAGCGAATCGTAACGAGCGAACCAGTGGGATGGTCGAAGAACTCCTCCGTGAGCTGCGGCATCAGGGGCACCGCGTCGGGGAACGTGGCCTGGAAAAATGTCGCCACGTCGGCCGGCGCTCGCAGCGCCGCGAAGGACTTATCGCCCTCATAAGGAAAAAACAGCGTCGCGTTGAACGAGCCGTCGAGGTTGGGCAGCGCAATCATCAGGAAATTGCCGCGCGGCCAGATGTGCAGCGCGTTTTTCTCCAGCTGCCAGGCTCCGCCCGCGCCCGCCGCGATGGTCAATTCCTTGTAGCCGTATTCTAAATATTGCTGCGAATAGTCGGTGCGGTCGGTGCGCTGCAAGGCCGCGCGCACGGCCGAAAACGCCCCGTCGGCCCCGAACAGCCGCTCGTAGGGCACGTCGTGCTCTTCGCCGGTGGCGGCATCTTGCAGGTGCAGGCGGCGGCCGGGCAAATCGAGGCGGGTGAGCTTCTGCCCGAAGCTGATGCGCACGTTCGGCGCGGCCTCGGCCAAATCAAGCAGGGCGCAGTTCAGGCT
>Ga0209511_1003821_pt1 | contig 11325 bp, 9 predicted proteins | sample SSSSmetaG_FD_184141 | JGI IMG/M metagenome (GOLD analysis project Ga0209511, IMG submission 184141) | Glacier valley bacterial and archeal communities from Borup Fiord, Nunavut, Canada, to study Microbial Dark Matter (Phase II) - ​SSSS... | ecosystem: Environmental > Aquatic > Freshwater > Ice >... | reverse complement strand
TGAGCGACTGCCCACGGCGAGCCGGCGTAGCACCGGGACCTGGCCGGTGCTACGCTCAGCAATGTGGGTCGTCTATGCGTCGGCGGTGGCAGTGGAGCCGCGGCTGTTACCGTTTCGACTATGGTTCGTCTTCTGTTGATTATCGGCCTGCTGCTCGCGGGCACCTCGGCCTGGGCCAGCAAACCGCTGGCTGCCTGGTGGGCCAAGCCCGACACGCTCGGCCTGCGCTACCAGGATTTGACCTTGCGTACGTCCGACCATGTTCGGCTCGCCGCCTGGCTGATTGAGCCGGCCGCCGCCGTGCCCGACCGGCGCACCACGGTGGTGGTGGCCGGCGGCGACTGGGGTAATATGTCGTACAGCCTCTACCTGGCCCAGGCCCTGTCGGCGGCCGGCTACCGGGTGCTGCTCTTCGATTACCGGGGTTTCGGTCACAGTCAGGCGTTTGCCATTGACATCAATCAGCTCTATTACGCCGAGTTTGCCACCGACCTGGGCACGGCCCTGGCCGAGGCCCGGCGGCGGGCACCCGGCCAACGGGTGGGCATCCACGGCTTTTCGATGGGCGCATTGCTGGGGGCCAGAGTGGCGGCGAGAGATGCGGCCAAAGGGGCGGCGGGGGCGCGGTGCGACTTTCTGATAACCGAAGGCTTTCCGGCCAATCCGCCCGCCATCGTGGCCTACAACCGCCGCACCACCCCTGAGCGGCCCACTACCCTGCCCGCCGACGCGGCCACGTTTGGCCGCGTGGCCGCCCGCGTGGGGTGCCCCTGGCTGCTGTTTGCCGGCCGCGCAGACCCCATTACGACTCTGGCCCAGGCCGAGGCTACCGTCCGCGCCGCCCGGCCGGGCTAGCGCCGTCGGGTATTGGCCGTGGCCTGCGGGCACGGCGGGGCGATAGAAAAGCTCACCAAGCAGGAATTTGGCGACGAGTATGTGCGGCTGGTCGGGCAGTTTTTGGCCGGCAAGCCAGTCAGTGTACCCGACTAGCGCGCCCGGCCGCTGTCCACCACTTTTTGCAGCGTGGCCTGGGTGGCCGGAGACAAAGCGCTGAAAATATCGAGGCCCGTGGCGGCTTCGATGGCATCGACCGACACCAAATATTGCCGCCAGTCGGGGCTAATGCTCTGGTCGTTGGGCGTGTCCACGGCCAGCACGCGGACCTGCTGGCCGGCCTGGATGCGCTGCAAGTCCTGGTCGCCTTCGGGTAAGAACAAAACGACTTTCCAGATGCGGGCGGGCACCGTGACGCGGCCCTGGTCGAGGGTTTGCTGGGGGCCGAGCTTGCCCGTGCCGCCGCGCCCGTAGGAGCCCATAATGACGTACGCTTCGAGGCCGCGCCCGATTTGGCTCCGGGTGTATTCTTCGAGCTTAGCCCAGGTTTGCTGGTTGTTGGCCGGGGCCTGGGGCACCATGTTGCTCATCAGAAACGTGGCCGAGTTGTCGTCGAGCGCGGCCGTGCGGTCGCCGCTGGGGCAGTTGTGGCCCTTGTCGAACCCGGAGCGGGCGTAGCCTTGGGGCGAGACCTGATAAAATTGCCGGGGCAGGCCAGGGTCGGCCCGGAAGTCGTTCTGACGGGGGAAGTTTTTGGTGATGTCGGTCCGGCTCAGGTGCCAGCTCGTCCAGGTCGGGGTGCCGCGCGCGGCGTTGTAGCCGGTCGTGAACTGGGGCCGGGTGAGCAAGTAATTGGTGGCATTGCGCGGGTCGGCGGTGGCTCCGCTGGGGTTGCCCAGCAGCAGGTTATCGGCCGGCTCAGTGCCGAGCGGCGGCAGCTGGCTCTCGCTCAAGGGCTGCTCCTGGGGAGTATCCTGGCCGCCCGCGCCCCGGTGCCGACGGGTGCGCGGTGGCCGCCCCTGCCGCGGCCGGCCGCCTTGGTTCTGGCCGGTCTGGGGCGTGAAGTCGCCGCTCGGCGGGGCGCTGGTCGTAGTCGAGTCGGAGGATGAATACGGCGTACAGGCCGCGAGCAGCAGCAAAAGCAGAGGAGAACGCAGAGGAGAACGCGGAAGATAATGCATGGGGCGAAGGTAGGGGCGAGGCTGGCGTGGGTCGGGCGGCAAACTTGAGCCACCCCTTCAACGGTGCCCTGACTACCAACGCGGCTCTCCGGGGGCGGCTGAACCGAAGAACGGCGTAGCCAGGCCTACCCTCCCTCACCTATCCAACCAGCTCTTGAAGACGCCCACTTTCTCGCGGCTCACCAGCACGGGGCCTTCGCTGGCGGGCGGGGCGGGCCGCAGCACCGTTTGCAGGCGCGAGCTGGCGTAGTGAATAATGTCCTGAATGGCGGCCTGCCGGGCCAGGTAGGCGCGGTTGAGGCGGAAAAACTCGCGCGGGTCGAGCAGATTCTCCAACTGCTCCAGGGTGTAGTCCACCACGTACTTGCGGCCGTCGGCGGCGAAGAGCAGGGTCGTTTTTTCGAGGCTCAGAAAATACGCTACTTGCTCGACGGCCACCACCTTGAGGTGCTCGCCGACGCGCACCACGAACTGCGTTTTGTAGGCCATGGTCGGCGTGGGCTGCCGCAACTGGGCCACGAGCGCGGCCAGGCTGGCCGCGTCGAGCGTTGGCGCGGCGGTGCCCGTCGCGCTGCTGGCCGCCAGCCGCGCCCGCAGCTTGGCCACGGCCCCGCGCAATTCTTCCTCATCAATGGGCTTGAGCAAATAATCCACGCTGTTCACCCGGAACGCACGCAGCGCGTACTGGTCGAAGGCGGTGGTGAAGATGACCGGGCAGCGAACTTCGACCTGCTCGAACAGCTCGAAGCTCAGCCCGTCGGCCAGGTGAATGTCGAGGAACAGCACGTCGGGGGCCGGCCCGGCGCGCAGCAAGGCCACGGCCTGGGCCACCGACTCGGCGGGGCCGAGCAGCTCGAACGGCCCGCTGGGCAGCTTTTGCAGCAGCGCGGCCAGGCGGCGGGCGGCCAGGGGTTCGTCTTCAACGAGTAAGGCTCGAAGCATAATTAATTAAAAATTGGCAATTAAAAATTGGGGCTGATTATTTCGATTGTCCCTGTTGATTCGGCTGATTCTGGCATAAATGCAGGCGTAGTTAACTCCTCGCTGATTATAGCTTTGACTCCGCCGCTTCAGTCGTCACAATTCCTAATTTTTAATTCCTAATTTTTAATTTAAAGCCAGCAGCGGCAGCACCACCACGAACTCGCCCGCCACCGGGCCGGCCTGCACGGGCTGGCTCGTCAAAAACCCGTAGCGCGCCCGCAGATTGGCCAGGCCCCGGCCCGATGTTTCGTCGGCACTCAGGTGGCGCGGGCGCAGCGTGTTGCGCACGGTGAGCGTACGGGCGGCCTCGTCCACGGCCACGCGCAGGCGCAGCGGGTCGGCCTGGAAAGCGGTGTTGTGCTTGAGCGCGTTTTCGAGCAGCAGCTGCAAGGCCAGCGGGGGCAGGTGCAAGTTGATGAGCTGGTGAGCTGGTGAGGTGGTGAGTTGAAAGTCGAGCGCGTCGCCGAGGCGGGTTTTTTGCAGATAGACGTACGCTTCGGCGAAGGCCAGCTCCTCGCTGAGTGGCACCAGCTCCTGGCTTTGCGAGTCGAGCACGTAGCGATAGACCCCGCTCAGCTGCCGGATGAAGCGCACGGCGCGGGCCGGGTCGGCTTCTTCGACCAAACTCGTCAGGGCGTTGAGCGAGTTAAACAGAAAGTGCGGGTCCACCTGCCGGCGCAGCGAGTCGAGCCGGGCCACGGCGGTTTCTTTTTCCAAGCGCTCGGCCCGCACGGTGGCTTCGCGCCAGCTCAGGAAAAACGAGCGCGCGTGCAGCGTCAGCGACACGAATACCGTGATGAAGAGCGGCAGCCCGATTTGACCCAGCAGCCGCTGGCCGAACAGCTCGCGCAGCGGTCGGTGGAAGTAGAACTGCCAGAAGAGCATGTTCACCAGCGTGATGACCAGCAGCGAGCCGACCAGCGAAAAAAGCAGCGTGAGCGCCAGCCGCCGGGCGGGCTGCTCGGTCCAGGACACGCGCGGGTTGAGCCAGTCCACGCTCAGGCCATTGGTCAGCCACAAGCCCACGGTGTAGGTGGCGGTGAAGACGAAGTTGAGGGCAAAATCCTGCCAGCCAGCGTGCCAGTTCGGATTGACCAGCAGGGCGATAAGGAGCGACACGCCCAGCAGGCGCGCCACCAGCCCGGCCAGGGCACGCCCCGTGGACTGAGTGGGCAGGTAGCCCGGCGAGTAAAGCGGCGGGGTGGGGGCAGTAGGCGACATGACGCGGAGGAGATGCTAGATTCTAGACCTGAGACGTGAGACATGAGACGTGAGACATGAGACTGGTATTTCGGAGTCTCATGTCTCATGTCTCATGTCTCACGTCTCAGGTCTCACTTAACGGCCGTAGCGGCGTACTTTTTCAGCCGCCCCGCCACCTGGTTCTCGCCCCAGTTGGGCAGCAGCGCGTTGGCGGGGTGATAGGCGGCGAATTTAGCCTTCGCTTCCTCAAACAGCGGGCGGGCCGCGTCGGGGCCGCCGCCAAACATGCTGGGGCGGTAGTAGAGGTTGTTGGCCGCGATGAGGTAGGGGCGGGGGTTGGCCGGGTTGGCTTGCTTGGCCTGGGCGGCGGTTTCGTCCACCAGGCGCGGGTATTTCATCATGCGCGTCATCGGCGACACCGAAAACCGGCCCTGGTAAATGTAGGCTTGCAGGGCCAGCAGCTCCGACTCGTCGCCCTTGAGGCGGCGGGCCTGGGCGAGGGCGGCCTCGGCCTGGTCGAGGGTTTTGTCCTTGATGTCGTCGCTGTCCTTGCTCTGAAACGTGTTGATGAGCAGCGCGTAGGCCTGGTAGTAGCGCGGCAGCCAGTCGGTGGGGTTCACCGAGGCGGCCCGCTCGCAGGTGCCGGCCAGCTCGCGCAGCTCGGCCGCGTCGCCGGTGTTGTAGATGGCCCGCATGGTTTCGGTCAGGGACTCGACGTAGCCGACCGGCGCGGCGGCGGCTGAGGCGGCGGGAGCAACCTGGGCGGCAGTTGGGCTTACCGCCGCGACCGAGGCGGTTTGGGCGGTGGCCGTGCCCAGCGAGGCAGCAGCGAGGGCGAAGGCAAACAGGAGCTTTTTCATGCGGTGAGTGAATGAGTGAGTTTGGGGTGAGTGGACAGGTGTTGCTAAATTGATGATTCAAAGGTGGCAGGTGGGCGAAGCGAGGGAAAATTAAGGTTACTGAAGCGGCGACGGCGGCGACCGAAGCGGCAGAAAAGGCAGAAGAACCGGCCAGTCGACCAAGGGCACCCCTCGCCAACTGCGGGGTGCCCCTCGCCGACTGCGGGGCGCCCCTCACCGACTGCGAGGCGCCCCTCGCCGACTGCGGGGCGCCCCTCGCCGACTGCGGAGTGCCCCTCGCCGACTGTGGGGCGCCCCTCGCCGACTGCGGGGCGCCCCTCGCCGACTGCGGGGCGCCCCTCGCCAACTGCGGAGTGCCCCTCGCCGACTGTGGGGCACCCCTCGCCGACTGCGGGGCACCCCACAGTCGGCGAGGGGCGTCTAACGCAGCGAAGGCTGCGTCCTAGTCCGGCGCGACGCTCGTATCGCCCGGATTCTTCTTATTAATCGAAATCAGCACCGCCGCCACCAGCATTTGCGGGGCCAGGGCGCGCACGGGCACGGCGGCGCGCTGGCCAGTGGCCGGGTCCGCCGTGGGCGCGTAGCGGTAGCCGAAAATGTTGTCGCGGTTCAGCACGTTGCTCAGGGCCAGGTGCAGCACGGTGTAGTGGCCGGCCAGGTGGGTGAGGTGGCTCACGCTCAGGCTTAGGTCCTGGAAGCTGGGCGTGCGGCCCTGGTTGAAGCCGGGCGCGTTGGGGTTGTCGTAGGCGCGCGGCGAGCCGTAGCTGAACGTGCCGCTGAACTGGGTTTTGAGCTTGCTCGCCCAGTATTTGGCCACCAGGCTCACGTTGTGGGTGGCGGCGAACGTGGGCACGGCCTCGGCCTGGTCGGCGCGGGCCAGCCGCCGCGTATCAAGCAGCGAATAGCTCACCCAGAAGTCGATGTTTTTCAGCAGCTGATACCGCTCGTGCCAGAACACGTCCAGCCCCCTGGCATACCCGCTGCCGGAGTTGGCGTACGTCGTCGGGTCGAAGGGCCGCAGCCCGTCGAAGCGCACCAGCTCGCGGTAGTCTTTCTGGTAAACTTCGGCCCGCAGCGTGCGCCCGCCCACGCTGCGCTGGTAGCTGAGCAGGTAGTGCGTGGCGCGCTCCATTTGCAAACGGCTTTGCACCCGCAGCAGGTCGTTGGTCGGGTTTTGAAAGAACACCCCGCTGGCCACCGTGAGCTGGGTGGCCGCGTTGGGCCGCCAGCCCAGGGCCAGGCGCGGAGCCAGCCCGCCCGCCTTGAGCAGGCCCGAATACTCGCCCCGCAGCCCGACGCGCCCGCTCAGGTGGTGGCCCAGGCTCAGGTCGCTCTCGGCAAAAGCCGCCGCCCGCCGCTCGGTGAAGCCGCCCGCGTACCGGGTCAGGTCAGCCGTCGGCTGAAACGTGAAGTCGTAGCGCTGGGTCGTGGCCTCGACGCCGGTTTTGAAGTTGCACCAGGCGCGGGCCGAGTCGTTGAGGAGCACCAGCCGGGCGGTGCCCGTCGTTTCGTCTTCGCCCAGGCGCAGCGGCTCCGATTGGGCCGCGTTGTGTTCGCGGCCCAGGGCCAGGCCGCTGGTCAGGCTCCAGCCCCGGCGCAGGGTGTTGCGGTAGCTCGCGTTGAGGTAGTAGTTCTGGTTTTGCAGCCCGCTCAGGCGGCCGTCGGCGGCGTAAGCGGCCTCGGCATCGGGCTGGCGCACCAGCACCTGCTGGCGGTTGTAAGTGCCATACACTTTGAGCATCCCGTTGGCCCCCGTGCGGTGGGCGAGGCGCAACGAGCCGCCCAGGTTTTCGGGTGCCTGCGCCCAGCGCAAGTCGGGGGCGGCGAGGCGGAAATACGGCCCCAGGTTAGTGTAGTCGGCGCTGACCGAGGCCGAAGTGCGCTCCCAGCGGCGGGTGCGGCTCAGGCTGCCGCCCACGCTCAGCACCGAGATGCCGGTTTGGGTCTCAGGGTCGAGGTCGAGCGAAGTCAGCCCCAGCACCGCGCTCAGCGCCTGCCCGTATTCGGCCGAATAAGCCCCGGTGCTGAACAAGAACCCCTTGAAGAGCGTCGGCGAAAACCGCCCCCGCGCCGGCATCCCGCTCACGGCCCCGCCGTAAGGACTATTCACGGGCAGCCCGTCCAGAAAAGTGCGGGTTTCGGAGGCCGCCCCGCCGCGCACGAACAGCCGCCCCTCTTCGCCGACGCGCGTCGTGCCGGGCAGCGTGTTGAACGTGCTGGCGATGTCGGCCATCGCGCCGGCCGTCGTCAGCACGTCGAGCGGCTTGAGTGCCGCCGCCCGCCGCTCGTCGCTGGCCTCAAACGCGCCGGCCGACACGATGACGTCGGCGAGCGCGGCCCGGCTTTCGCGCAGCTTCACCGGCGGCAAGGCCAGCGCCCCACCCCCGACCGGCAGCGTGAGCGGCGTTTCCTGCAATTGGTAGCCCACGAGCGTACGCACCAGCGTCAGCGTGCCCGTGCGGCGGGTGCGGAACGCGAAGTACCCCGCTGAGTCGGTGGTGGCTCCGTCGAAGGTCGTTTTCAAAAACACGTTCACGCCCGGCAGGCCGCGCCCGGCGGGGTCAAGCACCCGGCCGCTGAGGCGGGTAGTAGCCGGCGTGGTGGGGGAGTTCTGGGCGAAGCCCGCGAGCGAGCCAAACAGGGCCAGCAGGGCAAAGACGAGCGGTTTCATGGGGCGGAGAGTCAGGTGGATTTGCTGGCTCAAAGGTGCCCGCCCCGCCTGCCCGCCCTCAACTAAAACCTACCGAAGCGTGCTGAGCCGCCGCTGAAGCGTCGGGTTTGTGAGGTAAACCCCAACGGGGTTTCGTAGCCTAGCCCAGGGTTGGCGTAGCCTACCCTGGGTCAGCCAAACCGCCCGTTACCCGAACCCCAACGGGGTTCCGCCCACACCCGTCGGACGACCAGCTACGGAACCCCGTTGGGGTTCTGGTCTAAATGGCGCTGTTGAACCCAGGGTAGGCTTCGCCAACCCTGGGCTAGGCTACGAAACCCCGTTGGGGTTTGCCCCAACCCCCTATCTTCGCCCCCCAAAACACCGCTCCCGCGCTCCCATGCCCGTTTCGCTTCCCCCCATCGACTACGCGCAGCTGTTCCAGACCCTGCCGGGCCTCTACGTGCTTTTTGCCCCCGACGGCACCGTGCTCGACGTGTCGGATGCCCACGTGGCCAGCACCGGCGTGGCCCGCGCCCAGGCCCAGGGCCGGCCCGTGCTCGAAGCGTATCCGTCGCTGGAAGAAAGCCAACGGACGCTGGTCGAGAGCCTGGCCCGCGTGCGCGAAACCCGCGCCCCCGACGCGATGCCGCTTTTGCGCTACGACCTCGACCGGCCCGACGGCCAGGGCCGCGACGAGCGCTACTGGCAGGTGCGTCACTTTCCGCTGCTCGATGCGCAGGGCCAGTTGCAGTACATCCTGCAAATCCCGCAGGACCTCACCGAGCAGGTGCTGGCCGCGCGTCAGGCCCAGGCCGCCGAGCTGGCCCTGAGCGAAGAGCAGGACCGCACCCGCTTCATCCTCGAAAACCTGCCGGTGATGGTCTGGACCAACCTGCCCGACGGCACGCCCGACTACTACAACGCCCGCTGGCAGGCGTTTACGGGCCAGCATCCGCAGGCCGGCATCGACTGGCAGGCCAGCCACATGGTGCACCCGGAAGACGAGGCTCGCATCGGGGCCGAAATGGGAGCTGCTTTCCGAAAGGGGGAGGAGTTTCAGCTCGAATTCCGGCTGCGGCGCCACGACGGGCAGTACCGCTGGCTGCTGGCCCGCAACGTGCCCCGGCGCGATGCCAGGGCCGGCTACTGATGTGGGTGGGCGCGGGCCTCGACGTGCACGACCAGAAGGCGATGGTGGCCGAGCTGCTCGCCACCACCGAAGCCCAGGCCGCGCTGGCCGAGCAAAGCCTGCTCAATTACCAGCTCGCCCAGCACCAGCGCCAGCTCTACACCAACCTGCTCGAACACGCGCCCGCCCAGATTACCATCATTCGCGGCCCCGAGCACCGCTACGAGTTCGCCAACGCCGAATACCGCCGCCTCGTGGGCGGGCAGGACGTGGTGGGCCGCACCGTGGCCGAGGTCTTTCCCGAAATCGTGGCCCAGGGCCTCATCGCGCAGCTCGACGAAGTATACCGCACCGGCCAGCCCTTCCACGGCGAGGCCATGACCGTGGAGCTGGAAAACCCGCATCGCACGGCCTACTATAATCTGTCTTACCAGCGTTTTCAGGAAAACGGCCGTCCCGCCGGCATTACGGTCTATGCCTACGACGTGACCGAGCTGGCGCTGGCCCGGCAGGCGCTGGCGAGTTAGGCGTGTCATGCAGAGCGCAGCGAAGCATCTCGCATGGCGCAGTAAATCCTTGCGTCAGCAACGAAGCGAATAGTTGAGATTAGTGCGCCACGCGAGATGCTTCGCTGCGCTCTGCATGACAACGCCACAACGCCTAACCCACAATTAACCGCAATGGAGCTTTCCTCCCTCGACTTTCAGCAGGCCCGCGTCAAGCAGGTGCTGTATAAGTCGCGTCTGCGCTCGGTGCTCTACGGCGTGCGCGAAGCGGAGCCGAGCTTGTTCACGATGGCCGACAACCCGTTGGCGCAGTGGGTGAGCGCGACGCTCAAGCCGGTCCACGGCAGCCGCGCCGAGGTGACGGCCATTGAGCGGCTGCTGCGTCAGAGCCTCGACGTGGGCCAGGCCCTGGCCTGGCAATACGGCCGCGGCGAGCTGGAGCAAGCCCGCGCCGGGCTGGAGCAAATCGAGCGCCTCGCCACCGAGATTGACCAGCAGCTCACGGCGATTGAGCGCGCGCCGTAAGCTGGGTGCTGGGTAATGGGGGTCATTGTCATGCAGAGCGCAGCGAAGCATCTCGCGTGGGGCAGTAACTTCAATTGTTAGCACGAAAGCCTACATTTTATTTTACTGCGCCACGCGAGATGCTTCGTTGCGCTCTGCATGACAATGACCCCCATTACCCATGCTAAGCCGCCATGCGGCTGACCGCCTGCTGGCAGGCCCGTAGCCAGTCGCGGGCTTCGTCGGCGTGGGTGAAAAATTGCAGCTCGAACAAGCCCTCGAACAGGTTGTGGGTGAGGTAAGCGCTCAGGTCGGCCTCGGTGTGGGGCTGCACCACGTGGGCCAGGTAGCGCAGGCCCAGGTGCTGGGCCTGCGGTGCCCACACCCGCCGCAGCCAGTCGAGCGAGTCGAACCACGGCCCCTGAATCTGGGAGTTGTCGTTGAGCAGCAGCGGCACGTGGCTCAGGGCCAGCACTTCGAGCGCCGCCAGCGCGCCGCGCTCGCCATCTACCTCCGTCACGAACCCTTGCCAGGTCGTTTCGAGCCAGCCGTCGGCGGCATTGAACCGGGTTTGGCAATAGGGCTGGCCACTGGGGTGGCAAAGGGTACGCGAGAGCATAGGGATGGAAGAGTAAGCGCTACGGCAAAAAAATATTTCCCCAGGACTTGATTGCGCGCTAAAAAGTTAAGGAGGAGCTTAACCCGAAAGCCTGCCCGCGCGGCACCCGACAGGCCCCGACAGGGTCATAATCGGCCTTGCGGCGTAGATTTGGCTTTTCCGATTGCCCCGCGCATGGCCTCCAACAGCTTCCGAAACCCGCCCGGCGGCCCGCCCGGCCCCGACCCGGCCGCCACCAACCGGCCCGCGCCCGACGCGGCCGCCGGTAGCCGCGCGCCGCGCGCCAACACGCCGCGCCCGAACGGGATGCCGTCATCGGCCGCCGACCCCGGCTCATCGTCAGCGTCGCCCGCCGCGCCGCGCCCCGGCGTTCCTACGGGCCGCGCCCGCGCCCAGACTAATCAGGCCAACCAGGCGGTCCCGTCGGCTCAGGCTGCCTCTGCCCGGGCCAAAGCGTCGGTGGGGCCGCGCGGCCCACGCGGGCCGCTGCCGGGGGTGCGGCAGGTGGGGGCATTGGTGCGCGACCGCCGCTTCCACCTGCTCATCGGCTTCACGCTGCTGCTGGGTTCGCTCTACCTGACCATCGCGTTTTCGTCCTTCCTGCTCAGCGGGCGCGCCGACCAGAGCGTGGTGGCCGCCCTCGGCTCGGTGCCGCTCAAGGAAGCCGGCCAGGAAACCGGCAACTGGCTGGGCCTGCTCGGGGCCTGGCTCAGCGAGAAGCTCATTTACCGCGGCTTCGGGCTGGCAGCCTACGCGCTGATTCCCATCGTGTTTTTTCTGGGCTACAAAATCGTGTTTCGGCGGGCGCGCGGCTCGGTGAGCTACGTGCTGGCGCTGGGCTTGTTTACGATG
>Ga0209511_1003816_pt1 | contig 11329 bp, 10 predicted proteins | sample SSSSmetaG_FD_184141 | JGI IMG/M metagenome (GOLD analysis project Ga0209511, IMG submission 184141) | Glacier valley bacterial and archeal communities from Borup Fiord, Nunavut, Canada, to study Microbial Dark Matter (Phase II) - ​SSSS... | ecosystem: Environmental > Aquatic > Freshwater > Ice >... | reverse complement strand
CTCTCCAGCAGATAGCGTAAAATTCACCTCGAGCAGCGCGTCCACCTGTATTTTGCCTTTGGTATAACTGCGCCGTACCCTCTGCAACTCAATCATGAACCTCCTCACTCCCTGGCCCGCAAAGCTTCTATGGGCGACAAGCGCGAAGCTAGCCAAGCGGGATAGCCGCCCGCTACACCCGCCACCAGAGCGGCGACACCCAAGGCCAATACAAACCAAATCCCTTCGAGTTGAGCGGGCCAGGGACTCGCCGCGCCCACGGCTAAGGCAGTGCCTACCCCCAGAACGCAGCCGATTGAACCCCCCACCAGACCAAGCACGACACTCTCGAGCAAAAAGCCCCGCGCTACCTTCCAGCGGGTCGCGCCCACCGCACGACGTATTCCCACCTCAGCACGGCGGCGGTTTACCCGCACCAGCATCAAGTTGACCAGACCGAGCGCCCCAATCAAAAGCATCACCCCCGCCGTGGCCCGGTATCCTGCCGCCGTCTGTAAAAGAGTTTTTCGGATAGGTTCGAGGTCGCCTGCTGGGTACGCGGCAGACGCAGAAGCGTACCCCCCTGGATAACGGGCGCTAAGCCACGCCTCGAGCCGTTTTACAGCCAGAGCAAAAGGTTGATTTTCACGCAGCTCGAGGTGCAAATCTCTTTGCAAACTCGAGAGTGGCGGGTCACTGGCAGTGTGGACAGCAACGAGGGTGTCTCCGTTCAGGTCACCGAAGTGCTGCCACGGCCCCCCGGCAAAGATGCCCACCACCCGCACCTTGCGCTCACCGCTGCCAAAACGCCGCTCGAGCCGCACGGTCTGGTCTAGTACGGTTTCAAGACTTTGATTTGGGAATACAATCTTAACGGCGTCTGCTCCCATCGCTACCTCACCGGGCTTTTGTGGATAGCGCCCAGTCAACAAGGGACGTGCTGCAAAATCGAAGTAGGGACCTACGGTGTAGGCCAGCGAAACAATCCCCGCATTGCCTGCCACCTTTGCAAACTGCCAGCGGCCCACATCCAGCCCGACGAGGGCTTTACGCTGCACCGCAGGGTCTATAAGTGCCTTTAAATCGGCTTCACCCACCGGAGGTTTGGGGCGAATGCTACGAATCTGGTCAAAGGGGCCAGTGATGGTGGTAAACACCACTCGCTGCCCCCCCAGCGCACGAATACGCTCAGTAACCCAGTGGGCGCTACCCTCTGATACCGCTACACTCGCCAGCAAAGTAGCAGTTCCCAACACCAGCCCGCTGAGGCCAATCCCTTCCCACACCGTGCGGGTGGGCGGTTCGCGCAGGGCCACCGCCGGAGCAAGTCGCAGGGCCTGAAGGGTGGGAAGCAGGGCAGCCAGAAAAGTAACGCCTGCTCCACCCAAAGTGCTATGCAGCAAAACAGCGGTGGACGGCAAGGCGAACAGGCTCGGTAGAGTGGCCCCCAACGCTCGAGCGGTCAGTATACCCAGCAGGCTTCCAAACAACCCTAAAGCGGCTAAATCCCCTGCCACGGTGCGAAAAATGGCTACACGGGTGGCTCCGACGGTGCGGCGCAGTGCCAGTTCACGCTGACGTCCCAGCACCCGTAACATAAATAGGTTAGCCAAGTTAGCGCCCGCCGCTAACAGGGCAAGCAGCACAGTCCAGGCGACTGCTTGCCCCAATCCCCTGGCCACCTCGAGCCGAAAAACCTGGGGTGCGCCCAGCCACTGGCGGGGGGTTTGTACGGTGTAAAGCCCTGCTATGGGCATCGACTCGAGTTGTGCTTGCAGGGCTTTAAGCACCTGTTCACCTTTTCCAGGGGCGTAGTTCACGAATACGGTGGAAGCTGCTCCGACTCGTCGGGAGGAACTGGCTCCAGGGTCAGAGGCGGAGGGGACCAGCATGGCGGCGTCCAGTGAACGCAACTCAGCAAGGTCTGGGGGCAGCGCTTTGAGCACTCCCACTACCCGAAACGTCCCCAACCCAGTGCTAATCTTTCCACCTACGGGGTTTTTCTCTCCGAAATACTCCTTTGCAGTGATAGGGCCAATGACAGCAAAAGGCAAGCCAAGCGCGTCCTCCTCTGGGGTAAGCAGACAGCCCTGCTCGAGCGGTAACCCCAGCACCTCCGCTAGGTTGGCACTGGCGGTTTGCTGCACGATGCGAAAGCGCTGCCCGGTCACAAAAAAACTCTGACCCCGCACTGCGAAGGCTTCGACTCCCGGCAAGCGGCGCAGACGCTCGAGTTCTGAAGACAGCAGCCCCACCTGACCCTCGAGGCGTGCAAACGCCTGGGTTCCAGCGGGTCCGCTCTGCGGATTGACCCGCACAATCAGTAGGTTGGGCCGCACGGCCTGACCCAGTGCGTCGAGTGACTGCCTCGAGCGGTCTCCGATAGCCCACACTAGGGCAGCCGCACACACGGCAACAGCCAGCGAAAGAATACCCACAATTTCACGCAGCCCGACACGGAGATTCATAGCAGGTCGTACTCGAGCAGCGCTTGTTGGAGAAGATTAGGTAAATCAAAGTCCCCGGTGTTGGGCGCAAAACTATCGAGGGGCTGACCCTGTTTGCCAAACAAGATGAGCATTCCAGGCGACCCCAGATAGTTGCTGAAGCGGTCCACAAAGTTGCCTGTTGTATCGGTAAAGACGGGGATCTCGAGCGACTTGCGAAGTGAGGTGGCTACGCTCGAGGCGTCTTGAAATTCTCCCGAGGCGCTGCTACTGGGCAGGGCGACCATATACAGCGGAATTTTAGCTATTTTGAGAATTCGCTCGGCGTCTGCATAAAGGCTTTTGGGGCTAACGTTGGGGTAGGCCCCTTCGGGCGGCAGGGCCAGCAGCGCGTAAGCCCCTTTTTGTTTGCGTCCCTCGAGCAGCTTGCCCTTTTCGTCCCGTAGAGTAAAGTCGGCTTCGCCTTTGCCGCGAAAGGGTAGCGCCACCTGCTCAGGGTTGACCCCTTTTTGCGTGCAACGCTCAGCCACGGTACGTAGACGACCGCTGTTGGCTACACCAAGCAAATAATCTTTGTAGGTTCCGGTAACTTTTCCGTCCTGCACGCAGGCAATCAGACTAACTCCTCCCCAGCTCTCCCGGTCCCCCAGCTCGGCTTTGGGTGCAGCCAAACGCGCCAGACTTCCATCTGGGTCCAGCCACAGCGACCACGGTCCTTGTAGGGGCACAAGCCTCTGAACTTCACTGAATTTGTCAGGCAGGCGCGTTCCTGCACTTTGACGGTCTTGCAAATTGCCTCCGGCGGTCAGCACCAGAGCGAGGTTAGACTTAAACGGGGTCAAGATGGAGGCCATTTGCTTGAGGTTGGTGCTGAGACCCCGGTTCGACCCCGCCTCGAGTGGCAGGTTCAGGGAGCGCAGAAGTATCAGGTATTTTCCCAAGGGAAAGGCTTTCTCGGCCCCTAGCAATCCGGCCTGACGCAGGTCGGTACCCACCGGAAGCCCTGGCCCTGTGAATAAGCGGTAGCTGTAAAAGGTAGCCGCGTTTGCACTCGAGGTAAACCCTAGGCTCGAGCAAACTGAAAAACACACTAAAATCCTGTCAAAACGCTTCAAAGTACCTCCCGATAGCAAAAAGCCGTTGGAGCAAACTCCTTTAGAGCGAGAGAAAAAACTCAGATGCCTCATAGCTTAACAGCAATATTAAATACAAACTGAATTGGAGCTGAGCTTTGGAGTTTGCCCAGATTGTGAAATCTAGTTTTTCAAGTCTAGCTCTTGCTGCTTAGTTCCAATACACTCGAGGGCGTGTTAGACCTGATTTGTATTGATATAGACGGCACGCTGGTCGGCTCGAGCGGGGACGTTTTGCCGCAGGTATGGGCAGCAGCGGCAGTGGCGAGAGCGCGTGGGCAACATTTAGCGGTGTGTACCGGCAGGCCGGGATTCGGAAAAGCACTGGCCTGGGCGCAGCAGCTCGAGCCGGACGGCTGGCATATCTTTCAGAATGGCGCTTCGCTGGCAAAGGCCGACGGGACCGCGACACTCTCGAGCGGCCTGGGTGAGCATTTTGATTTGGGCGCGCTCGAGGCCCAGTCAGAGCAGCACGATTGGGTATTGGAGCTGTATTCGGATTTTGATTGGGCCATAAACCGGAACGACGACTTGGCCGTTAGACACGCCGAACTGCTGGGGGTTGCGCTCGAGTTCAAGGCTCTGAGCGAGGTTCGGGGCGAACTGGTGCGGGCGCAGTGGGTGGTTCGGCGTGAGGACGGCCCCGCGCTGCTGGCCTCTCCCCTGCCGGGACTGAGCTATCACCCGGCAGAGTCGCCGGTGATGCCAGACGCACTTTTTGTCAGCATCACCCGTGAGGGCATTTCAAAGGCCAGCGCGATTCGGACCCTGGCCCAAAAGCTTGGAACCACCCTCGAGCGGACCATGATGGTGGGAGACGCCCGCAACGATGTGCAGGCCCTGAAGGCGGTGGGCTTTCCAGTGGCGATGGGCAATGCCGATGAGCACGCTAAAGCCGCCAGTCGCTATCAGGTAGGGCATGTGGACGCGGGGGGGTTGGTGGAGGCGCTCAAGCTTTCGGCGCGGCTCTAGGGCGCAGTTTTGTAGTAGCGGGATGAAACCTAACCTGCTTCACTCATTGAAGCTTGTGAAATCCTATGTTTCGTCTGAGAATGTACTTGACTATCACAAATTAGGTCATGAGGTGGATTTGAACCGTGCTATACTCGCGGGCATGGAAAAATTATGGCAAAAGGTCTGGGCCGCGCTCGAGGGGGGTCAGATTGAGGCGCTGTGGGTTACAACGCCGGAAAACGTGCGCTATTTGAGTAAATTTACCTCACCGGAAGACGCTCGAGTGCTACTGTACAAGGGTGAGGCCACGCTGTTCACCGACAGCCGTTACACCGTGCAGGCCGAGCAGGAGTCCACGCTGCCCAGCTTTATCTGGCGGCAGGGCGACGAGTGGAAAACTGAGTTGAAAAAGCGGCTCGAGGGGGTGCGGGTCGGCTTTGAAGCCTCAAATTTGACAGTCGAGAAACTCGAGGAGTTACGTTCGCTCGAGGGGACTATGTGGACCTCGAGCTTGGGCCTGCTCGAAGGCTTGCGGGCGGTGAAAACGCTAGAGGAAGTGGCCCAGATTCGGGCCGCCTGTGCGCTCACCGACAAAGTTCTGGCCGAGGTGGTGCCGATGCTGGTTCCGGGGGTGCGCGAAGTGGACATCGCACTCGAGCTGGAGTTCCGAATGCGGCGGGCCGGAGCCGAGGGCGCGGCTTTTAACACCATCGTGGCTTCGGGGCTGCGCTCGAGTATGCCGCACGGACGGGCCAGCGCTAAAGTGCTCGAAGTCGGCGATTTGGTGACCATTGATTTGGGCGCGAAGCTGGGGGGGTATCACTCGGACATGACCCGCGCTTACCCAGTGGGCGAGGTGAGCGCGGAGCTGAAAAAACTGTACCGGGCGGTCAAACAGGCTAAGAAGTTGGCGCTCGAGGCGGCTAGTCCGGGGATGGGGTGCAGGGCGCTCGACGCGGTGACGCGGGATTATCTCAAAAGTGAAGGTTTTGAGACCGAGTTCGCCCACTCGCTGGGTCACGGGGTGGGGCTGGCGGTGCACGAAACACCCAGACTGTCGTTCAGGAGCGAGGAAAGTGAAATACTCGAGGTCGGAAACGTGGTCACGCTCGAGCCGGGTCTTTACGTACCGGGCCTGGGCGGGGTGCGGCTCGAGGATTTGGTGGTGATCACCGAAACTGGGTGCGAGGTGCTGACTAAGAGTGCGGAGGTGGATTTATGAGGAGACTTGGGCGAGGTTTAGCGGTGCTGGCACTGATGCTGGGCACACTCGAGGTGCAGGCGCGGGGACTGGTGCAGGTGGGTGTGGTGCAGTACGGTCAGGCAGTGTTTTACGGCGGACGCTTTGATGCCTCCACCCGCATGACCGCCGCTCACCTGAGCCTGCCGTTGGGCACCTGGGTGCGCGTGACCCATCAGCTCAGTGGCCGCAGCGTGCTGGTCAAAATCAACGACCGGGGGCCGTGGGGAGTGCGCTCGAGAATCATCGATTTATCGCGCACCGCCGCAAACAAACTGGGGATTAAACGCGAAGGCATTGCGCGGGTGCGGCTCGAGGTAGTGCGTTGATGTTGGGAATGGGGAATGGGGAATCGGGAATCGGTGTGCCTGAAGTCTGCTTCACGCAATCCCACACCTCAACTCCGGTACAATGCCCCGCATGGCCGCTCGAGTGGAGGAACCCTACAAGGAACGGATGCGGGAAATCGCCCGGAATTACCGCCAGAAATACCCCTGGCAGGACAATCTGGGGATGCTCGAGGGACTGGGGGCTAAGCTGCGCTACGCTTCGCTCGAGGGGCAAGATGGAGCCTACGACCCCGAGCACAACGTGGTTTTTCTCAATCCCAAATCTACGCCCGAGCGTCAGCGCTTTACCCTGGCCCACGAAATCAGCCACGCGCTGCTGCTGCAAAGCGACGACCTACTCAGCGACATCCACGACAGCTACGAAGGAGACGCGCTCGAGGACGCCATCGAGATTCTGTGCAACGTGGGCGCGTCGGCCATGCTGGTGTCCAAAGCCATGCTCGAGCGGGCCACTCGGGGGGGCTTAAGCGGCGCGAGCGTGTACCGACTGATGCTCGAGGCCGACGTTTCGGCCAGCGTAGCCATGGTGAGCCTGTCCGAATACACCGACCAAGCGGCACTTTTTGCGCTGTGCGTGCGTCCGGGGCGGGCGCGAGGCAAAGCAAACCAGAGCACCCCGCAGGATTTGCTCGAGCAGCTCGAGAAGGGCCAGAGGGCCGAGGTGCGCGGCGGTCTCGAGGTGCGTTTTGCGCCCAGCTCGAAAAGTATGCTCTACACCCTTGCGGTGGGTACGCACATTCCAGCGGAGCACCCCATCCAGAAGGCGCTGGAGACCGGGATTCCGCTCGAGGGCGAGAGTTATATCCCCTTTCGCAGCGGCAGTAAAATGCCCGCCTGGGTCAGCGCCTACCCGGAGCGGGGGCGGGTGTTCGCGGTGTTCCTCGAAGCCAGCACGACCCCGGCGGCGGCTGCCGGGACCGCTGAGCATGTTTAGCTTGAACTTCGGTTTTCCTGCGCCTCACACGGTACTTCGAGGCTCGCTCTATCAACTCACCTGGGAAAAACCGCTGCTGATGGGGGTGGTCAACGTCACCCCAGATTCGTTTTCGGATGGAGGGCGTGACCTGCTGGGTAACCTGGAGCACGCTTTAAAGCTCGAGGATGACGGCGCGGATGTGCTGGACATCGGCGGCGAATCCACCCGCCCTGGCGCGGTCCCGGTGGATGTTGAAACCGAACTCGAGCGGGTGATTCCGCTGATTGAGGCCATTAAAAGTCGCTCGAGTGCGCTCATCAGCATTGATACTCGCAAGCCGGAGGTGGCTCAAGCCGCACTGAGAGCGGGCGCACACCTGGTCAACGACATTACGGGTTTGACCAACCCCGCCATGCTCGAGGTCTGCGCTCGGTTTGGCGCTCCGGCGGTGGTGATGCACATGCAGGGCCAGCCCCAGACCATGCAGCGCAGCCCCCAGTACGGGGATGTGGTGCTCGAGGTGCTCGAGTTTTTAGCGTTCCAGGCGACTCAGGCCCTTGCTGCGGGCCTTCCGGGGGTGCTGCTGGACCCTGGAATTGGCTTTGGCAAAAAGCTCGAGCACAATCTGGCCCTGCTGCGCGGTTTAGAACGCCTGACCGCGCTGCCGTATCCGGTTCTGGTGGGGGCCTCGAGAAAGAGTTTTATCGGTCGGCTCACCGGTTCCGAGCTGAGTGCGCTCGAGCGCGACCCCGGCAGCGTGGCGGTGCATCTGGGCTGTGTGGCGCGGGGCGCGGCGATGCTGCGGGTTCACAATGTACGGATGCACAAACAGGCGCTCGAGGTGTGGGACGCAGTTTAGGGCTAGAAGTGCTTCGCACTCTGCAAACGTCAGGAGTGCTCCGCACTCTGCAAACGCCACAAGATAAGTGCTTCGCACTTTGCGAACGTCAAACGTCAAACGCAAAACTGCGTTTGACGTTTGACGTTCGCAGCCCCGCAAGGGGCGCTTGGCGTTTGCAGCCCCGCAAGGGGCCAACTTGCCTTACACTCGAGCGATGGGAAAAGTGGCACTCATTGGACTCGAGTTTTTCGGACGGCACGGGGTTTTTGCCGAGGAAACCAAGCTGGGCGCGCGTTTTGTGGTGGATGTGGAGCTGGAGTTCGACTTTGAGGGCATGACCGATTCGCTCGAGGGGACGGTGGATTACGGCGCTATTTACGCTCGAGTGTCCCAGGAAGTGACCGGGGAGCGCTACGACCTGATCGAGTTTTTGGCCCACAGTCTGGCCGAGAAACTGCTGCTCGAGCACCCGCGTCTGCAAAAGCTCACCGTGCGGGTTCACAAGCCGCACGCACCGCTGCCGGGAATCTTTCGGGATGTTTACGCTGAGGTCGTCAAGGAAAGGGCGGGTGAGTAGAGCGCTGCACACCGCTTTCATCGCGCTGGGCGGTAATCTGGCAGATGTGCGGACCACCTTGCACGCCGCGCTCGAGCCACTGGGTGGGGTCGGCCAGGTGGTACGAAAGTCCAGTTTATACCGCACTGCGCCGTGGGGAAAGCTCGAGCAGCCCGATTTTCTTAATGCCGCCCTCGAACTCAGGACCGCGCTCGAGCCAGAGGAGGTGCTGGGCGCGCTGCTCGAGATTGAGCGTTTGTTCGGGCGGGAGCGCGGTGAGCGCTGGGGACCTCGCACCCTCGATTTGGATTTGCTGAGTTATGGCGGTCAGGTCCTCGAGACTCAAGAACTCACCTTGCCCCATGCACGAATGCTCGAGCGGGCTTTCGTGTTAGTTCCCCTGCTCGAGATTGCGCCACACTGGAACCATCCAGCCACCGGAGAATCAGCAAAGGACGCGCTAGAAAAGCTGGACTCGAGCGGAATAGAAAAGACTTTGCTCGAGTGGTGAACCGAAAACTGATAACCGATAACCGATAACCCAAAACCCACACCCCCATCGCCACTTCTCAAACACCGCCCCTGTATACTGAAACAAGTATGGCTCGTCTGGACGGAAAATATGAAATCTTGCGCTCGGTTCCTGGCTCGAGCGGCCTACCCCTGCCCGTCGGCAGCCTGAGTGTCAGCGACTTCAACGTCTCCGAGTCTCAGGACCCGCAGGGTGCTCCGGTGCTCATCGTGCAACTCAACGTGCAGACCAGTGAGCAGCGCACGCTGTTTCACAAGTACCGGGCGGCGCTCAAGGCCCTGCCCTCGCCCTTTTTGCTCGACGTGGTGGCGCGCCCCGGCGCGTATTACAGCGTGTGGAAGCCGCCCACCGGACCCACGCTCGAGGAGTATTTGAAACAGCCGCGCAAAAGTGCGGTGAGCAGTGAGGCGGTGAGGGTTTTCGCGCAGAGTCTGAGCGAGGCGGGCTTCGCGCTCGAGGACGCCGACGTTCACCTCGAGGGAGGGTTGCCTGTTTTGGCCGGACTGGTGCCCATAGAGCGCTCGAGCGAGGACATCGCCACGCTCAACGCCGAGGTCCTCAGAGCGCTCCAGGGCGGTAAAACCAGCGGCAGAGCGCGCCGCGCCCGCAAAGGGGCCGAAAAAGCCAAGGGGACCGGGGTAAAGGTGCCTCGAGTGGGGCGGGTAGGGCCGAGGCCGGACTCGAGATTGGCCCGCACCGCGCGTTTTCTGCTCTCGGTGCTGCCGGGAACGCTGCTGCTGGCCGGAGCGGGCTATTGGGGCGCGAGGGCGCTGGACGTGTATTTAAATCCCAAGGTGCTCACCGTGCCCAAGGTACTGGGTCTGAGTGGTCAGGACGCCGCCCTCAAGATGCGCGACTCCGGCTTTCGGGTCAGCATCGTGCAGGGCGAGGAGCGCAGCCTGAAAATCGGCAGCATCATCGGTCAAGACCCCGCGCCCGACAGTGCGCTGCACGGCGGACGGCTGGTCACATTAACGGTGAATAACCCGCCGCCTTTGAGCGTGCCCAAAGTCTCCGAACTCAGCCTGGACAGCGCCAGGGGCGTGCTGCGCGACGCGGGCCTCAAGGTAGGGGTGGTGCGCTACACCTTTACCGCCGACTTGGCGCTACCCAAAGGTGAGGTGGTGGGCCAGTCGCCGGAAACCGGAACCCAGGTGGCGCGGGGCGGCACGGTTGACGTGCTCATCAGCCAGGGGGTGCGGCCACAGCAGACTTTTTTGCCCGACCTGACCGGACTGAGTTTTGCCGAAGCCAAAGCGATGGTCAAACAGTCTCTGCTGGTTTTAAACGATGTGGCAGTGCAAGATTCAGACCAGCCCGAGGGCACGGTGCTGGCTCAGAACCCCGCGCCTTACGCTAAATTGCGGGTGGGAATGCCCGTCCGCCTGGTGGTGGCTAGAGTGCCGCAGGCCACGCCCCCCCCTCGAGCCAATCTGGATACCCTGCCGCTGGGCCAGATTGTCAAACATATACCGCCGCCTCCGCCTGAACCGATAGTCGTTCCCGATGTCCCAGTGACAACACCCACCCCCGACTCGAGCACTCCGGTTCCAGTGCCCACTCCGACGCCTACCCCCAACTCGAGCACGCCTGTAACGCCCACACCGGAGACCCCTACGCCTGTCCCGGATACGCCGCCTTCCGGCAACTCGAGCGCCCCGAGTGCAGCGCCTGCTCCCGATACCCTGCCCACCCCGACCCCGGACCCCGCAGCGACGCCGAACACTGCCACCCCGAACACTGCCACCCCGAACGCAGGAACGCCCTCGAGTCCTGCGACCCCCTCCAGTACCGGGCGGCGTTCGCTCAACTTCGTTTACACCTTTCCCGCCGACTTGCCCAGCGGCAGCGCGGTGCTCAGGGTGCGCGACGCCGGGGGCGAACAGACCCTCATCACCCAGTCCGGCGCGGCGGGGCTGTCGGTGCAACTCGATGTACAGGTCACGGGAAGCGCGACCTTCGTGGTAACGGTGGATGGTCAGCAGTACGACACCTTTGTGAGATGAAGGGTGAGGGGCGAGTTTTACGCCTCTGGCGGGTTTTTAGTAGTTGGTCATTGGTTGGTCTGCGGTGAAGCGCCCAAAATCAAACCGACCAAGAACCAATGACTAATAACCCGCGACTTGGCTCGATAGGTGCCGCTTAGGTCAAGACAGCCGGAGGCGCTCTTTTCATCTCCCCCTCTCCCCCTTCAACCCTCCCCGGAGCCATTCATGATTTATCTCGACTACGCCGCCACCACCCCCATGAGTTCGGAAGCGCTCGAGGCCTACACCTTTGCAGCCCAACTCGAGGGCAACGCGGCCAGCGTTCACCGCTCGGGTCAGAAAGCGCGCGAGATGCTCGAGCAGGGACGCGCCCGGATTGCGAGCGCACTCGGC
>Ga0209511_1003815_pt1 | contig 11330 bp, 13 predicted proteins | sample SSSSmetaG_FD_184141 | JGI IMG/M metagenome (GOLD analysis project Ga0209511, IMG submission 184141) | Glacier valley bacterial and archeal communities from Borup Fiord, Nunavut, Canada, to study Microbial Dark Matter (Phase II) - ​SSSS... | ecosystem: Environmental > Aquatic > Freshwater > Ice >... | reverse complement strand
GTAGTTTGTTTACTGACAATTTACACTTTGACTTCTATAAAAGAATGTGAAGCATATTGGACTCACGATGCCTCAATAACTGTAACAAAACAAAAAATACTTTTGGACAATTTATACCTGTTTATGTTACCAATTCTTACAATTATCGTACAGACCGTTTTAAAGACTAAAACCCAAACAAGACTTTTTCTGACACATTTTATAATCTCATTGACATCAGTTTTACTATTGACTTATGCAATCAATAAGCCCTGTGAGAATATTAATAACGGACATTTTATGTTTATTGATTTGACAATGACTTTAGGTTACTATTTGCTTAAGCTAACTAGTTTTATTATACTTTTCATTATCATTATTCAGACAATATTTTTAAAAATGCGAGGGACAAAATAGAATGAAAATTTAATCAATATTAGTGGACAAGACAGAACTAATAGAACAACAATTAACATAAGACTGCACAGCAGGCAACAGTGGGTTTTGTGCAAGTGCGGCTTGACGTTGTATCAATCATCATCAACAACATAGCGGCTTTTGTTCGGGCTTGACCAACATCGCCAAACATTGGTTCTAAACATTTATCTTTATCAAAAGCCGGGCAGCGGTTACGGGCGGTAGGAATTCTAATGCCACACCTGCACAAAGCCCTGTCGTTGGCTGTAAGTTTAGCGCAGACCTCAATAATCAACAAAAAAATATGACAAAGACAATTACATTTTTACTTGCGACACTTTTTGCAATCACTTCTTTTGGACAAACTTTTGAAGGAAAAATTGTTTATAAAAATACTTACAAAAGTAAAATGCCAAATATGACAGACGAACAATTCACGACAATGATGGGTTCGACACAAGAATACTTTATCAAGAATGGCGACTATAAAACAGTTGCAAATGGCTCACTTTTTCAGTGGCAACTTTATGTGAACAAAGACAACAAACTTTATAGTAAAATGGCAAATTCTGAAACTTTGCTTTGGAACGACGGAGCTACAAATACAGACGAAATTTTAAAAGCAGAAGTTAATAAAGATGTGATAGAAATCTTAGGTTATAAATGTGACGAACTTGTTTTGACTTGTAAAAGTGGGACACAGAAATACTATTTCAATACAGAGCTTTCGGTTGACACAAAACTATTTGTTAAACACAAGTTTGGAAATTGGTATGACTTTCTTTTAAAATCAAATTCATTGCCCTTAAAATCAATAGTTGACAATGGACAATTTAATTTGGAAAGTTTAGCAACAGAAGTAAAAGAAAGGAAACTTGACAAGATACTTTTTGAGTTGCCAGCAGAAGTAAAGACTATGAAAAGTCCTTATTAACGAGAAGAAAACCTACAGCCAACAGTGGGTTTTGTGCAAGTGCGGCTTGAGGTTGTAGCAATCGGCAGTAGCAACATAGCGGCTTTTGTTCGGGCTTGACCAACATCGCCAAACATTGGTTCTAAACATTTATCTTTATCAAAAGCCGGGCAGCGGTTACGGGCGGTAGGAATTCTAATGCCACACCTGCACAAAGCCCTGTCGTTGTACGTCACCCTACCGAAACACTCTGCAAACTTGTAGGTTGATAAAAGTTACTCAGGGAAATTAAATTCTTGTGCTGCACTTCCATCTGTATCAAATTTTGGTAAGGCACGGCAAACAAGTCTATCCCAGTTTGACCAATTATATCCAGACGCTCTTGCAAACGCTATTAAAATATTCAAATGTTCTTTGAGTTTTGGATGACCAAAATCGACATCTATCCATTGGGGATATTTGCCTTTTCTATTTCCACTATCATCTTTAGGATTTAACTTTCTTAACTCGGACAAAACCTTTGGAGCTAACCTTGAATAAACATAATTATTTACGTAGTGTCCAACAACTTGTGGTTTTTTCCCTTTGTTCGCAATTGACCAAGTCCAACCTTTCATTTTAAAAATTGACTCAAAAAATTCATCGGGAAATGTTTTAATCCATTTGCCTTTTTCTTCTTCTAAAAACTTTTGTAAGAATATTTGTAAAGCATCTTTTTCTTTTACTTTTTCATAACCTGTTACTTCATCAACAAGTGCAATTATACCAATTTTCGCTAATGACCGTATTAAAATATCAGATTGAATAATGACAGCTTTTTGCCTTATTCCAAGCTCTATACTATTCGCATTTGAATAATCTCGAACTTTCAACATTAATTCGCAAATTTCAGGTAACATTATCGCCTTATATGCACTAATTCTTTGATTGCCTTTGAAGCAAGAAACAGGCTTATATTTCGACGGGTCATTATCTGTTGATATCAAAGGTTTTACAGCCTTTGATGACAGTATTTCATCTAATCTTCCCGACGACCTTTGGAGTGGCTCATTACCAATAACACCTAATGCTTTTTGCATTCCTGTAGTAGATAAAACTCGTTCACCGTTTCTTAATACAAAACAGGGTATTTCAAATTCGCCCAACATTAATACACCTTCATGTGTTATTTCAAATTCAATTTGCTTGTTCATAATGGTAATATTTTATTTAAAAAATTAGAATTTATTTTATAAGCATCATTTATCCTATTGACCATAAAGCAGGCTGTATCTTTTGTTACAGTTATATCTTTTGCAATTTGTCTCGCACTTATTTTTTTAACAAGAGTTAAATGAATTACAAAAAACCACTTTTGCAAATCAACTTTTGTTTTATGAAAAATCGTTTTAGCTGTGACACTATATGATGTTCGACAATCGTTGCAATGGTATCTGTTTTCAAATTTCATATCAGTTTTTCTAACTGAGTTACAGTATGGACAAGTTGGAACATTATCCCAATAAAGAAGTTCTAAGTATTTTATACAATCTTCTTGTTTTGGGTATTGCTTATAAATTTTATTCAATTCCATGTGTCTTACTTAGTGGTAAGTAAGTTAATACAATGTTTTAAAAGTATATTACCTTTAGCTATGACAACCTAAAAAATAATCAAAGAACTATTAACTCACACCTTTGAATGACTAAGAAGAATGGCGAACGTACAACAGTGGGTTTTGTGCAAGTGCGGCTTGAAGTTGTAGCAATCGGCATTAACAACATAGCAGCTTTTGTTCGGGCTTGATCAACATCGCCAAACATTGGTTCTAAATATTTATCTTTATCAAAAGCCGGGCAGCGGTTACGGGCGGACGGAATTCTAATGCCACACCTGACACAAAGCCCTAACGTTGGTGGCAATGCCAAAATAACACTCTACAATTTCATGTCAAATTTTTATACGCAAGACGGCTTCCAGTTTTTCCGAAAAACTTCTAAAGTGTCAGACATTCTAGGTGACAGACTTGTAATTGAAAATAACAAGCTAGCAAAAACTATTGACTATGTAAACAGAAACAGTATAAAAACAATCACTATCAATCCAATTATAAGCACAGTTGACAATCTCTCTTTTTTAGACCAAATGCCTTTTGTTGAAGGCCTTTATTTACTTCAAGACAATCTTGACATTTCCGCAATCAACAATTTAAAAGACCTAAGGGTACTTCATCTAAATAAATTAGACAGTTCAATTGATTTTAGTAATCTTAAAAATTTAGAAGTTTTGGGATGCACTTTTAACAAAGAGCTAAAAAATATCAAACATTGCAGTATGCTTTTTTGGATGTGGATAGACAATTTTAAATTGCAAGACCTAATCTCCTTATCAGCTTTGACAAATTTGAAATACTTGAACTTATACAAAACGAGTATCGTAAACCTAGTCGGCGTTGCATCACTAGAAAATTTAAACAATATAGTAATTGATGGGGCTTCCAAACTAGTTTCACTTCAGGGCTTTGACGACTCAAACCATAATTTATCTTCGTTAGACATTTCAAATGCGAAACATTTGGTTTCATACGACCAAATAAGCAAACTAAAGTACGTCAAGAAAATTCATTTTTATAAAGCAGGAGAATGTGAAAATTTTGATTTCATAAATAAACTTGACTACTTATCTGAATTTGTACATAATGGTAAGTACATCAAAAATGTATAAAGTGAATTATAAATTGTAGCTCCGAAGGCACATGCCACCAACATGGGGTTTTGTGCAAGTGGGGCTTGAAGTTCGTCCAATCAGCAGCGGTGGATATCCCAGCTTTGGTTCGAGCAGGACAAACAACATTGGGCATTAGTTCTTAACCTCATTTTCATACCTTTACCCAGCATCGGTTCCGGGCGGACAGTTGGTCAATTCCCCACCTGACACAAAGCCCTGTCGTTGTACGCCACCTTTAATGACACACTTCAATTACTTAACGATATTTTTTTTGACACTCTCTTTATCAGCATGCTCACAAATGGACAATCCACAAAATTTGACACGGCTAAAAGAACTTTCTGAAAAATCAGGAATTGAAATGATTGTAATTGACGAAGCGGAGAAAATTACTAAGACAGAAGCTACAAGATTTTTACGAGGACTAATGCTTTCAAGTTACACAGACGACCCAATTCAGTCAACAATAAGACAAGAATCAATAAAAGGTAAGACCGTGGAATTACCAGGAATATCTTTGTTAGTTGAACATGATTTAATTGAAAAACTTGTAGAAACCTTAAACAAAAAGTTTTCATATAGACAGTGTTTGGCTTTTATTTCTGACGACCGTACCAGAGACGATAAAAAACAAACTATTTCAATTATTCAGAGTGCTGACAAATACAATACTCTTAGACTTCAACAAACAAGCGGAGGAAGTTATCTTTTTTCAACAGACAGCCTTATAGAAAAACTACAGACTTTTGAAAAGAAATATCCTTTTCATTTCATAGGAGTAGGTGACGATTGGTTATTGATAAAAACTAACGACACACCAAAAGATTGGACTGATTTTGCAAAAGAAGTTTTAAAAGTTTGTCCACCAGAAGACGAAGTAAATATTGACAAATACGCAGAGGAAATTAAAAGTACTAACGGCAGAATTTCCATGTGGTGGGACTAAGGCGAGCGTACAACAATGGGTTTTGCACAAGTGTGGCTTGAAGTTGTAGCAATCGGCATCAACAATATAGCAGCAGTAGTTCGGGCGGGACAAACATCGCTGAACATTAGTTCTTAATATTTATCTTTATCAAAAGCCAAGCGGCGGTTACGGGCGGACGGGAATTCTAATGCCACACCAGCGCAAAGCCCTCACGTTATGTGTAACCTTATGAGAATTCTACTTATAATAATATTTACTCTCTTTTTAAAGATTTCATTTGGACAGACATTTTCATATCCTATAATTAAGACTTCTGGAAGCCAAATTTCTGACTTTATTCCCAATGGCTGGACAGTTTTAGATACAGCAATAGGTGACTTGAATAAAGATGGTAGAGATGACATAGCATTTGTCATTCAATATCATGACAGTGCTCATATTATATTAACAAGTTATAATGATATTGACACTGTTTTCGCTCAGCCAAGAATACTTTTGATAGCAATTTATGACGGCAATTCAAAAGACTTTACTTTAATAGAACAAAGCAACACATTTATACTTAGCCATGAGGACTCCAATATGGAAGAACCTTTTCAAGACATATTAATTTCTAAAGGGATTTTAAAAATTGATTTCAACATTTTTATGAATTCAGGTGGTTGGGGAACTTTCACTAACAATTATAAATTTCGTTATCAAGACAATGAATTCAAATTAATTGGTGCTGACCACCATTATATCAATCGTGGTTCTGGCGAAACAGAAGACCGTAGTTATAATTTTCTCACGAAAAGAATGAAGATTTCTACAGGAACAATTTCAAGTGACAAATTGAATACGAAATGGCAGACACTCGGTGCAGAAAAATTGAAAACTTTTAAAACGCTCAACCAGCCTTTTAGCTGGAAAATTGAAGAAAACTTTTATTTATGAATATCTTAAAGGCTACACATAACAATGGGTTTTGTGCAAGTGCGGCTTGAGGTTGTAGCAATCCTCAGTAGCAACATAGCGGCTTTTGTTCGGGCTTGACCAACATCGCCAAACATTGGTTCTAAATATTTATCTTTATCAAAAGCCAGGCTGTGGTTTCGGGCGGAAGGAATTCTAATGCCACACCTGACACAAAGCCCTGTCGTTGGCTGCTATTAAAAAATGCGACACATCATAACCTTCATAGCGACAATTTTCATTTCGGCTTTTGCCAGTAATTCTTTGCTTGCACAAGTTGACACAGTTACTGTTTCAAAAATAAAAGCAATCACAAAATACATTGACTCTTTATCAGACAATGACGAAGGGCAGAGATTTGTAATTAAATCAATAGCAGAAGGAAGAATAACCCAGGAAATAGTTTCAACATCTATTGTTGGACACAGTAATAAAATAGACACAATTCGAAAGACAAAAAATGGTGGGTTCGGGAAATACACAACTGAAAATATAAAAGGGGACACAGTTTATAAAATACTTTACCACGACAACATAGACAAGAATTTTTACGAAAGCTATTATTATAAAGACAATAAACTTATTTACTCAAAAATTGACTACCAAGAAGACGGAATAAGGCAAACATTTTATTACCGAGAGGAATATTATAAAGACAATGAAATACTTTTTGTAAATGAATCATCCAACTTGATTGACACTGTATATAGACAAAGAGTAACATTTGATTTAAGAAAAAAAGGTAATGACTATTTTGAAAAATTCCAAGTTGACAGAAAGTAACAGCAGCCAACAAAAGGTTTTGTGCAATTGGGGCATGACGTTGAAGCAATCATCGGCAGTTCATATCCAAGCTTTAGTTTCGGCGGACGTAATTCTGTTGGGCAGTAGTTCTTAACTTCGGCTTTTAGTTATAAATTTAGCTTCAGTTCCGGGCAGACAGTTGGTTAATTCCCCAACGGCACAAAGCCCTGTCGTTGTACGTCACCTTAGTGGAAAATTTCGGCAACTAAGTAAAATAGTTTCTAAATTTAGAAACATTCCTTACCTTTGCAAAAACATATTATTTGCAATACTTTCAGACAAGATTTTTAGAAGAAGCCGATAAATTCATTGCCAACCTTGATATAAAGGCGGCAAGAAAGGTTTTCTATAACATTGACCTTGCTGAACAAAGCAACGACCCGAAACTTTTCAAGAAACTGCAAAAGGACATTTGGGAATTTCGAACAAAGTTTGGTGGGCAACAAATTCGCCTACTTGCATTTTGGGACAAAGAGAATGAAACAGAAACTTTAGTTTTTGCGACACATGGGTTTATTAAAAAAGTTGACAAAGTGCCTGCAAACGAAATTGAACGAGCTATTAATATCAAGAAAAAATACTTTGAAAGCAAACTTAAAAAATAATATTATGGCAAAAACAGCAATAAAATCTTACTCACTTGCCGAGATGAAAGATAAATATATTGGCAAAAACGGAACTATTGATAGAGAGGAATACGAATATGAACTTCGTATGGACGTTTTGGGAAGAATGATTAAAACTGCAAGACAAGAACGTAAATTGACACAAGAACAATTGGGAGAACTTGTTGGTGTACAAAAAGCACAAATTTCTAAATTGGAGAGTAGTGCTAACAGTGCAACAATTGACACAGTTTTAAAAGTTTTTAAAGCGCTAAAAGCAGATATCCATTTCAACGTTACATTAGAAAAACAATATTTGCAACTTGTGTAGAAGCAAGGCGAACGTACAACAATGGGTTTTGTGCAAGTGCGGCTTGAGGTTGTATCAATCGGCATAAACAACATAGCGGCATTTGTTCGGGCTTGACTAGCATCGCCAAAGATTGGTTCTTAATATTTATCTTTATCAAAAGCTGGGCTGTGGTTTCGGGCGGAAGGAATACTAATGCCACACCTGCACAAAGCCCTCTCGTTAGCAGAAATTTTACCGAGACACTACAAAGACAGACACTACTTAAATATGAAGACAATTTCAATTCTACTAATTACATTATTAGCATCATTATCATTAAGTGCCCAAGATATCACGGGACAATGGAATGGAGCATTAAAAGTGCAAGGAACACAATTAAGACTTGTTTTTAATATCATTAAAACTGACAATGGAGTAAGTTCCACAATGGACAGCCCAGACCAAGGAGCAAAAGGAATTCCTACAACGACTACGAGTTTTGAAAATTCCATTTTAAAAATCACAATTGAAAATGCAAAAATTGAATTTGAGGGAACAATAAACAAAAAAAACATTATAGTTGGTATTTTTAAACAAGGTGGACAAGCTTTTCCTATGAACTTATCAAAGGAAGTAATTGAAAAAGAAAAACTTGTAAGACCTCAAGAACCAATAAAACCATATTCATATTATTCAGAAGAAATAACTTTTGAGAATAAAAAAGCAGGAATAAATCTAGCAGGAACATTAACACTACCAAAAAAAGAAGGTTTATTTCCTGTGGTAATTTTAATAAGTGGAAGTGGTCCACAAAACAGAGATGAAGAATTATTGGGACACAAACCTTTCCTTGTTTTATCAGACTATTTAACAAGGAATGGAATTGCCGTTTTGCGTTATGACGACAGAGGAACAGCATTGTCAAAAGGGGATTTTAAAACTGCAACTTCTGCAGACTTTGCAACAGATGTAGAAAGTGCAATTGCATATTTGAAAACAAGAAATGAAATTAATAAAAATAAAATTGGATTAATGGGACATAGTGAAGGTGGATTAATTGCACCAATGGTTGCCAGTAAATCAAAAGATGTAGCATTTATAGTATTGTTGGCAGGTCCAGGAATTCAAGGAGACAAATTACTTTTATTACAACAAAAATTAATTGGAAAAGCGTCAGGGGTTACCGATGAAGATTTACAGAAAAATGAATTGATAAATAGAAAAGTATTTGACATAGTTAATAAATCAACTAATCTTGAACAACTGAATATTGACTTAACAAACTATATTAAACAAACATTAAAAGACAATCTAAATGCTGAAAAACCAGCAGGAATGAGTGATGATGATATTGTAAAATTAGAAGTAAAACAAATTGCAACCCCTTGGATGCAATATTTTATAAAGTACAATCCTGCACCCGCATTGGGAAAAGTAAAATGTCCAGTTTTTGCAATTAACGGTGAAAAAGATTTACAAGTTCCACCAAAAGAAAATTTGGAGGGAATAAAAAAGGCATTGTCAAAAGGAGGAAATAAAAAAGTAATAACAAAAGAATTGCCGAACTTAAACCACTTATTTCAAGAATGCAAAACAGGTTCGCCTGACGAATATGCAAAAATTGATCAGACATTTTCACCAACTGCTTTGACAGAAATATTAAAGTGGATAGAAATGCAAACAAAATAAAAACTTCTGCTAACAATGGGTTTTGTGCAAGTGCGGCTTGAGGTTGTAGCAATCGGCATTAACAACATAGCGGCTTTTGTTTCGGCTTGTCCAACATCGCCAAACATTGGTTCTAAACATTTATCTTTAACAAAAGCCGGGCATCGGTTACGGGCGGGCGGAATTCTAATGCCACACCTGCACAAAGCCCTAACGTTGCCTGCAAGCTTACCGCAGATTCCAACTTCTAACGCCACGTTTACTATGACAACTATGACCAGACGCAGAATATCAACAAGCTTTTTAACAATTAAAATATTCATGACAATTTGCTTTATTTATTTGCTCCTTTCTTTTTTCTTATTTGACAACTCATTAGCTTTTAATCTAAAATTATCCCTGCTATTAGTTTCAACAATTTTTTTCGGGGGACTTTTATATTTAATTGACAAAATAAAAGTTATTGAATTTGACGGTGAAAATCTTTACGTTTTTGACAAAATGCGAAATCAAGAATCTAAAATACCTCTTGAAAGAATTGATAAAATATTATTTTCCGTACTTGGATTAAATCTATTTTCACTTTCCAATTATTCTTATAAAATTATTTATCATGACAATAATTCACAAATAAAAAAAGTTCGATTATTTCCACGAACAGGAAGCGACGACATTTCAAAAATTATCCAGCAGACAAAAATAAAAAACCCAAGTGTAGAAGTATGCAATTGGTCGTTTGGTTTGAATGAACTATTTGACTAAAAGCCAGCAGGCAACAGTGGGTTTTGTGCAAGTGCGGCTTGACATTGTAGCAATCGGCATCAACAACATAGCGGCGTTTGTTCGGGCTTGACCAACATCGCCAAACATTGGTTCTAAATATTTATCTTTATCAAAAGCCGGGCTGTGGTTACGGGCGGACGGAATTCTAATGCCACACCTGCACAAAGCCCTAACGTTGTATGTAATTTTATTCAACCACTATGATAACTTCAACACTTCAATGTTTACTTGCATTTAGTTTGACACTTTCGTTCAATTTCGGAGAGCCAAAGACTATTAAGGACAATTCTGTTTTAGTTCAGGACACAACAGTTGGTAGCAAAATAATTACAGATGAAATTGCAGGTTCAGCATACAGAAAAAGTGCAAAGGGATACTTTTTAATTATTGGTAAAGACACATCAAAGTTTACTTGCATTTTTAGTGAATCAAAAGATGGGAAATATGTTTCGTTAAATTTCATTGGAAAAGATAGCCAAACATCATACAGAGAGCGAATGGAACATCTAAGAATAATTCTGCCATTCGCTTCCAAAGATTACACAATGGACTCGTTAAAATCAATTTACTTTGGAAGGCTTGTAAATAACGGAGACATTGCAATAAATCTGACAAAGAATTACAGAATGAAATTTGGGAAAAGTGATAAAATAAGCAACTATTCAACAATATCACGGTTCCTTGAAAAATCAAAATTGTGTTCTGACATAAACCTCATCTTTAAGCCGTATTCAATTTCGGTTAGAAAGGTTATGGTCGAAAAGGTATTTTTTACCACAAAAAAAGAATTAAATAGAACAAGTAAAATTGAGACCAAAATATCCAAAATTGACGACAAAGTTTTAGACTGCTTGACTTGGATTTCTTTGAAGAGTCTCTAAGAAAAACTACATACAACATCAGGTTTTGTGCAATTGGGGCGGGACGTTGAAGCAATCATCGGCAGAGCCTATCCCAGCTTTATATTCGGCGGACGGAATTCTGCCGGGCTTTTGTTGGTTAACTTCGGCTTTTAGTTATAAATTTAGCTTCAGTTCTGGGCGGACAGTTGGTCAATTCCCCAACTGCACAAAGCCTCGACCGTTGGCTGCCATTTTATTGGACAGGACACACCCTAAAAATTTATCACTAAAAAAATTGACTAAACAGAGCGGCAAAACAAAAAGTATTTGGGTGCTGACACCAATTTTTGGAACAATAGTTTTTGTTGTACTTTATGGTGTTGCGACACTTTTATATCCAGGTGGTTCACAAGTTGACAAGAACTCAATCGGATTTAGT
>Ga0209511_1003804_pt1 | contig 11354 bp, 10 predicted proteins | sample SSSSmetaG_FD_184141 | JGI IMG/M metagenome (GOLD analysis project Ga0209511, IMG submission 184141) | Glacier valley bacterial and archeal communities from Borup Fiord, Nunavut, Canada, to study Microbial Dark Matter (Phase II) - ​SSSS... | ecosystem: Environmental > Aquatic > Freshwater > Ice >... | reverse complement strand
AGCCTGCCAAGTTCTAGCGAAGCCATGGTGCAAATTGCGATGATCAGGTTAATGTTGAAACGGTTGGCTAAAATAGAGGCTAGAAAACTTGATAAACCAACCGCTTTAGCTCCCTAATCCTATTTTTAGACAGGCTCTTAGAGCCATTATTTTATCTATAATTAGTGTTTTATAGTCTTGCCCTATGGCGACGAGTTGACGCACTGCCTGAAGGCGGCTGTTGGTCGTCGGTTGTCGGCAGGGAAATCGTAGGAGGCTTGCGATGTTTCATCGGACGACGATTTCCCGAATCCCGTAGGAGCAGGCTCTGCCCTGCGATGGTACGAAATGCCATAATCATCGGACGACGGAGCGTCCTCCTACAAAGATTCCCAATACCGGGCGGTTCGCGAACCGCCCCTACGAATTTCCCCAATTTTAGATATTCGATTTAGATTTCCCCAACCCCGGATTCCTATCCCCTTTTAGATTTTGGATTTCTTCTGTCCGCCAATTTTGAAGCCGAGAGGTTCGCTGGTGGGTTCGCTGGCAAGGTTGCGGAGTAGGTTTTCCAGGACGGCGTTTTGGGTGAGTTCGGCTTGTACCTGGAGGAGCTGGGCTTTGATTTTGAGCATTTCGCCCATTTCCTGGTAGCGTTGCTGGCGGTAGAGGTCGGCGATGGTTAGCATGGTGAGAGTTATCTCAAAGTGGAGGCCATAGATTTCGCTGTGGCTGACGTTTTCGTTGAATTCGATTTTTTGATTTTCGGTTAATTTGTTTTCCATTTTACCTAACCCCCTGGCCCCCTTCCCTGATTCAGGGAACGGGGAATAATTTTGTAGGAGTCCTGCGATGGTTCATCGGACGACGGAGCGTCCTCCTACGGTTTCGGTTCATCGGACGACAGAGCGTCCTCCTACAAAGATTCCCAATACCGGGCGGTTCGTTCCCCTGAGTACAGGAGGGACAGGCGAATCGCCCCTATGATATTTGCGGTGCAGGGCGAACACAAGGTTCGCCCCTACGAATTTCCCCACCGCCTTCCTCATCCTTCATCCTTTATTTTTAGGTTTGTGGCCTGTATGTTATATGAATATGGCGATTCGCTGCAAATCCATAGCATATGTAGCACATAACCCTTGACAGCTTAGAAATTATGTTCTAAAATAATTATACCTGATGATTTCGCCCGTGTCACTACCTCACTACCATTTTATGTTTACAGGGGGCTATGCGGGCGCGGGCGGGTTTATCAGTTTTAAGTGTTGAGTTTTGAGTTTTGAGTTTGCGGTTTTAACTTAACACTCAAAACTCATAATTCAAAACTCTCAAAGGAGGTATGTGCTACATGGATGATACGGAGGTTAAGAATGAAGTTGAGGCTGAGGGCGAGGCTACGGCTGGGGCGAATGAGACTAAGGGCGAGGCTGAGGATACCTTGTTGCAGGTTGGATTTACGAAGGCGTTTGAGGCTTATATTGAGCGAATAGGTGGGATAGAGGTGTTCGGGGCTATGTTGGAGGCGGAGGCAGTTCGGCGGGGCTATACGGAGGGGATTGGCGCGGGTGGTGGGGCGCGGCGGGCGGCAGTGGATACGTCGCGGCTGTCGCCTTACGAGAAGATTTTGTTTGGGCTGGGGAAAACCTAACCCCCTAGCCCCCTTCCCCGAAGGATGAAGGATGGGGGATGAAGGATGAAAAAATGCCGGGGAAAGGCTATCAAACCTAACCCCCTAGCCCCCTTCCCTAAAGTGGAAGGGGGGGGCTAAGAGAACCGACAACTGACAACCGATAACTGACAACCGATTTTGGAAAGGGACTTGGGAAATGTTAACTTTAGTGCAGGCGGCGTTGTTGACGAATGATGTGTTTGTGCAGGGGGTGGCGCAGGCGATTGTGACGGAGTGTCCGTTGCTGGATAAGTTGCCTTTTGTGGATTTGAACGGCTCGCAACTGGTCTGGAATGAGGAGAGTGGATTGGGTTCGCCTACTACTTATTGGTATGCGGTGGGGGACACCTGGCAGGAGGCGGCGTTTACTCCAGCCCAAAAGACGGTGGCTTTGAAGATTCTGGGTGGCGATGCCGATGTGGATGAGTTTTTGGCGCAGACTTACCGCAATCCCAACGACCTGACCGCGACTACGATTGTGGAGAAGGCGAAGGCGGTGGGCTATCAGTTTAATCAGGCGATTATTAACGGCGATAGCGCGGTGGTGACGAATCAGTTTGATGGTCTCAAGAAGATTCTGGGGACGAGTGGGCAGAGACTAATTGCGGGGGCGACGGGGGCGACTTTGACGCTGGATATGCTCGACCAGTTGATTGATTTGGTGAAGCCAGGTAAGCCGGATGTGTTGGTGATGAGTCGGCGGAGTCGGCGCAAGCTGAAGTTTTTGTGGCGGGCGGCGGGTTCGTCTTATGAGATGATGGACGCTTTTGGGCAGCGCGTTTTTGCTTATGACGGTATCCCGATTCTGGTGGATGACAATATTGTGGATACGGAGGGCAATGAGACGGGTATCACTGGGACGCTTTTGAGTTCGATTTACGCGGTGCAGTTTGGGATGAAGCGCGGTCTGGTGGGGGTGACGAATGGCGGGCTGACGGTGGAGAAGGTCGGGCAGCTTGAGACCAAGAATGCGAATCGTTATCGGATTAAGTGGTATAGCGCGGTGGCTCTGACTCGTAGCATTGGTGCTGCGCGGCTGGCGGGAGTTAACGGGTCGTAGGTTGGGGGTCAGGGGATAGGGGTTGGGGGTCGGGGAAAGCAAACCTAACTCCCTGGCCTGGACACGATGCATCGTGTCCAGGCTAAGCCTTTTCCCGGTAAGTTCAGCGGAAAAGAAACGGTAGGGGTCAGGGGTAGGAGGTTAGGGGCTGGGAAGAAGTTTTTACCGACCCCTAACCCCCAACCCCCGTCCCCCCCGAAAGGTGGTTTTTATGACGACATTGGGGCAGATTCGGGGTAAGGTGCGGGCGGAGTTGGGCGATAGTGCTGTGCCGTATGCCTGGGGTGATAGTCAGTTGAACGAGTGGTTGAATCAGGGGCTACTGGATTTGGCGGTGTATGTGCCGCCGGAGCGGAGTGTTTTGTTAAGTACGACGGCGGGGTTGAAGGATTATGTTGTGGCAGTAGCGACCCAGGTGGTGACGGAGGTGCGGTTGGGTGGGCAGGTGGTTGACCCGGCGCGGTGGCGGGTAGCCTGGAATGGCACGACTCAGACGCTGAAGTTGCTGGACGACCCCGGCGCGGGTAGTAGTAATTTGCAGGTGTTTTATCTGGGTTTTTATGCCGCGTTGGTGAGTGATACGGATGTGCTGGATTTGGAGGTCGTGGTTGAACCTGCGCTGGTGAGTTTTGTGGGTTGGAAGGGTTGTGTTTGGTTGGGGGCGCAACGGGAGAAACGGGGGGTTTTGCCAGGGACGGCGGCCTCGGAGTATCGGGCGTTGTATCTGGAGCAGCGCAGTTTGCATGGGCGGCGTGCGCGGAGTTCTTACCTAACCCCCTAGCCCCCTTGTAGAAGGATGAAGTAGGAAGGATGAAGGATGAAAAATACAGGGATTGGGGGGTAGTCTATCAAACCTAACCCCTTCCCTGAAGCGGCAGGGGGAAGAAGAACCGTAGGGGCGGGGTCGCCCCGCCCTGGTTAAGAGAATTGAACCACCAAGACGCAAAGACACCAAGAAGATTTCACAAGGATGAACAGGATATATGGGGAAGGGGTCAGGGGTTGGGGAATTCGTAGGGGCGGGGAGACCCCGCCCTGCATTGGGATAATCCAGGCATCAAGACCCTGAGTAAACCCGACATATCCCCTGATTGTGTGGATAATAATTCTGGTATCGTAGCAGGTCGGGTTTATCAAGGTAAGGTTTGGCGATACAGTAACAGGGCGGGGAGACCCCGCCCCTACGAAATTCCGTTGTAGGGACACGATGCATCGTGTCCGGGGCAGAGGCACAGAGGCAGGGCGAATACGGCAGATAGAGGGCAGGGCGGGTACGAGGGCGAACACAAGGTTCGCCCCTACGAATTGGGTTAGGGGATACAGGGCAGGCACGGGGACCTGCCCCTATGAAATTCCCAATACCGGGCGGTTCGCGAACCGCCCCTACGAAGAATGTTCCGATTTCGATTTTACCGACAACTGACAACCGAAACGGAGGGAAGATATGGCGACGGCGGGGGTAACGCATGAGGTGGTGCTGGACGGGGTGGGTTACATGCTGTCCGGGGCGAAGGAGGCGTATGTTTGTAGTGGGAACGGGCCGAGGGCGGCGGGTCTGGCGAGTGGGGTGGCGACGGGGGTTAGTGGTAGCACGGCCTTGGGGAATGTTTATCAACTGGTGTTTGATGAGTGGCGCAGTAGTGGACGCTGGTGGGCGGGGGTGGGCGAGACTTTGAACGATGGGCGGGCGGCGCGGCTGGAGGGGGTGAGGCCAGTAGCGGGTGGGGCGGCGGCGGTGCTGATTCCGGCGGCACGGTTTTACACCCAGGCTGGCACGCCCAGCGAGGCCCGTTATACGGCGGCGGTTTATAAGAATATCGTCTATTTTTCGATTGGCAACAAGCTGTATAAATTGACCAATAACGCCTCCAACCTGTTTACGGGCTATGTGGACACGGGCGGGGTGTTCTCGCCGACGGTTACGGATTTGGTGGTGCATGAGGGGCTGCTTTATATCGCGACCAGTGCCAATTTATGGAGTTATGACGGCACAACTTTTACCGATGTGACGGCGACTTTTGGGGCGGCGACTTACGTGGGCAGTTATGGTGGGCTGTTGTTCTGGCGGACGGGGGCGGCAACGGACGTGCTGAACTGGCGCGTTCCGGCGACTTCGACCAACTATAGCCGGGGAATTGGGGCGGGGGTTATTCGGCGGATTTTGGGGGCGGCGGGGGCGTTGTGGATTGGCAGTCAGGGCGGGCTGTATCGGCTGGAAGGGGTTTTGAAGGCGGGTAATCCAAGCACTGCGCCGGGGGCGTTGAACCTGTTTGAGCCCAAGATTACCGAGGTGCTAAAGACTGATTATAACTTTGCCACGACGAATATTGACCAGAATTTTACCAATATGATGGCGGCGCAGGGCTATTTGTGGTTTTGGGCGAATGGGCGGGTCTATCGGTTGGCGTTTAGCGAGGCGAGTGGGCCGGGGTCGGCAAAGGTCGAGCCACAGCCGCTTTTTGGCAAGTTGCGGGGCATGAATGTGTGTGATGGGCTGGTGGTGGTGGCGTTGGAGTCGCAGGGTTTCCGCTATTTGTGGGCCTGGGAGGCCGAGCATGGCTGGTGGCTGGTGGAGTCGGGCAGCTCGACGGCTAATAATTATAGTTTGCCGTTTAGTGGGTTGCCGCAGTGCAAGGATGGGGCGATTATCACGCCGATGTATAACGCCCTGGATATTGCGCGCTGGCCTCTGGATAATTCGTATCTGGCGGGGCGCAATCCGAATGTTTTTGGGTTGACGGATGTGAGCAATACGGGTTTTGTGACTTTGCCCGCTTTTGGGCTGGCGGATCTGGCGCGGGCGGCGGGGATGGCGGGTCGCTCGGTGGTGGCGCGGCTGCTGGCGGTGGGGGTGGAGTGGGGCGTTCCGGCTAATCTGAACGATTGGGCCGATTTTACGCCGTATATCGTGGGTGGCAGCAGCGCGGGGGCGATTACTTTTGAGGTTTGGCTTTCGATTAACGCCGGGGCAAGCTGGGTGATGCTGGGGAATTATGCCCCGCCCGATTACAACACTTTTGGGAATGGCAAGCGGAGTTGGGCGTTGTCGGCGGGTCAGGGTGAGGCGGTGACACTGACGGGGAACACCCCCGGTTGGTATCAGGTGCGTTTGAAGGTGGCGGGGCCGCATGCTCCGGCTTTGAAACGGCTGTGGGTGGAGTATCGGCTGGACGAGGTGCAGCATGCCAGTGGGCGGGAATGGAAATTGAAGCTTAACCTGGGCGACCCAGCTACGACCCTGAATTTGCAGGGGCAGCCCGGTAGTAGTAGCGGCGGTTGGGCGGGGGTTAGTGCCGCGCGGTCCAGTTTGCGGACGCTCTGGGACAATGGTACGACGGTGGATTTTTACGATGTGGATGGTAGCGGCCCCTATCGGGTGAAGGCGACGGATTTCCGGGTGACGCGGTTGGGGGCGGGGGTTCAGGGTACGGTGGTGGGTAATGATTGGGAGTACGGGCTGTCGCTGGTGGAGGTCTCGGAAGGATGAAGGATGAGGAGAAGAATAAAGAAGTAAGAATAAAGAAGGGGTAGGGGCGGTTCGCGAACCGCCCGAAAGAAGATATTTACAAGGATGGGAAGGATGGACAGGATATTTCGGAAATCGAATATCTAAAATCGGGGCATCTTTGTAGGGGCAGTTAACCTAACCCCCTGGCCCCCTTCCCTGATTCAGGGAAGGGGGAAGAAGATTTCGTAGGGGCGGGGTTGCCCCGCCCTGGTCGGCATATCCATATTATGGTGGTTTTCCCATCAGGGCAGGCACGGGGACCTGCCCCTACATTTATTCGTAATATCGGGCGGGGTCGCCCCTACGAATTTTTATCAAGGTAGGCACGGTTTACCAATACCGGGCGGTTCCCGAACCGCCCCTACGAAAATTATCCAATAACTAACAACGAGGGATAAACCAATGAACGATTATGGGATGATGTTGCCGTTGCGGTTGCAGGGCAAGGAGCTGGACGATAGTGATGACGGGCGGCGGATGCGCTATCGCCGTTATCTGGATTTTTATAACGGTGAGCAGTTTTCGACTCCGGCGAAGGCGGGGGAGCGGCGGCTGACTTTGAATTATGCTCGGTTGTTGGTGAATAAGACCGCTTCGTTTATGCTGGGGGCGGGGGTCAAGTATGAGTGCGCCGACCAAGCGGCGGAGGAAGCTCTGGCGAAGGTGGTGGCGGACAACGGCCTGAACCTGCTGGATTATGAAACGGCGATTGACGCGGCGATTCTGGGCGATGGGGCGTGGAAGGTTACGGGGGATAGAAGCAAGGAGCAGGGAGCAAGAAGCAATAATGGAAATCAGGATTTTTCACCGACAACCGACAACCGACGACTGATAACCGTTAGGAGTGTGGATGTGTTTAACCTGGCGGTGGAGTGGGCGGGGGACGATGTGCGGCGGGTGCGGCAGGTGACGGAGTGTTATGAGCTTTCGCCGGGGGAGGCTACCCGGATTTTGGGGGTGAATTTGCTGGCGGGGTCGGATTATGTGCGGGTCAGCGAGATTTGGACGGAGGGGGAGTTTCGGCTGCAAATCGAGGGGCAGACTGAGCGGGTGCGCCCTAACCCTTACGGTTTTATCCCCTATGTGATTTTCCCGAACCTGCGGAGGCCGCGCCTGTTCTGGGGTGAGTCGGATTTAGCCGATATTATGGAGCTGTGTAGCGAGCTTAACACCCGTTTGAGCGTGATGAGCCAGATTTTGCAGTTGTCGGGTAACCCGGTTTTGGTTCTGGAGAATGTGCAGGATAGCGCGGGGCTGCGGGTGGGGCCGGGGGCGGTCTGGCACTTGCCGGAGGATAGTAAGGCTTATTTGTTGAACTTGTTGGAGCATGGCGGGCTGGACGCGCATCTGAACTATATCTCTACCCTGTATCAGAGTATTCATGATTTGGCGGAGATGCCCCAGGCTGCTTTCGGGCGCAGCGAACTGGCGGGGCGGGTGTCGAGTGGGGTGGCGTTGGACGTGTTGTTGCAGCCCGTTATTCAGAAGATTGCCCGAAAGCGGGCGATTTGGTCGGAGGCTCTGTTGCGGCGTGCCAAACTTATTCTGCTGCTGCTAGGCTTTGGGGCTGATACGGAGGTGCGGGTGAATTGGTCGCCGATTCTGCCGAGGGATTACGCCGGGTTGGTGGCGAACGAGATTGCGCTGGTCGGGCAGGGGATTCATAGCCGCATGACCGCCAACCGTAATCTGGGCGAGGAGAGTCCGGCGGATGAGGTGGCAACCGCGTTGTATGAGGCGATGGAATGGGCTAAGGCGGGGGGCAAATCTTCACAACTCAAGGTTTCGGGGGCACTGGTGCAGGGTTTGGCGCAGGCAGCAGGGTAGCGGGAAGTCGGTCGTCAGTTGTCGGTTGTCGGTGGGGAGTGCGTAGGGGCGGGGTTGCCCCGCCCGGCAATATTCACAAGGATGAACAGGATAGACAGGATATCAGAAAGGGGTTGCGGGTTAGGGTGAGGGGTTAAGTAGCCAGAGAATCATTCACAAGGATAGGCAGGATGTTGGGGAAGGATGAAATAGGAAGAATGAAGGATGAGAAATACAGGGATTGGGGGTTGGGGGATTCGTTAAATCGGGCAGACACGGGGACCTGCCCCTACGAATTCATCCTGATTCCGGGCGGTTCGCAAACCGCCCCTACGAAATTCCAGTATAAAAATCTTGGCGTTCTTGGCGTTCTTGGCGGTTCAATCTTCGATTTTGAATTTTTAACCGACAACTGGGGAAGGGGAGTTTGGGGTGGAAAATTGGGACATCGTGAAATTTTCGCGGGAGAAGTTCCCCCGCCACAAATTCCGCAGCTATCAGGCGGAGGTGGCGGAGTGGCTGGCCGAACTGGTGCAAGATGGGCAGGGGGGCAAGGCGGCGGTGGTTTTCTCGCGACAGAGCGGCAAGGATGAGGTTTTGGCTCAACTGTTGGCCTGGTTGTTGGTGTTACATCAGGAGGAGGGTGGGAGTATCGTGGTGGCCTTGCCGACGGTGCAACAGGCTAACATTTCCAAAGCCCGGTTATTGGCCCGACTGGAAGCCTGTATCACGATGGGGGCGAAACCGCAGCGCAGTGGCTACGAGGTTGGTTATGGACAGGCTAACGTTCATTTCCTGACGGCTGACCCTAGCGCGAATGTGCGCGGCGAGACTGCCAGCCTGTTATTAGTGGCGAACGAAGCTCAGGATATTAAAACTGATATTTGGGATGCCCGTTTCGACCCAATGGGAGCCAGCACCAATGCCCCGACCCTTTTTCTGGGCACACCCTGGAATAGTAGCAGCTTACTATCGCGGGAAATGAAGGAGGCGCGGCGGCAGGAGCGGCTGTGGTTGGTAGATTGGCGGCGGGTGGCGCGGGATGTTCCGGCTTATGGCAAACGGGTGGAGGAGCGGATTGCTCAGTTTGGCCCGCACCATCCTTTTATCCGCACCGAATACGAGTGTCAGGAGCTTGGCGGTGAGGGTGGTTTATTCCCCGAAGCGCGGCGACAATTGATGCGCGGTTCGCATAGTCGGGTGCTTACGCCGGGGCAAGGCCAAAACCCGATTATGCTACTGGTGGATGTGGCGGGGTCTGACGAAACCAGTTTGCGGAATGCGGATAGGCTAGGCGGGCGGCGCGATAGTAGTGCGGTGACGGTGGTTGAGGTGGACATATCCCCCACTGGTAATAATAAGGGAAGAATGCCCACTTATCGGGTTATAAATCGCTATCTCTGGCATAACGTTCCGCTCAGTCAGCAGCACGAACGATTGACCCGATTAGCCGAGGAGTGGCGGGCGAAGTATCTTGTGGTGGACGCGACGGGGTTGGGGGCAGGGCTGGTCTCGAACCTCAAGCAAAGTATGGGGAAGCGGGTTATCCCCTTCGTGTTCAGCCTCAAGAGTAAGTCGGATTTGGCCTGGAACTGGCTGGGGATTATCGAGAGTGGGCGTTATCTGGAGTATGCCGAGGATGGTGCGCTGGATACGGCTTTGTTCTGGCGGCAACTGGCGGCGGTGGAGTCGGAGGTTATGGCGGGGCCGGGTCAGTTTATGCGCTGGTCTGTGCCTGACCCGGCTCTGCATGACGATTTGGTGATGAGCGCGGCTCTGGTCGGCACGCTCGAAGATTTGGATTGGCGACCACGCCGGGCGGTGGGGGAGCAGACCTAACCCCCTAACCTAACCTTCTGTTCACCAGTTGTATATTATCTTCTTAATTCTAGTGGGGGTTGGGCTATCTTCCCTCTTTTCATGTTATAATATAACTTATATTAAGTTAGGGTTGCCACTTCCCTAAACAAAGCTCCGCGGTTAACTTAGACCTGAAACGAATGGGATTAATTGTTTATACGGTTTAACTTTTACTAAACAGTTTTCCCTTCCAAAAGCCGAAAGATAACATATACCATCAACTTCCCACAGTTTTTAGCCTGCCGCCAGAAAGGCGGTGATAGTTGGGCAGATTGGTTTAACAAAGGAGATGATCAATGGCTACAAATAGTACTGACTCTGCTAATTCAGAGAGCCTGATGGATACCAAGTTCACAAAGCTTCGACGCTTCAACCTGATTATGGGGTTTCTACATTTCATCCAGGGAATGTTCATGATTTTTGTCAGTAACGCTTCGACCCTCCCTATCAATACCAATTTCCTGCGTTTAGATCCTGCCACCCGCGCTCTGACCCCCAATCCCCAACTTTTATATAACCTGCCTTTTGGCCCGGCGGTGGCGGGCTTTTTGCTCATCTCGGCGGTGGCGCACCTTTATCTGGCAACTATTGGTTATAGCCGTTATGTTGAGAATTTGAAGAAAGGGATGAATCCCATTCGTTTCTATGAATATGCCCTTAGTTCTTCACTAATGATTGTGCTCATCGGCATGCTCAACGGAATTTTGGATCTGGGCGCGATAATCCTGATTTTCACCCTCAATGCTGTGATGAATCTATTTGGCATCATGATGGAACTGCATAACCAGCATACCCAAAAGACCGATTGGACTGCCTTTATTTATGGCTGCGTCGCGGGGTTTGTCCCCTGGGTAGTGATTACGTTGTATTTCGTGGGGGCTGTAAACTCCGGCACTGCCAAACCGCCGGCTTTTGTTTACGTTATAGTTCCCACCTTGTTTATCTTTTTTAACATTTTCGCCATCAACATGGTGTTGCAGTACAAAAAGGTGGGACCCTGGCGGGATTACCTTTACGGAGAACGTGCTTACATTATTCTGAGCCTGTTGGCTAAATCTTTGCTGTGCTGGCTTATTTGGACTGGTACGCTCAGATAAATGCGCTCACTAACAGCTGAATTTGATTGAGGTTGAGTTGGATTAAGTTGAAAAACGGTAATTGTTTGACCTTCTAGAAGTAGCGGTGGTGGAGTCGGAGGTTATGGCGGGACCGGGTCAGTTTATGCGCTGGTCGGTGCCCGACCCGGCTCTGCATGACGATTTGGTGATGAGCGCGGCTCTGGTCAGCACGCTCGAAGATTTGGATTGGCGACCACGCCGGGCGGGGGGGGAGCAAACCTAACCCACCATAGGCATCAACTTAAGGAAAAAGGAGAGCAGAAAGACAAAAGAAAGCACTTTTGAGAAAATAAGGAGGATTTGAAAAACCCATATTTAGCAAAAGGAGCTTTGCCCTGAATACGATAGGATCAT
>Ga0209511_1003801_pt1 | contig 11359 bp, 8 predicted proteins | sample SSSSmetaG_FD_184141 | JGI IMG/M metagenome (GOLD analysis project Ga0209511, IMG submission 184141) | Glacier valley bacterial and archeal communities from Borup Fiord, Nunavut, Canada, to study Microbial Dark Matter (Phase II) - ​SSSS... | ecosystem: Environmental > Aquatic > Freshwater > Ice >... | reverse complement strand
TTTATCCGCCTCTTTCACCGCCTTCAAATAGTTTGTTCTTGTATCACTTTGTTTCACTAAGTTTCCTGCACCCCATGAAAAGACTGGTAGTTTAAAAATTTTATCTACAATAACGTCAGCCATCAACTATAACCGCGAAAACGATTTGTGCACAAATATAAAACGAATTGTCCTTAAAAATCACACACACACAAATTAAAGGCGGGGCTAACAGCCCCGCCTTTTTCATTATAACTTCTTGTCATACGACGCATACTCATGCACTTGAGGCACCCGCCGCGCGTGTCCCTCCTCGATACCCTCCAGCGCCCGGTCGAGAGTCCTGATCATTGCGGGTATAATGTGGAGCTCATAGAACTCTCGCGGTCTCCTGGTATGGTCGATGCTAATGATCTCCTGCTCACAAATGTCACCGCTATCAATGCCGCTATCCGCCCAGAACCATGTTGCGGCAGTGATAGGCTCCTTCCTTCGGTATGCGTACCTTATTGCACTGGCGCCGCGACCATAGGGCAAGGGTGACGGGTGAAAAATAAGCGTTCCGATCTCCGGGACCTTAATGTCATCTGCAGTCAGAAATCGCGTTAAAAGCGGCGCTATTACAAGGTGAGGATTATCCGCTGATAGATAATGGTTGCGCTCCACTATCAACTGCCAGCACGCGACATATGCGGGCGTCCCGGCTTCTCCAAGAATATTGATCCTCATGAGGCACCTCCCACATACTTAAAACCTTGTACGGCTCTGAAATGCCCACCATATCCTGCACCTTTCACCGTTTCGCCCTTTCGTGCTGCCGATCTTGTAAGTGATCCGTGGCTCTTTGTTTTGTTCTGCCCGTATAACCTGGCACTCGCTTGATTCCATTTTTTTGAGTGCCGCAGCGCTCCACATAGCTGCGGGTGGCTGGTATGGAAGAACGTCGGGAGCTCCTTGCTGCATCGGCCACGGCCTTGAAGGTGATACTCACAAACGGCATTCAAAAATTTAGTTCCAACACCAATTCCCTGCCACTCCGGCATAACCACCAAACGAGTAGCTCTATATGCGTTTGCTGTGAATAATGGGCAGACGGCTAAATGAGCGACCGGCTCACCATCAATAACCCCAACGAAGTACTCCCCGGCAACCGGGAGAGGTAGATCTAAATAATAATGTGGCTTAAAATGTCGGAATACACTTCCCGAGACTTTATAAATCTGAAGGTCGAGTCTTGAGCGTTGCCAAAGACATCCGCGAGCGAATCGCGCCTCATCCGTTAAGTATATCCAATCGGGCTGCAACCACTCAATAATATCACGGTGGCACGATAGCAATACTACCTGTCCTGTACCCTTGCGCCACGACTTTGCGAAAGCTTCAGCTCCTACTTTAGCAATTTGACGGTCGATTACGCTCGTGAACTCATCCACGACAACACGCTCCGGACGGTCACAAATTAGCCTGGCTAATCCCGCCCTAAACTTCTCCCCATTACTTAAGACGTTAAACGGTCTAAGCCATGAAGGTACATCACCAAGCCCAACAGCCGACAACGCGCCTGTCACAGCGTTAAAGTCGCCGTCCGGAGCGATACAGTCTACTATCGGCTTCGTTTTGTCCCATCCCTTATACAGGTCATGAATGGGTTCACCAAATATTTTGCTCCCCAGGCTTGTCTTACCCGACCCTGACGGACCAACAATTAACCCGACCTTCCACTCCATATCCTCAATAGGCAGCTCTGCAACATGTTCCCAGTTGCACCCGTTTTCGGCGTTGAAAAGGCTTTTTACGCGCATCGCTCTATAGCTTTCGTAGTCGCTACAACGATGTTTTACCTCGATTCTCATACACAAACAATTTTAAGTATTAAACCTTCTTTTCGGAGGCGCTCATAAACAGCCTCCTGCTCTCTCTCATCCGCGCAGATAACGATAACGCCATACTGCGACTTGTAATTGAACTTTTTCTCCATGATTAAAACCTATTTAAATGATAATTAAACCTTATTTTTGCAGTCTCAACTACATACAAAAAATGCGAATTAGCGAACTGAAGACATTAAGCCTCCGGTTTGCGCTAATCCGCATTTTTTGATAGTATGTAGTTGAGATGACTACTATCGACCGGGGGCTTTCTTTTACCCCCTATATTTTAAACTCCCCTTTTCAATTCCTGCAATATACAATCTGTGGTTGCACTGGCCTCTTATAGTCACCATGTTCGATACCTGACGAATACAGCGTCAATCGCTCCGGAAAGATTACATCGGTAATATTCTGCGTGATTTCAAGTGAGCTGTCCTGGACTAACAACCTTTCGGGATAAACGGGATCCTCCAAAACAAATGCCGCGATTGATGCTGCGCTGATCTCAATAATCTCGCAAGCAGAACCACTTCCAGTATAAGTCGTCACGCCATCTAATCCGACAAATTCACTGCCGGAGGCATAAACAACAGTATTATAGGTAATGCTGTTATTAATAACAATATACCTTTGTCCGGGTGCAATCGAGGTTACTATATCCATTATTTAGCCTCCGATGCTGATAAAAAATGTTTCACCTGTACATATCTCGCGAAAATAGGAAACTCTGCCCTTGCCTTGTTAGTTGCGTTGTTGTACTCAGGATGGCCATTGCTAAGCAATTTGCCGTTTGTACCTGTATCTATTGCGCCAATGGCCAAATTGCCAACCCTGCGGACAAGTATTGGAGCATTGATAACATATTCTCCCCATACATCAGCGTCATTAAATTCTTCAACGCACTTACCGGTACCGGTGAATGACACCTTACCAGCCACCGCTTGAAATACATCACCAACCGCAATATTTAAGCCATTCCAGGTTATTAAATTATCATATACCCGGTACCAGCTATTCACTGTCAGGTTCGTGCCGGCTGATATTTTAGCCCCTGTGATACTTTGCTTAAATCGGATTTGATTTATGTAATTCTGGGTGTTGTTTAGCACTTTATAAAGTAGCCCATTCCCTGTGAAAGTATTTCCATCAATAGCATAGATGCGACTGCGGATAGGATATAAAACAGCGTTATAGGTAACTGTATCCACTTCGTTTATATAAACATTGCCCGAAACTAAGACAGTACCTGCAACAATGGGGGCTGTGAGATCAATCGCCGGAGACGCGTTTGGCATTTCACGGTTACGATCAGCGAAAGCAAAGCTCAACTGATTCGATTTGATTTCTTGTATTTTGCCCAGATCCTTACTTTTCTCGGTGATATTCCCTCCTCCCACGGCGCTACCATCGGAATTTCTGATGAGCGTAATTGAGTTATTTGCAACTATCACATTGGCTGATTTGCTTGCATTGTAGAAAGCGCTCGCGTGATCTATATCATTGGCGTAAGCGTATGTTGGATAGCCCACGTCTTTTGCACCAATAAAGGTTCCGTCGTAAGCCATATTGCGGGCCGGGCTGGAAGGCTTTAGGGTATAGTCGTCAAGCAATATGTTATTAAATAGTGGGTCAACAACCTTACACGAGTTAAAGACATTGTATGTATTAAACTTTGTACTGTAGTATGCGCGGATCGAATCTATGCCAGTTAGCCCATATAATGCATCCAATTCGCCCTGAGTTTTAAAGGTTCCATCAGCGCCAAACTTAAATGAACAATTGTAAAATATATTAAAATCATTTGACTGGCTCCACGTAAACGCTGTCAGTATTTCTATTTTTATATTATTAAAAATAGAAAACATCATTCCCGAGAAAAAGTCTTGTGCGTCACTTAGTCTCACCTGGCAGTTGTCAAAAGTACAATTCCTTAGCCCCAAAGAACTCGCGCCACAATATATACGACTGGCACTACTTGATGCCACGTTTTTAAAAATATTGAAATTAACCTGCATACTGCGTCCGTAACAGTTGTATGGTCCTGAAATGTTTTTAAAGAACGAATTTGAGTATGCGCAAGCTGAAAGACCATCAGCATTAAGTATCCTTACCCCACTAACGATATTCCCGGTCATAGCTATAAAAAAACCACTTAGCGTAGTTAAGTCAGCAATAGTACCCTCGCAGAAAACTAAGCCTATAAATGCCGGAGCTTCTCTGAACACTCCAGGGCCAATCTGAATGCTTGCCTTCCCTGCGTCTTTAGCTTTCTGAACCGTTCTATATGGCGCGTTTGCGCTGCCATCATTCGCATCGCTTCCAAATTTAGAAACGTAAGCAGCTGGCGTGAAAAGTATATTCTTTGCCCAGTTAAATATTGCCATCTCTTAAATTTTATTTAGTTGGTAAGTCTGATTTTCAATAAAATAATTCACACTGTCGTTTTTGTACGTGCGCTCTGAACCAATGCTGATCCCTTCCCCTTCATATCTGAATGTCAATGGTCTGTTAAACTCATCCTTGGTTACAGCGGTGAGGTCATTGAACGCGTTAATTTTCTCGTTCAAGTACTCTTTCACCGCTTCATCCAGCTGATCAAGAAAGGGTTTTCTTTCGTCATATTCTCCAATTCCAATAATTGTTATCATATCGTATTAATTTAAGATTCCTGTAATGTTTAGAAAACCCGAGGTTGCACCACCAGCAAAGGTTACCCTCCAATAAATGTCTGAATTGGCTGCAATGGCCATCGGTAAAGCCGCAGGCAAGAAGGTTATTCCGTCTAAAGAGTATTCAGCGGCGGAAACCGATCGTTTATCGATTACTGATATCGTACAAGCTTTTTTATAATAATCGCGGCAAATGGGTGATGCAACATCGTTAAATGAAATACATCTCATTACCGCTGTGGTGAGGTTCACTGTAACATCAGACCCCGTAATGTTCAAAAACCCTGTCGATGCACCAGCGGTAAATGTAATTTTCCAATAGACATCTGAATTTCCGGTTATTGTCATGGGCAACATGACCGGAGAAAAGGCCACACCATCTGTTGAATACTGTACGCCAGAAATACCTCTCAGGTCGATTGATGCAATTTTAAAATCACTCTTGTAATAATCTCTAAACACCGTTGCGATAGTGTCGTTAAAAGAAATTGAACGCGTGATATTTTTGATGGGGTCTGCAAGCTTAACCGACAAGTCGTTCCCAGCGATTAGTACAGACCCATCCGCAGAGGTTAACTCCGCAATACCCTTTATTCCCAACAGCTTCTCGCGCTCTGCCAGAGATAAGTGATATCCACCATTACCCAGGATATTGCTCAGTAAGTTATGATCGGTGATCGAGCTACTTATTTTAATCCATCTACCTGGTAGCGTATCAGACGAAACGTCAGCCGGAAGTATTACGGTTGTGTCGTTACTAACCGCAATGATATCCGAATCAAATCGGTACAATCCCATTGTTTCGATGAGCATCAGCATCATGTCCAGCCTTCCGGCTGCGGCTATTGCTTTGGCAACTGCCACACTTGCAACCGGCACATGGATCGAATTACCAACACCGCTCATTGCATTCGATACAGCCGTATCTAATTGTCCTCTATTAACAGCGTCAGTGGTTTCAGTACCATCAGCCAGGCGAACGCCCTTGTAGTTTTTGAAGTCAAGGTCTGTTGTAACGACAGGCTCGCCTCCCGATCCTTCCTGCCCCACCTCACTAATACCTTTCACAACTCCTCGCTCATCCACAGTCATCACCACATGCTTGGTGGTAGATCCGTAAACACCAGGTGTCAATATCACCTCAGGAGTTTGGTTGCTGTCATGCTGAATGCGTAGCCGGTCAATCGATAGCGTCACGTTATTCGGCCAGCTATTAACCAGGGCAATCATCACCTTATTAACCGTGAGCGAAGTCATTGAAAACAACGTGGCCGGGACAGCGATCAGTTGCCACTCCGGATCAGCCGGATTGAAGCCGTGCATGCCCGAGCTCTTACTGATCACGAGACGACCGACACGCTCCGCATCATTGTAGAGCCGGATAGAGATAGCCGTGTTTGGTAGCCATTCCGCAGAGCACTTCAGATAAAATGACACAATCCCATTGATCATTGTGATGGGCGTTGGAGCATCAAAATTGATTACCGTAGAGGATGGAGTAACAACATCAACCGGAATGCCGGCAACGGCTACAGTATCATCAAACTTGCGGATTGGCACGACCTTAAACGAGTTCGTTTTATCGCGAACAATCGAAGTACTATTATCAAATAATGTTGCCCAAGCCCTTTTCCAATCGTAGGTTCCCCAAACCTCCGACGACGACCAAATGGCGCCGGTGAAGTTTGGGAATAAATATTTTCTGAATAGCAGCTCGGCGTTTTCATCACGCGAACCTAAAAACCAATCTGTGAAGCCATCCTTTTCGTAGTTCGCAGCATAGAAAGCAGCACAGGTTGAGTTAAATGAATCAGCCATTAATGCATCAGTATTTGCCTGGCCGGTCCCGATAGCGGTCTCGTTTGGTCCTGATGAGTGCATCTCTCCATACTGAACGCCGGCACTGGCATATTGCTCCGCTGCGATAAGTCCCGTTTTCCCTCCCCTGGTCATATAGAAGATAATTCCGCCCTGGTATCGCTCTCCGACATAATGCGTCGGTGTGGCTATGACGGTGTCCGGTACCGTAATTTTAACCTCAAGGCACTTCGAACCTGTAACCGGTGTTGTAGTCGCATCAAAATTGACCGTAATATTATCGTCATGCGTTTCGGCTGCCGCCCATTCGGTATGCTCATCGTAAACCGTTTCAATGTCAAGGTCTGGCTCGGTCGCACCTGCCGGAATATAAGCCAATGTTATCTCGAGATCATTTGCCCCGATCTCCGGCTTAACCGGAACCAACGCAGGGATCCCTTTTAAGACGCCAACCTCGGAGGAAGTATCTACAAAGAAAACGTCTATCCGGGGAAGCGTTGGGTGAGCCGCATCGAGCGTAATAGTTTGTGGGCTGATCTGATAGTCGTCACCGATAATTTTATAAATTAGCTTAGTAGACCTGAATGTTAATGCGGACTCCCACATGATGGCGCCACTGATCAATATTGTCCTGGTATCGGGGATTGCACCGGATCCGGCGTTATTTCCAACGTAGTCTTTTAAAGAATCGTTTTCAATAATCTGACTGACCGTGTGATTAACGATCTGCCCAACATCTATGCGTTTACTCGCGGCAAAATCTGCCTGATCAACCTCGATTCTTAATGCGTTCGACATTGTCGGCTCCTGATCCAGGTCATTGATTCGTTTTGGCGTTCCTGAACTGCTAAACGTCCTGGTCTGATTAGCGCCGGATGACCGGTAAACCTCACCGCCTGAAGTAACTATTCTTTTGCCCGAACTTATTGTCCCGGCGTCAGGGGTATAGTCAAGCAACTCCGCCCAATTTCCGTCTATCTTTCTTGTTTGTAAATCAACCGATCCACCAACGAAAACATAATCAACACCCGGTTGGTTGAGCTCATTATAAATAGCTTCAATACTTGCACCCACAGCGTTTGCCTGCATGATTGTCACTGGTCTGCGGCGCAGTGCCAGCATCATACGCGCAATCATTTCACAAAAGCCATACTCAGTTGCGCTGCCCTCCATTATCCAGGCAGCTGCTCTGTTGTTTCCGTCAACCGTATAACTCAAGCCTCCCGCCCAAATCAGTGGCGAATTTTTATTCTCCGGGACAGTGCCGGCCAACAATTTTAAATCGTCTTTTTTATCCAGGTATCTATCGGTGTTTAATCCTGTGAGCGTTTGTCCTGTCTTAAAGTCTCCGCCTTCAGTGATAATAACCTCCCCATAGACAAGCCCAACATATACACCCCAGTTCGAACCCGTTACCCCGAATGATTGATAGGGGGCTTTCGCTAAAAGTACTTTAATGAAAAAGTCCTCACCCGTTCCCAAATCAGTGGGATAACCCGTTTCTATTTCGATATTATGAAAACTTAACGTTCCGCTGATTGTACTTTGTACATCGGCCTCGTCGATAAAGGCAGCGGTTTCAACCCAGCCATCTTTTGACAACCATGCGATAGCAACTTGAGAGGAGTTCAACAAAACGACTTGCACCCTTATTGCAACTGCCAGCGGCGTTAAGGGGATCCCCCTGGCCACCGTACTCGTAGAGCGGTGCCATCCGACTGGAGCAACCTGAACCGAGAATTTAATCTTTGTGTCAGTTGCAAATTTCTTTATTGGCACGACCTGATAAATACCGGCTGTAACTCCGTTTGCATCTATGCCAGATATGCACTTGTAGGTTTTATCCTCAGCAGAATGGTCGTAAATGACAACACCCGTGGGAACAGTCCATCCGCTTAATCCGTCAAGGTTATAGTTTGTCAGGAAGGATGGTTTCTTCCCATAATTCTGCTCGAGCACCAACTTATCGTACGCTGGCCACCGCTGAAGCGTGGGCGTGCCCTCCGTCCATATTTCCCCCTGGTCTATTTCTCCCTTCAGGGATATTGTGTTAGGAGCGGAGAGAACTGCGCCTGCACTATCGTAATTATACCTGGTGTGAGTTGCCCGCTTTAGTGCTGTATAGCTTTCGACATACCATGCTCCGGAGCGTTGCATAATACGGCAGCCGATGAGTATTTGATCTAACACCTCGCGGCAATTTAATCCGGCATAAATGGATACGTCAACAAACGATTGGGCAAAAGCATCACCGGCAGCCATCAACGAGTCTCGCCAGTCGATCGCTGTGTGGATAGGTAGGTTTAAGTCAAGCCTCGCGAGCAGTCCCGTAAGTATTTGCAAATAATTCTGTCTGACTGTGAAGAGGTTGCCTTCCGGATCTGTATAGTCCAATTCCTTCAGCTCACCAAGCCCGCAAATGGCTTTAATGGATAATGTAGGTTGCCAGGTTAAACGCTCGGAGTATTCCTGGGGCATGAGCCATCCGGTAAAAATAACAGGGCCAGTAGCTGCATTGTCCTTACGGATATCGAGCCGGAACTTGCGACGGTCAGCCGTATAGAGCACACCCCAGTCGTCGCCATCCTCGGCATAAAAGCTGATGCTGGCCATCGCTCCCAATACGATGGGGAACTCGTCGGCGCTGCTGTCGCCATATTCAATAATGGCAGGCGTCCCGGTAAGTTCGCGCACGTCGGCCTGTCCGGAATAGTCACGCTCTTTTAAGTTCACAGCGTAGTACCGATCCTGATCATCCTTAAATTCAAGCCTTATGCGTAATCCGTATGCCATTCGTTTACCTTATTTTAATTCGTTATGATCTTGAAGACAGTTGTCTGCTCGTTGCTTTTTGTATAATTCTCAATTGGGATCCGGTTAATACGATATCCTGAACACTGATATCCATTGCGCCGCTACGGTCGTTAATCATTCCCTTTAACTTCGAGAGTGGGGCAACGACCTCGGGGTTGTTTGATGCGCCGGGGTATTCGCCCATAAGCCCCAACGTTGGACCCGATATAATACCGCCATTAGCGAACTTTTTAGCCTTTGGAACCGAAGCAAGCACCGCTCCGATCGTTCCGATCACCAATGCCAGTGCAATTAAACTGGCGGGGAACGGCATTTTAGCTGCTCCTGCTGCACCCGAGACAAATGTCTCTGTAGTTTTTGCAGCGGTGACAGCTCCTGAAGCGGCCACCTCGGTTGCAGCTGTCGCGACTCCTGTAACTGCGCTTGTTATCTTTGCGGCTGTTACCACACCAATTGCAGCAGCCTCTGCGCCTTTGGCAAGTGTATTTGCTCCCGACGCCGCAGCTTCAGCACCTGTCGCCACTGCGCTGGCCGTTGATCCGGCCACCTGGGCACCGACTAAAGCGGTAATTTGTGTGATTAATTGTGGTATTGACTCGAGCAGGGTTCCGGCGAAGCTGACCCAGTCGCCCGCTGCTCCGCCAATACCCGATCCCAATGTCGAAAAGGCACTACCCATTTGCGATAGTGTCTCTTTTGTCTTTTCGGATATGCCCTGTATTTGTGTTTGTTGGGCGTTGTACTGATCCATTACACCCATGAGCTTTTGTACCTCGAGGCTTTCTGCTGCATATCCTTCGTTCAGCAGCCCGTCAATAGCTGCTTGCGTTGCCTCCTTTTTAGCGATCACAGTCCCGAGTGCATTGCCGTAAAGCAGTTGTTTTTGAGTGATGATACCCAACTCCTTCGAATACTCTTTTAGGGTGTCGCTCTCATACGTTACCTGTGGTTTAATTCGTAGCCCTGCAAGTGGATCCGCTTTTTTGCCTGAGACAACCGCTTTCACATCCAGCCGCTGCTCCATTGGTGCGAGCTTCGCAACCTTTTCGCGCGGTTTCTGAACGGCGTAAAGCTTTTCCAATGCCTCTTTTTCAGCAGTAAGAGCGCTTACCTGTAGATTACTTGCGGCGACAGCTTTTAAATCTAACGAGTTCAATTTACCCTGTTCCTCAAGCGCCGCAGTAAGTTCAGCCTTTACGTCGTCAAGCGCTCTCGTTTTTTCGACAATGGCAGCGATTACGGGCTTCTTACCGGCGGCAGCATCCTTGTCCATCTGGTTGATGTGCGCTTGCGCTTTAGCAGTCTCAGCCAATACTTTTTTTAACTCGAGCGTCTTATCTGCCCACGGATCTAACAGCGCAAAGAATTTTTCCAGACCTGTATAATCAGAGGAGGCCATAACCTCAGTCATTGTGCCAAGGTCCTTAATTGAGTCTTTGAACGTATCGCTATTCGCTATTGCCCCGCCGATTTTCTCCATCAAATCACCGAAAGAGTTCGCAAACTGGGTGACTCCTGTACTGGCTTTCGCGGCTGCTTCCGCCTGTCCGCCATATTTATTAGCGATTTCATCTAAAATTATCGTCTGCGCAGCCCCGAGTTGATTCGTATCCATAAGGCTCTTGATCACCGCTTTTTGCGTGTCTGTAAAAGTTACGCCCGCTCTCGATAATGCCGTAACTCCGGCCACTGGGTTCTCTAAAGCCTTCCCCAACTGAATCGTCTGACCTTTAAGATCACTGCCCAATACCGTCGAGAGATCGAGTGCCGCAACCTGGGCTCTTTTAAAATTGGTGCCCGCAATATTCGTGAACGTAAGTAACTGGGCAGTTACATCGTTCATTATTGTATCATCTTCAAAAAGGGTATTGTGCTGGAAGTCTGCCGCAATATCCGACAGCTGCTGTAACGAGAAACCGGCAATTCCACCCGTCGTCTTAATTGCCTGGGCAACTTTTGCCAGCGATTTCTCACTCGCTTCGTAAGCACTGACGCACGCTTTTGTAAACCGATAAATCTCTACAACAGAGAACGCACTGAGAGCGGTCACGGTAAGGCTCTTTAGTGTACTATTCAAAGCGCCGTTAGCACGAGCAGCAATACCCGCCTGATTGGTCATTTGGCTTAACCCGGCATTCGCCTGGTTAAGCTGACCCATCAGCTGCGCATTCTGGCCTACCAGTTTAACAATGTATTCTGCTACTCTAC
>Ga0209511_1003800_pt1 | contig 11361 bp, 9 predicted proteins | sample SSSSmetaG_FD_184141 | JGI IMG/M metagenome (GOLD analysis project Ga0209511, IMG submission 184141) | Glacier valley bacterial and archeal communities from Borup Fiord, Nunavut, Canada, to study Microbial Dark Matter (Phase II) - ​SSSS... | ecosystem: Environmental > Aquatic > Freshwater > Ice >... | reverse complement strand
AGGAAACTGGCTGCTGCTCGCTCGACAGCATCAACGACGCCCGTCAAATTGCCGTGCAGCTGGGCTTTCCGCATTTTATCATCGACATCCGGGACGAGTTTGGCGATTTTGTCATCGACAACTTTACCGACGAGTACCTGGCCGGCCGCACCCCCAACCCCTGCGTGTTGTGCAACACCCACATCAAGTGGGACGCCCTGCTCCGCCGCGCCGACCAGCTCGGCTGCCAGTTCATCGCCACCGGCCACTACGCCAACATCCGCCAAGACGCTGAAGCCGGCCGGTTTGTGGTCAGCAAGGGCCTCGATGAGCACAAAGACCAGAGCTACGCCTTGTGGGGCGTGAGCCAGGAAAGCCTGAGCCGCACGCTGTTCCCGTTGGGCGGCTTGCGCAAAACCGAGATTTACGACGAGGCTCGGCGCCGGGGCTTTACCGAGCTGGTGAACAAGCCCGAGAGCTACGAAATCTGCTTCATCCCCGACAACGACTACCGCAGCTTCCTGCGCCGCCGCGTGCCGGGCTTGGAGGCGCGCGTGGCCGGCGGCAACTTCGTGACCAAAAACGGCCGCGTCCTTGGCCGGCACGAGGGCTACCCGTTCTACACCATTGGGCAGCGCAAGGGCTTGGGCGTGGCGCTGGGCTATCCGGCGTTCGTGCTCGAAATCCGGCCCGATGCCAACGAAGTGGTGCTGGGCAACTACGACGAGCTGGCCTGCACGACCACCGTGGTGGGCAAGCTCAACATGGGCAAGCGAGCCAGCCTGGCCGGCCAGGGCCTGGTGCCCGCCGTGGTGAAAGTGCGCTACAACCACGACGGCGCCCCGGCGTTTCTGGAAGAAGTGGACGGCAAAATCCGGGTGTACTTTGAAAGCCCCGTACACGCCATCACGCCCGGCCAGGCCGCCGTGTTCTACGACGGGGCCGACGTGCTGGGCGGCGGCTGGATTGAGCGCCACGTTATCAGCGAAGTGCCATTGCCGCAGGCGCTGGCCGAAGCTGGCCGTTGAGTAGCTTTACCCATTGACTTTGCCCTTATGCTTGTTCCGGTAGTTTCCTTCCTGACCACCCAGCAGCCAGCGCTGCGCCGCGTGGGGCAATTCGTGGCGGTGGCGCTCGGTTTGGCCGCGGCCGGCTGCCGCGACAAAACGGAGCCCGCCCCCGAGCAGGGCGTGGACTATTACCCCGTGGCAGTGAACAACTTCTGGACCTACGTCGTTGCCGACTCGGCCTACTCCCAAGCTACTAACTCGCAGCCCACCAGCACGCTGCAGGTGAGCAACTACCAATTTCGCGAAACCATTGTCTCCGCGTTTGCCGACGCGGCCGGCCAGCCGGCCTACCGGCTGGTGCGGGCCAAACGCATTCCGCCAGCCACGACTTGGGTCGATGACAGCGTGTTCGTTCTTACCCCCACCCCCCAATCGGTGGCGTTGACCCGCAACAACCTGAAGACGCTGGAGCTTATTTTTCCAGTGCGCGAGGGACGGCTGTGGAATTTTAATGCTTACAATAACAACACCGCTGACACCATCACGGCCGAAACGCGCCGCTACTCCCGCGTGGGCCAGCCTTTCACCACCCGGGCCGGGGCTGTTCAAACTTACCCGCTCACCTTGGCTACAAGCAACGAGGGACTGGCAAAATCCGACGACAGCTACTACGTCAAAACCTACGAACAGGTGTACGCCAAAGGGGTGGGGCCGGTGATGCGCCGCCGCCGCCGCTACGCCCGGTTTTACACCACCGACCCGCGCACCGGCAGCGTTACCTTCGTGCCCAATGCCTACATCTACGGGTTTTCTCGGACGGAAACCTTGGTTGACTACGGCCCAAAATAGCGGGTTCGGGTCTTAATTGCCCAGTTCATTCTTTCTCGTGTAATGATGCGTCTTTTTACAAAAAAGGTGGCACTCGCGCTTCTGGCGGGTGCGCTTAGTGCTTTTGCAGCGCGCCCGGTGGTGGCCCAGGGCACCGTACGGCGCCATTTGGTGTACTTCCGCGACAAGGCCGGCACGCCCTTTTCGTTGAGCCAGCCCCAAGCGTTTCTCTCGGCGCGGGCCCTGGCCCGCCGCACCCGGCAGGGCATTGCTCTGCTCCCGCGCGACCTGCCCGTGAACCCGGCTTACGTGGCCCAAATTCGGGCCCTGGCCGGGCGCCCGCAGGTGTTGTATACCTCGCGCTGGTTCAATGCGGCCGTGATTTCCTGTGATTCGACTACGCTGGTCAGCGTCTTGGCCATGCCCAAGGTTCGCAGCGCGGTCACGCTCAACCGGAGCTACCAGCCCCCGGCCGCTGCGCCGGCCCCGGTGCAGGTGCCCGTCGCGGCGGCGCGCACCCAGGCCACCCGGGCGCAGTACGGCAAAGCGTACCGGCAGAACCAGCAAATCGGGGCTTTGGCCATGCACGACGCCGGTTACCGCGGCGAAGGCATGCAGATTGCCGTGTTCGATGCCGGCTTTCCCGGCGTAAACCAGATTCCGGCCCTGCAGCCGTTGTACCAGCAGCAGCGCCTGCTGGGCACCCGCAACTTCGTAGATGGCGGCAACAACGTGTACCTGCGCAACGCCCACGGCACCAACTGCCTGTCCACGATGGGGGCCAACTCAACGGGCTTTTACATTGGCACGGCCCCCAAGGCCAGCTACCACCTGTGCATCACGGAAGACGTCAATTCGGAACACCCGATTGAAGAAGCCAACTGGCTGGCCGCCGCCGAGTATGCCGACTCTTCCGGCGTCGACGTTATCAGCTCGTCGCTGGGCTACACCGATTTTGATGCCCCTTCGGTGTCCTACACCTACGGCGACATGAACGGCCGCACCGCCATTAGTTCGCGGGCGGCCACGGTGGCCGCCCGCGTGGGCATGGTGGTGGTGAGCGCCGCCGGCAACGAGGGCGCTAATCCCTGGCATTACATTTCGGCCCCGGCCGACGCCGACTCCATTATGTCGGTAGGGGCGGTGGACTCGCTCGGCAACCACGCCAGTTTTAGTTCCTACGGCCCCACGTCCGACGGACGCCTCAAGCCCACGTTGGCGGCCATGGGCGTGGCTTCGGCCGTGCTGGCAGCCAACGGCAACGTTTTTCGGGGCAGTGGCACGTCCTATGCCTGTCCCATTCTGGCGGGCATGGTGGCCGGGTTCTGGCAAGCTAATCCCACCCTCACGGCCCAGCAGGTGATTGTCGCTTTGCGCAGCACTGCATCGCAGGCCGCCGCGCCCGACAACGTGTTGGGCTACGGCATCCCCAATTTTGTAACGGCTTACAACACGTTGCACCCCAACTCGCCACTGGCCACGACGGCCGGGGTGGGGCCCAGCCCCGGGCTGGCCATTTTCCCCAACCCGAGCGGTGCGGGGCCGCTCACGCTGGCATTGCCCGCCGAAATGCTCGGGCAGGCGCTGCTCATCCGCGTGCTCGATGCCCGGGGCGCCGTGGTAGCCCAGCAGCAACTGGCCGCCGCCACGGCCGAAGCGCCGTTGCAGCTAGGGCACTTGGCCGCGGGCGTGTACACGTGCGAAGTCAGTTCGGCAACCACCCGACGCACGGTGAAATTTGTGCAGCAATAAACCCTGTACTAGTGATTGAAAAAGGAGTCCCTAAGGCTCCTTTTTTTGCGTGAAATTAGGGCGTTACTTGCTTGTTATTGAGGAGTATATTTTGTAATTTTAAACCTTTAATTCACTTAAATTAAAACAGGATTCATGTTGCAAATGATGACGACCAAGCGCATTGGGCGCCGCCAGTTTCACTTCACCGTGCAGGGCAATAATTTCCACGAGACCGTGGCCGAGTACGAACGGCTGAGCTTTGCCGACGTGGCCGCCTGCGGCATTTGCGGTTCGGACAATCTGGACCTGACCAGCCGGGTGGCCCAGGGCAAGTTCAAATACACCTCGGTGCGCTGCCTGGAATGCCGCGCCGACGTCACGTTCGGGAAGCGTGAGGACGACGACCAGACCGTGTTTTTGCGCAAAAAAACCGGGGGCCTGCCGGGGGAGTTGGACTGGCGGCCGTTTGAAAAAAACGACAAGTAATTTGCAAACCGCGGCCATGCCGTAGCGGTTGACACGGCTAATGGAACGGCCCACCCGGCGGTGGCGCCGTTCTTTGTTTTTATTGATTCATCTGCAGCTTTTTATTTTATGTTCACCGGAATCATCGAAGCGCTGGGCACCATCGTGGCCGTCGACACCCAGGACAGCAACCGTCATTTCACCGTGGCATCGCCTTTTGCCGCCGAATTAAAAATCGACCAAAGCGTGGCCCACGACGGCGTGTGCCTCACGGTGGTGGCCGTGGACGCGGCCGCTGGCACCCACGTGGTAACGGCCATCGACGAAACGCTGCGCGTGACCAATTTGAACCAGTGGCAGCCCGGCCGTTTCGTGAACCTGGAGCGGTGCCTGGCCGCCAACGGCCGCTTCGACGGTCACATCGTGCAGGGCCACGTCGACGCCACGGCCACGTGCCGCAGCGTTACGGACCAAGCGGGCTCGTGGCTGTTTCGTTTCGGGCACGCGGCCGGACCGGGCCGGCTCACCGTCGAAAAAGGCTCCATTTGCGTAAACGGCACCAGCCTCACCTGCTTCGAAAGCGCCGACGACGGCTTTACGGTGGCCATCATCCCTTATACTTACGAACACACCAGTTTCCAACAGTTGCGGGCCGGCGACACGGTGAACTTGGAATTCGATATCGTGGGCAAGTACGTGGCCAAGCTTTTGGGCAAATAACCGGCGGCAACCCGGCAGACGGCCCCGCGTGGGAGGGAAATCCCTTCTGCTTAACTGTTTGCCAGCCATGTCCAAACGTGAATTAAGGCAGTTCTCAGGTTGGTGTGTGGCCGTAGAGACGCAATATTCTGGGTCTCGTCGTTGAACGAACGGGGCTGCACAAACCTGCGCAGTGGTAACAACATCAGCAACGACGAGACGCAAAATATTGCATCTCTACATCGTTCGACCGGCCATTTACTAACTCGGGAATGGCTATAATTGAGCCCCACGAGGGCGACAAGCGCTTCGTCCGCCGTGGCGATGACGGGGATTTTGTCGAGTCCGATGATTTGAACCGCTCGCTCTCGGAGGACGACCGGAAAAATGCGAAAAAAACCAGCAAGCCCGGTCAGGGCGACGAGGGCGACGGCCATACTGGAGCCCGCCGAGCGGCAAAGTAGGCCTCTGAATGCGCCCCGTTGACGATTCAACGGGGCACTTTTTTATCGATTGGATAGCAGCTCGGTTGCCGGGAGCTGCGGGGCCACCGTTTCCTCAAAAAAGGGCTGGGCCTGCGCAATCGCGGCCGCATCCTGCTGAATGTCGTTGGGGCGGGAGCCCGTGCCGTACAAAAATCCTCCCCAACGCATTTTCAGGTATTGGGCCGTGAGCTTCAAGGCCGCTTCGAGCGGGTCGGTCTCGTCCCGATTGCTGCTGCTCACCACAATGGCCCATAAGTTCTTGCCCTCCATTTGCTCCCGAAACATGAGTTCGGGCGTCCGCAGCCAAGCACCCCAGTGGTCCAGGTAGAGCTTGGCCGGCGCGGGCAGGCTGTACCAGTACAGGGGAGCAACGAATACCAGGTCGGTTGCGTGCAGCGTGGCTTCCAGCAGCAGCTTGGGGTTTCCGGTCGGGGCTGGGTAGACGCCGTTGTGCCGCAGGTCCACGAAATCGGGCAAGGGATAATCCAGCAGGTGCAGCCACTGTTGCTCGGTTTGGGGGGGCAAAAAATGAGCGGCGCAATAAGCCAGCTGTTCGCTGTTGCCCATGCGGCGGGTACTGGACAGCAAGAACAGAAAACGGCGCGCAGAATCAGGCATGGCTTAAAGAAAACTAGCTTGGCAGCGGGCCCCACCAGCGCAGTTGCCACCGTTGAAAGACCCTTGCGGCGCCCCAACCAAGTAAACTGCCGACCATCGCCCCGCCCAAAACGTCGGTCGGATAATGGGCGCCAAGATACATACGACTATAGGATAATAAAAAAGCCCAGATAAATACTATAATCTTCAGCGCCCGGAAACGGTGCGGAGGCAACACGATGGCCAAAAAAAAGGCCAGGGCAAAGGAATTTGCCGCGTGCGAGGAGAGGAAGCCGAACTGCCCCCCGCAGCCATCGGGCAAGAGCAGCAGGTCGGCTAAGCGACCATCGTGGCAGGGCCGGGGCCGGCCGAAATATGGCTTAAACAGCCGGCTGGTGATGCCGTCGGCCAGCGCCACGGCGGCGATGAGCAAAGGCAGCAGCAGCAGCGCCCGGCGCCGGAACCCGTAAATGAGCATCCCCACCAACAAAGTGTAGGCCGGAAACCACACCGTGCGGTTGGAGGCAAACACCATTACCGCGTCGAGGGTTGGGCTGTGGCCGTGGTTGACGGCCAGCAGCAGCTGGCGGTCGAGGGCTTGCAGGCGTTCAAGCATGAGCAATCCAATCAACGCCTTTGCGTAGCCAGGCCAGCGTGGTGGCTTCGGGCGAACCGGCGGCGGGGGGGGCGGGGTTGTAGGCCCAGCCGGTGCGCGGCGGCAGGCTCATGAGGATGGACTCGGTGCGGCCCCCGGTTTCGAGGCCGAAGCGGGTGCCGCGGTCGAAGGCCAGGTTGAATTCGGCGTAGCGGGCGCGGCGCAGGGTTTGCCAGGCTTCCTCGCGGGCGGCGTAAGGCAGGGCGTGGTTCTCGGCCATGATTTCGGTGTAGAACGGGCCAAACAGTTCGGCAACGTCCTGCACGAAGGCGAACAGCTGCTCGGCGCGGCCATCGGGGCCGATGGTGAGCCGGTCGAAGAAAATGCCGCCCACGCCGCGGGTTTCCTGGCGGTGGGGCAGGAAGAAATAGTCGTCGGCCCAACGCGTGAACTTGGGGTAGTAGCCGGGGTTGTGCCGGTCGCACACGGCCCGCAGCCGCGCGTGGAAGCGTCGGGCCTGGCCTTCGTCGACGTAAATGGGGGTGAGGTCGATGCCGCCGCCAAACCAGGCCTCGCCGTTGCCCGCCTCGAAATACCGCACGTTCATGTGGATGATGGGCACGCGCGGGCTGCGCGGGTGCAGCACCACGCTCACGCCGGTGGCGTAAAAAGCCGGGTCGGGCATGTGCAGTTGGCGGGTGGCAGCTTCGCTCATTTGCCCCCACACGGCGGAAAAGCCCACGCCGCCTTTTTCCAGAATAAGGCCGGTTTCCAATACTTTGCTGCGGCCGCCGCCGCCGCCCTCCCGCTGCCAAGCATCGGCGAGGAAGGTGGCCGGGCCGCCGTCGGCGGTTTCCAGCTGCTGGCACAGCCGGAGTTGGAAATCGGCGAGCCAGGTTTCTACTTCGGGGCGAACGGTGGGGGAGGCGGAAGGATTCACAGCAAAAAAATCAACGTCGAGGCGGGAAACAGGCGGCAAGCGGCGCGGGTTGGGAAGGTGCCGGGTAGCCGTGCCAAAGATAGGGACGGCGGGGAGGCGTACTTTTGCGGCCCCACCTGCCATGCTTCTGATGCCCGAATTTGTTGCCGCTGCTGCCGAAACTTCCGACCCCTCCGCTACCCGCGTCGCTTCGGCGGCGGCCGCGGCGGCCCAGGCATTTGCGGCCCCGGCCGCTGCCCCGGTACCGGGCACCAGCCCGGATTTGCTGCGCCGGGCTTACGGCCTCATGCACACTGCCACCGCCATGGCGGCCCTTTACGAAGAGCAGAAGGCCACGGCGGCCCGCTACGTGCACGCCACCGCGCGGGGCCACGAAGCCGTGCAACTGGCGGCCGCTTTTTTGTTGGAAGCAACCGACTACGCGGCTCCGTATTACCGCGACGATGCCCTGCTGCTGGGCCTGGGGCTGCGGCCTTACGAGCTGATGCTGCAGCTGCTGGCCAAAGCCGACGACCCGTTCAGCGGCGGCCGCACCTACTATGCGCATCCGTCGTTGCGGCGGCCAGGCCTCCCCGTGATTCCGCACCAGAGCTCGGCCACCGGCATGCAGGCCATTCCGGCCACGGGCATGGCCCACGCGCTGGTTTATTTCGAAAGCCAAGGCCTTCGTTTGCCCAGGAATGAAGAATTAAGCACGGGGAATGAGTCGTTGGAAAACGGAGAAATTCCCCACTCCCCATTCCCCATCCCTCATTCAAACCCGGTGGTTTTGTGTTCCATCGGCGACGGGGCAATGACCGAGGGTGAAGTGGCCGAGGCGCTGCAAATGGCCGTACTGCACCGTCTGCCCATTATTTACCTGGTGCAAGACAACGATTGGGGCATTTCGGCCACCGGCCGGGAAATGCGGGCCATGGATGCCTACGAGTTTGCCGCGGGCTTTCCTGGCCTGCACCGCCTGCGGGTAAATGGCGCCGACGTGGCCTCGTCGCACGAGGGACTGGCCGAAGCGTTTGCGCATGTGCGCGCCCGCCGCGGGCCGGTGCTGGTGCATGCCAAGTGCCCGCTGCTGGGCCACCACACCAGCGGGGTGCGGCGGGAGTGGTACCGGACCGATTTGGAAGCGCACCAGGCGCAGGACCCGTTGCCGCGCCTGCACCGGCAGTTGCTGGCCCTCGGCGTGGCGCCCCAGGAGTTGGATGCCCTGGCTGCCGCGGCCGCAGCCACCGTACGGGCCGACTGGGCCCTGGCCCTGGCCGCGCCCAATCCCGACCCGGCCACCTTCGCCGACCACGAATTTGCCCCCGCTGCCGTGATGGCCGAAGCCGGAGACCGCAGCCCCGCGGGCGCCGAGAAAGTCCTGATGGTGGACGCCGCGTTGCACGCCGTGGACGACATCCTGCGGGAGTTTCCCGAAGCCTTGTTTTACGGGCAGGACGTGGGCGGGGAATTGGGCGGGGTGTTTCGGGAAGCCGCTTTGCTGGCCAAAAAGTACGGGGATTCGCGGGTGTTCAACACGCCCATTCAGGAGGCGTACATCGTGGGCAGCACGGCGGGCATGGCGGCCGTGGGCGCCCGGCCCATTGTCGAAATTCAGTTTGCCGACTACATCTGGCCCGCCCTGAATCAGCTGGTCGAAGAGCTGTCGAAATCGTGCTACCTCACCCTGGGCAAGTTTCCCATTCCGGCCCTCATTCGGGTGCCGGTGGGTGCTTACGGCGGCGGCGGGCCCTACCATTCCGGGTCCATCGAAAGCATGCTGCTCACCATCCGGGGCATCAAAGTGGTGTACCCGAGCAACGCGGCCGATATGAAAGGGCTGATGCGCGCGGCTTTCCTGGACCCCAATCCCGTGGTGATGCTGGAGCACAAAGGCCTGTATTGGAGCAAAGTGCCCGGCACCGAAGACGCCAAAACCGTGGAGCCGGCCGCCGGCTACGTGCTGCCCCTGGGCGTGGCCGCCGTGGCCCAGGCCGCCGACCCGGCGCACCTGGCGCGCGGCACCACGGCCCTGGTGGTGACCTACGGCATGGGCGTGCACTGGGCCAAAGCCGCCAGCCGGGAACTGCCGGGCCAAATCGAAATCCTGGACCTGCGCACCCTCAACCCGCTCGATTTCGACGCCGTGCTGGCCGCTACCCGCCGCCACGGCAAGGTGCTGGTGCTCACCGAAGAGCCGCTGCTCAACAGCTTTGCCGAAAGCCTGGCCGGCCGCATCCAGCGCCATTGTTTCGAAGCCCTGGACGCCCCGGTGTTCACCCTGGGCGCCGCCAACCTGCCGGCCATTGCCCTGAACGTGGAGCTGGAAAAGCAAATGCTGCCCAGCGCCGCCAAAGTAGCCGCAGCCCTGCAAGAGCTGCTGGCGTATTGACGCTTCGCTTAATGAAGTATGAAGAATGAGGAATCGGCAAATTTGGCCGAACTTCTTCATTCTTCATTCTTCATTAAGCGAAGCGTTAAAACGGGTAGCCGATGCCCAGATTAAAGGCAATGGGGTTGGCCCGCGTGTCAAAATTGCGCAAGGCCCATTGCTGCCGGCCGGGGGCGGTGGGGTCGTATACTTTCGTGGCGATGTCGAGCCGCAGAATGAGAAAGGTGAAGTCGAACCGGATGCCGATGCCCGAGCCCACGGCCACCTGCTTGTAAAAGGTGTTCAGCCGGAACTGCGCGCCGGGGCGTAGGTAATTGCCAAAATTGGGCGAAGCAGGGTTTTCGTCCTTGGCTTCCTGCAGGCCCCACACGTTGCCGAAATCGGTGAAAAAAGCCCCTTTCACGAAGCTGTAGAGGGGGAAGCGGTACTCGGCGCTGCCTTCGAGCAGCAGCTCGCCCGGCTGTTCAGACACGTAGTCGCGCTCGCCCGACGTCAGGAACGTGGTGTAGCCGCCCGGGCCCAGGCGGCGCGGCTGCCATGCCCGCAGGCTGGTGGAGCCGCCCGCGAAAAATGACTTGTCGTAGGGCACGATGTACTGGCCGTTGGTGTGCGTGAGGGCGTGCACGGCCCCGCCGTTCAGCCGCCACACGAAGAAGGTCTTGGGGGTGAGGTGGTAGTAGCGGCGGTAGTCGGCGCTCACCCGCGCAAAGTCGTACACGTTGAGCCCGGTTTGGTCGTACAGCGCGTTTTGGTACAGGCCCCGGGTGAGGCCCCCAAATTCGGCGAACAGGCGCAGGTAATGGGCATCGCGGGTTTGGTTGAAGTCGTTGGAGTTGTAGAGGGAAGTGAAGCTGATGCTCGGCTCAATCTGCTTGCCGAACGAGCGGTAGAGCGACGAGCCCTGCACCCGTTGCAGCCGCTCCAGCCGTATTTTAAACGAATCGCTCTGAAACGGCGTGTTCACCAGCGTGATGACCACGGGCGAAAACACGTACTGGTGAAACGCCGACCGCTGCCAGATATAATCGAAGGCAAACTCGAAATTGGAACGGGTGTATTCCGGCCGGTTCACGTAGGTTTCGGAGAGCGTGATGCGAGTTTTTGGGTTGTACTTAGTCAGGAAGCGGTTGGTGTTGAACGGCACCAGAAACTGCGGCAGCACCAGCGAGGCCGTGGCCCCGAGCTGGGTGGTGTACACGGCCAAAGGCGTGTCCTTGCCGCCGGGCACGGGCACCCGGGTGAGCTGGCCTTCGAACCCCGCGCGTACGCCCAGTTCCAGCACTTCGGCCCCCCCGAAGGGGTTGCGGGTTTTCAGGCGCACGTTCACAAAAGGCCCGGTCAGGTTGGCCACGAACGTGCCCCCAAACTCGTCGGTTTCCGAGAACTTGGGCGCCGGCGACGCGTTGATGACCGCCACCAATTCCCCCGTGTTGGGGTGCACCCCGGCGCTGTCGGCGGTCGGCAGGTCGGGCACCTTGCGGTAGTTTACCGTCTGAAAGCGGAACATGTCGAGGTCGGCCAGCAAGCGTTGGGTTTGCATGGTGCGGCTTAGGCTGTAGCGCTGCCCGGGGCGAAGCAGCACCTTGCGGGCCAGCAGGCGGGTAGTAAATTTCTGGTCGTAAGCCGCAAACCGAACCGAATCGATGGTCACCGTGTCG
>Ga0209511_1003796_pt1 | contig 11369 bp, 12 predicted proteins | sample SSSSmetaG_FD_184141 | JGI IMG/M metagenome (GOLD analysis project Ga0209511, IMG submission 184141) | Glacier valley bacterial and archeal communities from Borup Fiord, Nunavut, Canada, to study Microbial Dark Matter (Phase II) - ​SSSS... | ecosystem: Environmental > Aquatic > Freshwater > Ice >... | reverse complement strand
ATGGATGGAATTGTGCAATGAGAATGGCGGACGAAAAGTAATTCCGTTTGATGGCATGTTACCGGGAGATGCTTATTTGTGGAGCAAATACAGGGCAGATAAAATTTTATTAGACAAGTTTAAAGAATTTACACTGCAAAAATTTGATAGTCGCCGTGGGTATTATGGTAAGATTGGTGACAGGACTGTAATTAAAAACTGTAGAATCATTAAAGATGTTATGATTGGTACAGATGCTTATTTAAAGGGTGCCAATAAATTAAAAAATCTTACTATCAACAGCGATAAATTACGAACGTCACAAATTGGGGAAGGATGTGAAATGGTGAATGGTATTGTTGGTTATGGTTGCAGAATATTTTATGGTGTAAAGGCCGTGAGGTTTGTGATGGCTTCGCATTCCCAATTAAAATATGGTGCAAGATTATTGAATTCATACCTCGGTAATAACTCTACTATCTCCTGTTGCGAAGTATTGAACACATTGATATTTCCTGCGCATGAGCAACACCATAATAACTCATTTTTATGTGCTTCGATGGTGATGGGGCAAAGTAATATTGCAGCCGGGGCTACTATTGGCAGCAACCATAACAGCAGGAGCCCTGATGGTGAAATAGTTGCAGGGCGTGGCTTTTGGCCGGGGCTATGTGTTAGCCTTAAACACAATTCTACTTTTGCTTCTTTTTCTATTTTAGCAAAGGGAGATTATCCGGCCGAACTGAATATACCCATACCTTTTAGTTTAGTAAGCAACGATGTGGCCAATGATAAATTGGTAGTAATGCCCGGTTATTGGTTTATGTATAATATGTACGCACTGGAACGCAATGCATGGAAGTATGCCGACAGAGACAGACGAACTGATAAAATTCAGTTACTTGAATATAATTATTTAGCCCCCGATACCATCAATGAATTATTTGATTCGCTTAATATTTTAAGTGCCTTACAACCCAATGAAGAAGGCATTGCAATAACCAACGGATGGGAAAATACAACACGTGAGGTTGAAGTAATTAAAGTGCCACAATCCATTATTTTGTTCAACGAATTAATTCGCTATTACGGAATAATGCAATTGTTACAACATTTTTTTAATAATAAGTTTAGCAGTTTTGAAGATTTCAAAAAAACATTATCTGCAAAAATACAACGCAGTCAATGGTTGAATATTGGTGGCCAATTAATTCCGGAGGCAGCGATTGCTTCTTTAAAAAGAAATATAAAAGCTAACAAAATAAAGAACTGGGAAGCAGTACATGAATTTTATATTGTGCAGGGTGAGCTTTATAACGATAATAAATTGCACCATGCCTACACCACTTTGCTGGAAATACTATTGATAACGCCAAGGCAATTTACGGCTGATCTTTTTAGTGAGTTATTGCAGCAATTAGTAGTTACAAGAACCTGGATGTGCAATGGCATTTATGAATCGAGGGCGAAAGACTATACCAACCCCTTTAGAAAAATGGTGTATGAAAGTAATGAAGAAATGAATATTGTAATAGGAAGTTTGGAAGACAATTCTTTTATTCAGCAACAAACCGGCGAATTAGAAACACTTAAAAAACAGGTAAAGTCTGTAACAAAAAAAATAAAACTATAAAAATATCCTTGTGAAGAAATTTATTATTGCAGTTGTTTTAATTATTGCAGGTACCAATGTTTTTGGCCAAACAGTCAATCAAATGAAAAAGGTATTGGATACCACCCACGACCCAATTGGCTATGTAAAATACCGGTTAAAGAAAAAATATAAAATTGATACCGTTGCAGTAATGAGCAGCACCTCTTTTTTAGGATTGGCTGATAGTCTTGCTTACAAAGGAAAAGTGGGCAAAGTGTACGGACCATGGAAAGGTGCTAATTATTTAATAAAAGTATTGGCCAAAGTACCCAATACCTTTTATCATGTTAGCCATATTTTATTAGATACCGTTTTGTTTAAAAAGAATTTTGCTGATTCACTTTCTACAAATATTATTAATAAAATACAAAATGCTACAAACACTTTTGAAGAAATGGCAAGTACTTACAGTGCAGACAGAGGCTCTGCAGGTAAGGGGGGAGATTTAGGCTGGTTTGTTCGGGGAGCCATGTTGCAACAATTAGATGAAGCTATTGCCGCACATAAAAAAGGAGAGATTTTTAAAGTCTGGACTTCGGCAGGTTTGCATATTGTTACCATAAAAGACAGCCCTAAAAAAGACAATGGGTTTGCCTTATTGCTAAGAGTAATATTATAAATTATAAATCCCGGTTTTCCCCGGGATTTATAATTTATGCAATCTATATTGGTGCTTTTGTATAAAAGTTTTTTGTGATTAAAAACCCATCAGTGATTTTTTACTCATTCACACTTTTACCTGCCTTTAATTTTTCAATTACACTTTCCACATTTTTTTTGTTACCCTCATTCGGTGCCTGCTTTAATGCTGCGTTGGCATATTTTAATGCTTCTTTAAAATTACCTTCACTGCTTAACGCACTTACCATCCCCATATTGGTACTAAATTGGTTCGGATATTTCTTGTAATACGTCCTGAATAAATCTGCCGCTTCTTTAGTTTTTTTTGCTGCCATTAGTTTACCTGCATAACCAAGCACTTCATCCATGCTTCCTAATGATAAAGCTTCTTTCATCAATGCATCTCCTTCAGGGCCCTTACCCGTCATAGATAATAATCTTGATTTTATACTTAACGTCGTGAAATTTTTCTCTCCGATATATTGCCCGCTGATTGCATAATCTGCCCACTGCAATCCTTCCTGCAGGTTGGTATTTTTTTCAGCACACCATCCGGCTGCCTGCGACCATGGCTTCCAGTCAAAACCTTTATCGCTTTTTAATTCATTTCTAAACAGGTTTGCCTGATTTTTATTAAGGTCTGTTTCAATAGTAAAAGGAAACATCCATTTTTCCCACAGTAAGGCAATGGTGGCACTGTTGGCAGTTTCATTTATAAACTCATACTTTAACCATTCGGTGGATTGGTCAATTGCTTTTTGTTTAACCGTCACCCTCAATACATCTTCTTTATCATCATAAAAAAAACTTCCCCATGAGGTACTGTTTTTTGAAAATATCAGGATGGATTCTTCTTTACCCACAGCGATAAAAAATCCATATTTACCGGCTGCAAGATTTTTGCCTTCCACCTTTACATCGGTGCTTAACTCAATGGTGGTATTTTCATTGGCACCTGCACGCCACGGTGCTGCTTTACTGGTACCAAAACCCAGGTCTGTAAAACCATAAGGCACCAAAGCACCCCATATTTTTCCTTCCCTTCCCTTAACGCCGGGCCTGTCGTAATGAATGGTTACATCTGTAAGGCCAATGCGTTCGGCAACGGTTGCCTTTTTATTTCCTCCATTAGGCGTGGTGCTTAATTGCGCCTGTACAAAAGGTTGAACTAAAAAAAATGCTGTAATAACAAGCAATGTCTTTTTCATAAAAATAATTTTGTGTAACATAAATGTACGGAGCAGTTTCGCCAAATCCAATATCCTTTGATAAGTGGGAACTTTTATGGATCAGAGGAAAGGTGAAATGTAGTGACTTATCTGTGAGTGGTAAGTGGTGAATAGTGAATGGTGAGTAGTGAATAGTGATTGGTAACTTGTAAATGATGAAAAAATTAAATGGCAAGAATTGGTGGAGGCCATTATTTACATAGCAGGTTATTATCGTCTTTTGCTGACCGCAGCATTTGCCCAAAATCCATCCTTTTACTCATTGCATTTACGGCCATGGAAATCCGTTTTGTTTTGGTTGGTTCTGTTTTGGCACTTTCGATCCACTTACTAAAATAGTGCTGGTGAGATGAAGGAAGCGATTTGAAATATTGCATTGCCGCTGGTTCATCTTCCAGGCATTGCACCAATAAAATGTTTACCTGGTACGGAACCGTATCTACAGCTAACACTACCTGCAATGTAGCACCCTTTTGTTTGCCAATGGCTTTTCGTAAGTCCGCTTTTAATGCCATAATAAAATTACCTTCTCCCATAGGTATTAATGCCATACCGCTGATAGAATGTTTATCCAGCTTACCTTTTACCCTGAACGATTTTTTATTGCCGGGAGATAATTGCTGTGCCAGTTCTGCCGGAATCACAATATATGTCCACCCGGTTTTTTCTCCCTGACTGGCAAATTTTTGGATGGTTGCTGTAAATTTTATCATGACTATAAAACTACAAATTTCTTTATTTATGCAACAAAATTACACTTGTATTGGGTTCCCCTATTTAGGCAGGTGAATAAAAGTAATTGCCCACACCATTTTTGCAATTATTCTAATATTGCTTATAAGCTTTCTGATGTGCCGATTTTATTTCATTGATCAAAGATTGTGGTTGTAAAACTTTTATATTGTCACCATACGAAAGTAGTTCCATCAGCAGATCGTTTGTAAAGCGCAACCTCAATTGAATCCGTAACTCAATTTCATTATCAATTAAAATTTGCTGGGTTTCGTGGAGCGGTAATGTTTTAATGTATTTGCCTTGCACCGGATTAAAAGATAAAATAATATCCTGTGGTTCTTCATCAGTTGGGCTGATGATGCCAAAACAATACCGGTAGCTTTCTTCAATATTATACCCGCCGGTAAATTCAAAACTGCTATTGGTTATCTCAAGTTTTGATAACCTGTCTAATGCAAAACTCTTAACATGCCCGTCCTTACTGTCTTTAGCCATAAGATACCATCGGTTTTTAAATTCTTTCAGCCCATATGGTGCTGCTGTTCGCACCGTGCTTTCATCTTCCCAGAATTTTTGGTAGGTAAACTTAATTTAAAGTTTATTTTTAATCGCATGCAGTAAGCCATACAAATTATCGGTGCCTTGTGGCTTGCGTTTTTCCAGGTGAATAAATGGTTTTAAATCCTGTGCAATATTTAACGAATTAAACAGATCAAAGGCTTCCATCATTCTTTCAAAATTCATGTTCTCCATTTCACTTTGATTGATGAAATATCCTTTGGAAGTTTTTGAATACTCAATATCAACTCCAAAAAGGTTTTTGATATCCCTGATATCTCTTTGTAAAGTCCGCTTTGAGATGCCCATGTTCAATGTGTCGTCCTGCATTTGGAGTTGATCCATTTGCTTTTCGATATAGCTTTGCAATTCCGCTGAAGTAGCGTATGGTTTTGCTTTTATCTTTTTGATGATTAACAGATAACGGGATATGAAGGCTCGTTTGGACATTTAAAGTTGTTTCATTCTTAACAATTAACAATCTTATACACTAAGCTTTTTAATCTGAATTATTTACTTTTTCTAATTTTAAAATATTCAGATTGAACGAATGGATTAGTAATAAAATCTTTCATTGATTCAAACATTTTTTCATGACTTACTCTATTACTTGGATGACAAAAATCTACAACTATAATATCTTTACAATTCCAAGCCATAATATTGCTTTCATTATATATTAGCTTTTCATTTTCTTTTTTCTCTTCTTCAGAATAATTTTTAATTATATCATAAGATTCTATCGTAGCACAGCAGACAATTATATGAGGATCTAATATTTCCAATTGTAGTTTTAAAAATTCCCTACCAATCTTTGCAAATTTTTAAATGATACTTTTTGGACTTGTTGTTTGCCCTGTGTCAGTTTTTTTTATTTCCACAATCGCAATGCTATTCCAGGCTTCTTGCAATTCATCAGAATATGGATTCTTAATTTTTGAATTAATGTCGAGTGCAGATGTAATAATATTTGTCCATCTAGCAATATTTCTCGAGAAAGTATTATCGACATTACTTGGAGTAGAAGGATGAAATGAAGAGTGTGATTCTTTCGCTAAAAAAACAATTCTTGGTTTGGATTTATCTTCGTATTTATCCCAGTGAGATGGTCCGTCCCAAATAAATTCTGTTTTGTCATCCACTACTTTAGCAAGATAATACTCGTTGTAAAGATTTTCTAAAACTTTTTGATGTTTGTCTTCATTTTTCATTTTGTTCTATTTTAAGTAGTGTGAGTGATTTATTATTTATTTATGGATTATTCTTTGAATATAATCTATTTGGGACATTCAGATAAAAAACATTCTTCATAAATTAATAATATTCTCTTCAGTCTTCCTATTATTTTATCAATTTTGTTAAAAAAATATAATCGCATTAATCATTACAACTTAAACCACTCATGCGCCCCATCATTACATTTATATACATGCCCACGCCTTGTACTGTACCTGCCGCAATTGGTACACCTGTATTTAAATGCTTCCTCGCCACTAAGACCAAACAATTCGCTAACCCTCGTAGTAACAAATTTTATAATTAATATTATCGCAAGACCACCAACAACATAAAAAATTACAGTACGCGTGCCCATTCCCTTTTTCTTTTGTGGCGAGATTGTATTTTCATAATTAGTAGCCGTTTTAATTATAAACTTTATAGAGATATAGGCTGTTTGTGCGTTGTATTGAATGGTTGCCCAATTGCCATTTATTTCCTGTACATCAATGGTTGAATCCGCAGGGATAACACCTGCAACTGCATACGAAGTAGCGGGGCCATACCGCATATTTATTTCCTGTTTGGTTATGTAATTTTCTCCAAAGCCGGATAAATAGCATAAAGCTAAACAGCCAGCCAACAGTGCTTTGATGAAATATTTTTTTTCATTTACATGATTTAAAAGTGATCTGATTTTTAATTATTGTTTACCATAAATCCTATTGCAGTTCTTTCCGGTTTTAATTTAAAAGTAGCCTCTTCAACATTGTAGATATCCGCCAACGTCATTGGCCTGGTTACACAATGGTTTTTAAAACCCAATGCTTCAATTAAAGCAGCACCTTTTATTGTTGACAATTCTTTAAATTCATACAAGGCTGTCAGGCGGCCTTTTCTTAATAGTGCCTTATCAACATTGGTGATGTTTGTATTAAAAGAGGCAATCACCTGAATGCCCAAACTCTCTGCCAGTAAACCATCTGACAAATTGAGTAATGTGGAGATACTTGAAATACGCTTACCATCTCTTGATACAATCAGCTCCTCTGCATCTTCAATAACAATAACAGTATTTCTGTTTTCAATTAAAAAAAAACTGAATTCGGGGCTTTCTAAATTAGCAGCCTGTGCGGGAGACATAAAGATCACTTTCTTTTTAAGGTGATGAATCAAGTAACGGATATAAGTACTTTTACCAGTGCCAGGAAACCCATGAAACAGGTAAAGCCCTTTGGCATTTTTTTTATTTAAATTACTTAGAATAGAAACATGAAGCGGACCAAGATCATCATTGTAATGTGTACTGATATTTAGTGTTGGCTTATTTATTTTTACCGGCATTGTACTCAGGTGATAAGTGCCGGTAATAATCATATTGATATCCGTAGTACGTTTGCCTTTTTTGGTAAAGCGCTTCAGCTTGTCCAAAAGTTGCTGTGCCAAATTCCCGTTGCCACAGGCGTACAAAATTTCCACCCTATCCGTTTCCATTGCAAGCAGCAACTCATTATTCATAACATACAAAATATTTCTACAGGTCATTTTCTTTTTATCCCTGCTATACTGCTCATAAGTATGCGTATAAATGATACTTTCCTGCATTACTTTATCTATCCATCTGCGTAATGCCGAACAATTGATATTACAGATACTTTTTACATTTGGCACTTTATCAAAATAAGCATAAACAAACGGAGTTTATCGAGGTAGCTATCTTTTTCAGTGAAAATATCAACACATTTTAATTTTGTATTTAATTGCAACAGGGCATGTTTATCCTCAACTTTTTTAAATGGTGTTTGCGTCATGGTAATTATTTTATTAATTATTGTTTGCCATAAATCCGATTGCGTTTTTTTGTTTCGGTTGCTCAAAACTTATTTCGTTTTGATTATAAATTTCTGTGAGTGACATGGGTTTATAAATTTTTGAATTGAAGGATAATTTATCGGATAGCAGTTGTGCTTTCGTTGTTTCCAATTCTTTAAATTCATACTTCGCAATCAGTCTTCCCTTTCGCACCAAAGCATTATCTACCTTAGAAATATCAGTATTAAAAGAACAGATCACCTGAATATTTAAACAATCGGATAGTAACCCGTCAGAGATATTTAGCAGTGCTGCTACCGGTGAACAGCCATCCTTTTCCCTGTCAACAATAATATGTTCGGCATCTTCAATTACAAAAATGCAATTTGGGTTATCAATCAAAACCGAAATTAAATTCGGATCAGTAATGCCACCTGCCATATTTGGTGGTAAGAATATTACATCTTTTTTAAGCATGGTTATCAAATACCGGATGTAGGATGTTTTACCTGTGCCAGGTTTGCCGTGTAATAAAACGAGCCCTTTGTCATTTTTCTTTGAAAGCCTCCTGAGAATGGTTTGATGAATGATCTTAAAATCATCATTGTAGTTATCCTCAATACTTAGTTTTGGCTTTGTTATTTGAAATGATTTGGTACTGATGTCATAATCGTTTTTTACCAGCAATGAAATTTCAGGTTTGCGCTTTTCATTTTTTTTAATAAATCTTTTAATTCCTTTAATGATTTTATCTATTTGCCCAATTTCAGTTTCCCGGAAAAGAAATTTTACTGTAGAAAGATTGGTATCAAAGTAAACCAGCAGGTCATCATAAAGAAAATAAAAAATATCATCGTATCCTGTATTTGCATTTTCACTGCTAAATCTTTTGTTGTAATGCATATCTTTTATATCCGCCCCATACTGCCTAACAAACCATTTGTTAGCTCCTGTGCAATCAATATTAATTCCTTGTATAAAATTTGGTATAGCATTAAAGCGGGCAAGAAACAAGGTGAGTTCGTTGAGGTATGCACCTGTTTTGTCATTGAATATTTGGCCAATTGAAATCCTGGAAGTATTTTTTCCCAAGTCCGTAGTATTGCCTTGCAGGTAATTCAGGCTGTTAGCTTTTGATTCCATACTTATTCATTTTAAGTTGAAAATCAAAAGTACTTACGGCCAACGCCAAACTATGTCGCTGTAAAAATTAATTGTTGTTTAATAAAAATAGCTATCTCAACATTGCCTGTTTGAGATAGCTATTTTTTATTGAAGCGGTTGTGTATACCTTATGTGCGTTATGTTACAGATAATCTTTTCCCGCAAACTATTATTCTGCAATTGAGTATTTGTGCTATAATAAATTTTATCAACTTAATTTAACAAGGCCTTTAGCTTATTTTCCAACTGCTCACCTTCCAGATCAATGGCAACAATTTTACCTGTTTTATCTAATAAAAAAGTATTGGGTATTGCATTTACACCATACACTTCTGTTGTTTTGGAATACCAGCCTGCTTTATCATTTACCTGCGGATAAGTTATTTTATCCTGTGCAATAGCTTTTAGCCAGTCCTTTTTTTTGCTGTCGATTGAAACACCAAATACTTCAAAGCCTTTTGCTTTGTATTTATCGTATAGTTTTATAACGCCCGGTATAGATGCACGGCAGGGACCGCACCAGCTAGCCCAAAAATCTATCAATACCACTTTTCCTTTAAACGACGATAATTTAACCGGGCTATCGTTAACACCGGGTAATGCAATTTCCGGTGCAATTTGATCAACTTTTACCTGGGCATTTACCATAAATCCTGCAAGTACTAATGCTACAGTTACTATAATACTTTTCATTCGCAACACTTTTTTTTTCTAAATAAGGATAATATAAAATTCAATATTTTTTTCACTTTAGTATAAATTTCCCATCTAATCGTTCGATTGATAAAGTTACCACTTCGTATATATTATTAAGCCTTCATCACGTTAAATTGCTTTACCATTTTAGAAATTTTTATTTAGGATAATTTCTATTTTCAGGCTTCGTTAACTATATGAAAAAAGCAATCTCTTTATCTGGCTAATTTACAAACCCCCACTGTATGCCTAACCGGAAAATAAAACCGGGATAAGCATAATGAGGAGCAGCAAAATTATAAGTAGTAAATCCAAATCCACCCGAAGGGTTGATGGCATTTAAATTTTCGGCCCTTAAAAAAGCAGTAAACGATTTAATTCTAAAATGTACAAAAGCACTTATATCCGGCCGGTTTTTTAAGGTTAATGAATCCTGTGGAAAAAACTGCCCCATCACAGGCGAATAATCGTAGGCCTTGTATGGTGTATAATACCTGAATTCTATACCAGTACTTAAATTAAGATTCTTAAAAAACAACCCTTCATAAGCAATACGGTTACGGGTAAAAATGAGCGGCACTTTTATTGGTGCAGCAGCATCCGTTTGTTGCAGGGTCACTTCTGCATACCAGTTCCATCTTTTGGTTAACTTAATTTTTTTAGAAGCGCTCAATTGTAATAAATTAATTACCCTGCTATATTGTGCCGTTTTGTAGTAACCAGTGTAATAAACATAATTGTTAATAAAATAATTGGCTGCGGATAAACTAATAAAAGGGTTATCGGCTGCGGCCTTCAGGATAATAATATTTTCTTTATTGTATCCTCCCGAATGTGCAAAATTAAAAGAAGAAATAGGGTCGTAAATAAACGACGGACTTCTGTTTACATTGCTGAAAGAGAGCCTTATGTTACCCCACTTTTTATTAAGGAACCTTGCAAGCGACGCATTGGCACTGTAATCGCCTATATTAAGCCCGGCTGTATAAAACTCGCCGTTCAGCAAAATGTCCCACCGCCTATTTCTTGTTTTATTGCGGTACTCTCCATGCAACACAATGTTGAAAAAGTTTTTACTGATTGGGTTATTGTTTTTTATAAAACTGCCCTTTATATTTTCTATTCGTATGCCTGCCTGTAAATATTGCGCCAGGTTTTTGGTGTCTGGAAATTGATAAATAGAAAAATCATTGCTAATCACTTTCCATTTATCGGTAACCACTAAACTATCAAGTCTTTTAACCGAAGATGTATCTGAAACGATAACTGTATCGTACCGGTTTTTATAATAAAAAGAATCTGCCACAAAATCCCGAAACTGATAGTTGTAGCTACTGTAAGTTAACGTATGTTGAAAACGGAGTTTAGAATAAAATAAATATTCTGTGGTAGAATCATTGATAGCAACAGAATCCTTTTTACCCAAGTCGTAGCTTTGGCGCAAAAAGAAAGTAAAATCTTTATATACATTTCCTGTGGTGACTGCGGTGTTGAAGGGATTGAAATTTTGGTTATCGCCTCCTATATTTGTTGGTATGGAAAATAGCGGGTATGTTTTATCTGCCAGGTTACTGTTGTTTTTTATGCCGCCATTTTCAGAACTTTTGATAGTGTTACCCATCAGTACCATGTAGGCAGCATATCTTTTTCGCTTACCCTGAAAATTAGTAAAAAGCCGGTAACTTTTGTTATTTGAATGTTGA
>Ga0209511_1003795_pt1 | contig 11370 bp, 11 predicted proteins | sample SSSSmetaG_FD_184141 | JGI IMG/M metagenome (GOLD analysis project Ga0209511, IMG submission 184141) | Glacier valley bacterial and archeal communities from Borup Fiord, Nunavut, Canada, to study Microbial Dark Matter (Phase II) - ​SSSS... | ecosystem: Environmental > Aquatic > Freshwater > Ice >... | reverse complement strand
CTTAATATCTACAAAGCAAGATTACCAAACTTTGTAATTTTAACTTGCTAAGGGAATTACTTATTAGATGTTATAGCAGCTCTTTGGGTATTTCCTACAAAGACAATGATAGAATCATAACCGTTGCAAGTAAAGGTACATCAAAAACGAATAAAAGAGGGGTATTTTGGGCAGAATGCACAAAGATTGTACGTTTAGCACAATCCCGGTAGGTAGGTGGATATTCGTAGGAGGTTGCTCCATTAGCCGATGGCTATGACAGGGTGGGTGGGTAATACCGGGCGGTTCGCGAACCGCCCCTACGAATTTCCTTCCGACAACCGACGATTAGCAACCGATCCCCTATTTTTTGGCCTTGCCTTGAGCGGCAACGGCAAGTTGAGCCTTTTCGATTTCGGCGGCATCACCCAGATAGTAATGGGTGAGGGGTTTTAGGTCGTCGTCCAGTTCGTAGACTAACGGGATGCCAGTGGGGATGTTCAGGCCCACAATCTCGTTTTCGGAGATATTATCAAGATATTTGACCAGGGCGCGGAGACTGTTGCCGTGTGCCGTGATAATCACTTTCTGGCCCGACTTGACGGCTGGGGCAATCGTCTCGTGCCAGTAGGGTAGGAAGCGGGCGACGGTATCTTCCAGGCATTCGGTCAGGGGTAGTTCGCTTTCGGCTAGAGCCTGATAGCGGGGGTCATGACCGGGATAACGCTCGTCGCTTTTCTCCAGGGCGGGCGGCTGGATATTGTAACTGCGCCGCCAGACTAACACCTGCTCTTCGCCAAACTTCTCGGCGGTTTCGGTTTTGTTCAAGCCCTGCAAAGCTCCGTAATGGCGTTCGTTCAGCCGCCAGGAATTATGCACTGGAATCCACATCTGGTCTAATTGGTCGAGGGTTATCCAGAGGGTGCGGATGGCCCGTTTCAGCACGGAGGTAAAAGCCACGTCAAAGTGGTAGCCCTGTTCTTTTAAAAGTTGTCCGGCTTTGAGGGCTTCGGCGCGCCCCTGCTCGGATAAATCCACATCCGTCCAGCCCGTAAAGCGGTTTTCTTTGTTCCAGGTACTCTCCCCGTGTCGGAGTAGCACTAACTTCATCATCATAATCTCCTGTCTGATTTAGCCCTTCTATGCCAGCTTACGGATTAATTGTACAACCTTTGGCCTTGTCCTGCACTAGCGTTTCTTCTTCTTTTTGGATTTTTGGCCTCGCCCAGAGACAGGTTGGGTAGGTGCTTGCTTGACAGTTGGTATTCCACTATCGGCAGCTCTTTCAAGCAATTCTATTAATCTATCCATTTCCGGGAGATTGTTTTTTATAGGTGGCGACTTTCTTTCGGGTATCAGCCCCAATGCTACCTGTACATCTTCCCAATCGCCCGCTACCATCGGGTCTACCCGCCCAACCTGAAAGGCAATTTCTATCACTGGGGCGGCACTCACCGCCTTTAATTCTAGCAAGGCCGCGATGAGAAAACCATTTAAATTTAGTAGATTCTCCATTTTTTCCAGTTGGCGGGTGAAAACTTTGATACATTCAGTCCGACTTTTGGGGTGGATTTCGGCAATTTTCTCCAGACAAGCGGTACTGGAATTACGGGCAGCCTCACTGTGAGTTTTATCAGCCAGGAATTCCGCCACCATTGGAATCGTTTCCGGCCCAACCATTGCGCATACTTCTGGCAATTCCTCCCAGGCCCACTCGCTATCGGACTCCAATAGAGTCAATAATCCAGGGATAGCCGAAATCGCCTTTAACTGGCCCAATGCTCTCCAGGCGTGCAAAGGAGCCCAGACCAACAACGAGTCGGAGTCGGCTTGGTCTAATTCTTCGTCCAGGGCCATTTGGGTCAATCCTTCGATATGCTCCGGCCCTAACCCTAGCTCAGTTACATATTCCGGCCATTCGCTCGACTTTTTCCGCATTTCCAGGGCATCACCATAGCTTAACAAACGGTCTAACGGTGGCCCATAACGTTCCTTAAAGTTCATAAATCTCCCTTTGTTTCAATTAAATGCCTCTTTGGGCAACCTAACTGCGGGTTATTATAGCAGGACGGGTTAAAAATCTAAAATTTAAGGTCAAAACTGCAAAACATCCAATATCTGCAAGTTAGGCGTTCACAACGCGATTTGATTGTTAAAAAAAATACCTGTGATTATAATAAGTCCATATTAATCTAAAAACCTACGAAAGATAAATCAAACCTATAAAAAACAGCCGGGAAGAATATGCCAACATTGGAGTTGTTAGATTCGGTTGAGGCCGTGACTATTGCCGTTGCCCAGGAAAATTACGTGGCTGATATTGGGCTAAGCACCAGCCTTTTTTTAGCTTTGAAAATGGGAAAGGCTTTGTTGCTAGAAGGCGAGCCGGGCGTGGGCAAAACCGAGATTGCCAAAGTTTTGAGCAATTTGCTCCAAACCCCCTTGATTCGGTTGCAATGTTACGAAGGGCTGGATATTAATCAGGCTGTTTATGAATGGAACTATCCCCGCCAGTTGCTCGAAATTCAGTCCCGCCAGCCCGGTTCTGACCACGATGATATTTTCACCGAGAAGTTTTTGCTCAAACGCCCCCTGTTGCAAGCTCTGGATAATAGCCAGGAAAAAGCCCCGGTGCTGCTGATTGACGAGATTGACCGGGCCGACGAGGAATTTGAAAGTTTTTTGCTGGAAATGCTTTCAGAATTTCAGGTGACGATTCCTGAAATCGGCACACTTCGCGCCCGCCACAAACCGATTACTATTATTACTTCCAATCGCACTCGCGAGATTCATGATGCCCTGAAACGCCGTTGTATCTACCATTGGATTGATTACCCGACCCGCGAGAAGGAAATTGAGATTGTCAGTCTGAAAGTGCCGGGAATTGCCGAGCGGCTGACTGTTCAGGTGGTGGATTTTGTACAAGCCTTGCGCCGTCAGGAGTTATATAAATCGCCGGGAGTCGCTGAAACGCTAGATTGGGCCGAGGCGTTGGGTCATTTGCATCAATCAGAGTTAAAGCCCGAAATTGTAGATCGCACGCTGGGGATGGTGCTAAAGTATCAGGACGATGTAAACAAAATTCGGGGCGAGACCACCCGCACCCTGCTGGAGGGATGAGGGATGAGGAAGAATAAAGAAGGATTGTTCCCCCTTCCATGCTTCAGGGAAGGGGGCTAGGGGGTTAGGTTTGATAGCCTATCCAGAACGTTATCAATTAGGGCAGACGTGGGAATCTGCCCTACACAATGTTGAATAACAAAACGGTCAGGCGGGGCGTAAACGGATGGCGGTAGAAACGGACAACCAAATATTCTTCACTAACCTTTTCCACTTTACCGGGATGTTGCGGAAGGCGGGCTTGGCGATCTCGCTCGACCAGACGATGGATTTTATGCGCGGGCTGGAGCTAGTGGATATTTCGCGGCGGGAACAGGTTTTTTACTGTGCGCGGGGTTTGCTAGTGAAACGCCGGGAGGATTTCCCCGTTTTCGAGCGACTTTTTGAACTGTTCTGGCGGGCTTTTCAAAAAGAGGTCAAGTTTAAGGTTCAAAAAACGCCGATTGCACCCCGCCATAATATGCCGAAACGAGAACTCAGTCTGGCGACTATGCTGGCCCAACGTGCCCAACAGACTGACCCAGAGGTGGATATTGCCGACAAGAGCGGTAGTTTCAGTGCAGACGAAGTTCTGCGGGCTAAAGATTTTTCCGATATGACCCCCGAAGAATTGCAGTCTATCAAAAAGCTGATGGAGTCTATTACCTGGCAGGTGAGTCAACGCCTGACCCGCCGCCGTTTGCCCAGCCGTCAGGGGAAATATTTTAATATGCGGGCGATTCTGCGGGATGCCACTCGCTATAACGGTGTGCCGCTAAACTTGTCCTGGCTAAAGCGCAAAATCAAGCCTCGCCCCCTTATTGTGTTGGCGGATATTAGCGGCTCGATGGAGAAATATTCGCGGATTCTGCTGCAATTTTGTTATAGCCTGACCCACCGTTTGCAAGATGTGGAATGTTTTGTGTTTGCTACCCGGTTGTCACGGGTGACATTGCAACTCCGCACCAAAAATATCAACAGGGCGTTGGACGAAGCGGCAGGCACGGTGGTAGATTGGTCGGGTGGGACGCGCATCGGGCATAGCCTTTACAGTTTCAATCGGCAGTGGAGTCGGCGAGTATTGCGGCGGGGGGCGGTGGTGCTGATTATCAGTGACGGCTGGGAGCGCGAGGATGTAGCGATGATTGCCCAGGAAATGCGTTATCTGCAACATCGCTGTCACCGCCTAATTTGGCTCAACCCACTTCTGGGTAATGTGAAATATCAGCCGCTAGTGGGCGGAATGGCGGCAGCCCTGCCCTATATTGATGATTTTCTGCCCGTCCATAATCTGCAAAGTCTGGATTCTTTGGGTCGGCATCTAGCAACATTGGGACGGCGGGGTCGGGCAGTTGTTAGTTCTTAGTTGTTGGTGAGATTAAGATTCCCTCCCCTTTTCAAAGGGAGAGGGTAGGGTGAGGGTTGCCTTTAATTAAAAAGTGATGAAATAACAAAAGGAGATAGAAATTTCGTGAAACTTGAAGGAAATTACACTTTTACCGCACCGCGTGGAATGGTTTTCACCTTACTGCAAGACCCCGAAGTATTGGCGAAAATTATTCCAGGCTGTGAAGAATTGACTAAAGTAGCTGATAACGAATATGAAGCGGCTCTGGAAATTAGCGTGGGGCCGATTAAAGGTAAATTCAAAGGTAAAGTAATCCTGTCCGACCTGAACGAGCCCGAAAGCTACACGATGGAAGTGAGCGGCAACGGTGCGCCCGGTTTTGTAAAAGGGACAGGCCATGTCAAGCTGGCGGAGGAAGGCGAATCCACCCTGATGAGCTATCAGGGTGATGCCCAGGTTGGGGGGAAAATCGCCAGCGTGGGGCAAAGATTAGTAGAAAGTGCCGCCAAAGCCCTGATTAAGCAGAGCCTTGAAGGGGTAAAGCTGTATATAAATGCTCACCAAGCGGCCCAAATTGCTGCCGCTTCTACCCCGGAGGCCGCCCCCGATGCCCCGGTGGTTCTAACTCCGCCCGTCATTCCGCAATTCCAGGCCCCGTCCCAGGTGGAATTTGCAACGGGTGTGGCGAAAGATGTGGTTAACGACCTGATTCCATCCAACCGCCGCCCTCTGGTTATCGCGGGCGGAGTCGGATTGGCAGTGCTGGCGTTCCTGATGCTGCGACCACGTAAAAAGAAAGGATGAAGGAGGAGGGATGAAGGATGAAGAAATACTGGAGGCAGAATAAAAGGAAATTTCGTAGGGGCGTGGTCTCCGCGCCTACTCAGAAAATCTCAAATTTGGCCTTAGAACCACAGCTAATAACCTTAATTTTGGATTTTAGATATTCGATTTTAGATTTACTTGAAAGCTGACGGCTGACAGCTGAAAGCTATTTGCTACCAATCAAAATCTTGGCCGGGCGGGGCAAAAACCTCGCCGGGACGGGTTCTTAGTCTGACGAAGGAGTTACTATGATCCCAGGCAAATTCGACTACTACACACCTACCACGCTGTCGGAAGCGATCAGCATGTTGCAACAACATGGTGACTCAGCCAAGATACTGGCGGGTGGGCAAAGCCTCATACCAGCGATGCGATTCCGACTATAAACCCCCGAAGTGCTGATAGACATCAACCGGGTGGCAGGGCTGGAATATATCAACGAAACTAATGGGCATCTGGCGGTGGGAGCCTTAACCCGTGAGGCCGCCCTGGATAAATCTGAACTTGTGCGCCAGAAATACCAACTTTTGGCAGATACCACCAAAGTAATTGCCGACCCTTTGGTGCGGAATATGGCGACATTGGGTGGAAATTTAGCCCACGCCGACCCTGCCAACGACCACCCTGCGACGATTTTGTGCTACAACGCCAGCATCGTGGCGGTTGGGCCAAACGGCGAACGGGTCATCCCCATTGACGACTTTTTTACCGGGCTGTTTGAAAATAGTTTAGCAAAAGACGAAATCCTCAAAGAAGTGCAGATTCCCACTCCTCCCGCTCATAGCGGTGGGGCTTATATCAAAATCGAGCGCAAGGTGGGTGATTACGCCGTAGCGGGCGTGGCGGTGCAACTGACTCTGGCGGGTGAGGTGGTTAAAAGCGTGCGGATTGGCCTGACTAACGTATCGTCAGTGCCGATGAGGGCCAAAAATGCTGAAGCCGCCCTGCTGGGCCAAGCCGCCACTGAAGAAAATATTGCCACTGCCGCCGAGTGCGACCCTTCCGCCGACCTGCGCGGCCCGGTTGATTATAAACGTGACCTCGTGCGGGTTGTTACCAAACGAGCCGTCCGCAAAGCCTTAGAGAGAGCAAGAGGAGTTTAATAATGGGAAGAACAATTACCCTTAACGTCAATGGCACAAGTTATACCCGCGAGATTGAGCCCCGTTTGTTGCTGGTGCATTTCATTCGGGAGGATTTGAGCCTAACCGGGACTGTGACACCACCAGTTGTGGGGCTTGCACTATTCATTTGGATGGCATGGCCGTTAAAAGTTGCACCATCTTTGCGGTTCAGGCCGACGGCAAGAATGTTGAAACTATTGAGAATGTGGCGGCTAACGGCTTGCACCCCTTGCAGCAAGGTTTCTGGGAGAAGCACGGCTTACAGTGTGGCTACTGCACCCCCGGCATGATTATGACCACCAAAGCCTTTCTGGAAGAAAATCCCAGCCCTACCGATGACGAAATTCGCTGGGCCATTTCCGGCAATCTCTGTCGTTGCACGGGCTACACCAAAATTATCGAGGCGGTTCAATACGCGGCGGAAAAGCTGCGCAATGTGGAAGAAAAGGTGGCTTCATGAGCGATGTAAGAATTACTACTCCGGCTGAAATTAACGGCATGGGTCACCGTATGAAGCGCAAGGAAGACCCCCGTTTTATTCAGGGAGCGGGTCGCTACGTGGACGATATAAAGCTGCCGGGGATGCTCTATATGGATATTGTCCGCAGCCCCTACGCCCACGCCAAAATCCTCAAAATTGATGCTAGCGAAGCCCTGAAATTGCCCGGAGTGCTGGCGGTTATCACCGGGGAAGACCTCAAGAAGGCCGGAAATCTCCACTGGATGCCGACCCTGATGTCTGATACCCAGATGGTGTTACCGATTGAAAAGGTAGTTTATTACGCCCAGGAAGTTTGTTGCGTGGTGGCAACTTCGCGCTACATTGCCGCCGACGCGATTGAGCTAGTGCAGGTCGAGTATGAACCCTTGCCACCCGTAATGGATCCCTACGAAGCCATGAAGGATGAGGTTATCGTGCGGGACGACAAGGAGAAAAAGACCAACCATGTCTGGCATTGGGAGGCGGGCGACAAGGACGCTACCGACCGGGTTTTTGCTGAGGCCCACAAGGTCGTCAGCGAGAAAATCTATATCCCTCGTATCCACGTTTCGTCTATTGAGACCTGTGGAATGGTGGCGGATTGGGATAAAATTAACGAGCATCTGACGATTTATATGACCTCTCAAGCCCCTCACGCTCATCGCACGGTGGTCTCGCTGGTCAGTGGGATTCCCGAACACAAAATCCGGGTTATTTCACCTGATATTGGTGGTGGTTTCGGCGGCAAAGTGCCAGTTTATCCCGGTTATGTGGTCTGTATTGTGGCTTCGCTGGTGACTGGCAAACCCGTGAAGTGGATTGAAGACCGCAGCGAGAATCTACAAGCTGATAGTTTTGCCCGTGATTATCACATTGAGGCGGAGTTGGCGGCAGATTCAGACGGCAAGCTTACCGGGCTAAGGGTACAAACTCTGGCGGATGATGGGGCGGCGGACGCGGCGGCTAATCCCTCCAAATTCCCGGCGGGTTTATATAGCATCGGCACTGGCGCGTATGACATGAAAGCCGCTCACTTCGCGGTGGATGCGGTTTATACCAACAAGCCGCCGGGTGGGGTAGCTTATCGCTGCTCTTTCCGGGTGACAGAAGCGGTGCAAATGATTGAGCGTATGACCGACATAATGGCTCACGAGTTGGGCGAAGACCCTGCCGCTTTCCGCCTCAAGAATTTTATCAAGCCGGAGCAATTCCCTTATCACTCGCCCACTGGCTGGGATTATGATAGTGGCGATTATCACACTGCCCTCAAGCTGGCGATGGAGATGGTCGGTTATGACGACCTTCGCAAGGAACAGCTTGAGAAGCGGGCGCGCGGCGAGTTGATGGGTATTGGTATTTCCAGTTTTGTTGAGGCAGTTGGGGCTGGCCCGTCCAAAGATTTCGATATTCTGGGCATCAAGATGTTCGATAGTTGCGAGGTGCGGATTCACCCCACTGGCAGCGCGATTATGCGAATCGGGGTACAAACGCAGGGTCAGGGCCACGAAACCACCTTTGCCCAGATTATTGCCGAGGAGTTGGGCCTGCCCGCCAAAGATATTACGGTAGAGCATGGCGATACTGATACCGCGCCCTATGGTCTGGGGACTTACGCCAGTCGCTCAACCCCAACGGCAGGGGCAGCAGCCGCGATGGCAGCTCGCAAGATTCGGGCTAAGGCCAAGAAGATTGCGGCTCACCTGTTGGAAGTCGGCGAGGAAGACCTGGAGTGGGATGTCAACAAGTTTGTGGTGAAGGGCTCACCCGATAAGTTCAAAACTATTAAGGACATTGCCTTTGCCGCTTATACTAATCATCCCCAGGGTATGGAAGCAGGATTAGAAGCCGTTAATTATTACGACCCGCCCAACCTGACTTTCCCTTTCGGTAGTTATATCGCGGTGGTGGATATTGACAAGGGGACGGGCGCGGTCACGGTGCGTCGTTTTGTGGCGGTGGATGACTGCGGTAATATCATCAACCCGATGATTGTGGAAGGGCAGATTCAGGGTGGGCTGACGATGGGCCTTGCCCCGGCTCTGTTCGAGGAGATTGTCTATGACGAGAACGGGCAAAATCTGTCCGGCACATTTATGGATTATCTCTTGCCAACCGCCGTAGAAACGCCTATCTGGGAGTTGGGCAAGACCATCACTCCTTCGCCTCATCATCCCATCGGCGCAAAGGGCGTAGGCGAGTCGCCAACCGTCGGCGCGCCGCCTGCTATTGCTAACGCGGTGGTGGACGCACTCTGGCATCTGGGCGTGCGAAACGTGGATATTCCAATGACCCCCCCAAAGATTTGGAAGATTCTGCGCGAGCACGGCGTGGCGGACGAAGGGTAAGACCTAACCGCCTAACCCCCTTCCCTCTGAAGGAAGGGTGAATAAGACTCGTAGGGGCGTGGTTTCCGCGCCCTGTACCTCGTATTTGATTCGTAGGGGCGGTTCGCGAACCGCCCTGTATCCCTGTATTTGCTTCGTAGGGGCGAACCTTGTGTTCGCCCAGTATTTTTACCCGATTCGGGAGTAGTAACCATGTCTGTGGAATTTTACGGAAAAGCCAATGAATTATTGACCAAAGGGTTGCCTTTTGCTACCGCTTTTGTAGTGCGGGCCGAGAAACCCGCCTCCGCCAAACCAGGTGATAAGGCAATTGTCACCGCCGACGGAGTGATGTACGGCTGGATTGGGGGGAGTTGCGCCCAACCGACGGTGATTCAGGAGGCTAAAAGGGCGTTGGCGGATGGAGAAGCGCGGTTGATACGGCTGACCCCCAACCCAAAGGAACAAACCCCCCGCCCCGGCCTGGTGGATTTGCCGATGACCTGTTTTAGTGGCGGAACGCTTGAGATTTATATCGAGCCGCAGTTGCCGCTGCCCCGGCTGATGGTGATTGGCAGTCTGCCGATTGCTCAGGCATTGGCGCGGCTGGGCAAGGTCATGAATTATCGGGTGATAGTGGTTGACCCGGATAATGGCGGGGTTGGTTCCCCGGAAGCTGATGAGGTGGTAACAGATTTGACCCAAATTCCCGCCAAAATTACCCCGCTAACTTATGTGGTGGTCGCCAGTCACGGCAATTATGACGAATTAGCTCTGACTTACGCCCTGAAGTCGCGGGCAGCTTATGTGGCTCTGGTTAGCAGCAAGAATCGCGCGGCATCGGTACTGGAATATTTAACGGCGCAGGGGTTGAGCGAGGCGGAGTTAGCCCGACTGAAATATCCGGCAGGGCTGAACATTCAGGCGACGCAGGGGGACGAAATCGCCCTGAGTATTATGGCGGAGATTGTCCAGAAGCGGCACAACGCTGGGTTACTTGATGTAGCGTCACTGTTAATTCCTGCCCAACCCACCGAGGCGACTGACCCTGTGTGCGGTATGAGCGTCGAGATTGAGGGGGCAAAATATACCTACAGCGTGGAAGGGCAGATGTACTATTTCTGCTGCCCGGCCTGCCGCAAGCTGTTTGCCGCCACTCCCCAGGATTATCTGGCGAAAGCCGCTCCTACTGGCGAGGCTCTCGACCTGGTGTGTGGTATGACGGTGGAGATTGCCAGCGGCGAAATATATGTCGGAATATGAGGGCCAGATTTACTATTTTTGCGCGGCAGGCTGCAAGCTCTCATTTGATAAAGCTCCTGGTAAGTATGTACAGGTGGCGGTTGGGGAGAAGTCAGGAGCAAGGAGCAAGGAGCAAGAATAAAGAAGTAAGAATTCTTGTTCCCCCTTCCATGAGTCAGGGAAGGGGGTTAGGGGGTTAGGTTTGCTAGTCTTACCCAACAGAAAAACAATATTAGAGACTTTGCTGGCGACCTTGCCAGAAGGTTGGCAGATACACCGGCTACACCTGGGGGTTAATTGGACGCTGGCGCAGGTGCAGGGGCCGGATGGAGAATTACGGGCGGGGTTGGCAGCCTCCCCACCGACGGAGGTAGTGGCAGGGCAAAGTCGCTTTGTGATTGGGGATAATGCGGTTGGCACTGAGGAAGCGCGGGAAGTAGTGGGATTGGCACTATCGCCCGATATGACGGCGGCGGCGTTAGGTCTGGCAACTCTGAACGCGCTGCTTCAGCCCGACCCAGCGTTGCTAAGTGATATTGATGCAGGAGATTGGCTGCTGGAACAGGGGCGCGGCAAGAAGCTGGCGGTAGTCGGTAGCTTTCCTTTTGTGGCGGAATTGCGCCCGGTGGTAGCCCAGCTGTGGGTATTGGAGCTACAGCCGAAGCTAGGGGAATATCCCGCCAGTACTGCCCCCGAAATTATTCCGCAAGCCGATATTCTGGCGATTACGGGCAGCACCCTGGTTAATCACACTCTGGACGACCTGTTAAAACTGGCGCGACCCGAAACCAAAGTGATGGTGCTAGGCCCAACCACGCCGCTCTCCCCGGTTTTGTTTGACTACGGAGTTGATTTGCTCTCAGTGGTACAAGTGGTGGATGTGGCGGCGGTGCTAGTCTCGATTGAGCAAGGGGTGTCGTTTCGTAAGATGCAGGGGGTACGGCGGGT
>Ga0209511_1003794_pt1 | contig 11372 bp, 11 predicted proteins | sample SSSSmetaG_FD_184141 | JGI IMG/M metagenome (GOLD analysis project Ga0209511, IMG submission 184141) | Glacier valley bacterial and archeal communities from Borup Fiord, Nunavut, Canada, to study Microbial Dark Matter (Phase II) - ​SSSS... | ecosystem: Environmental > Aquatic > Freshwater > Ice >... | reverse complement strand
CTTGTTTCTTGTTTCTTGTTTCTTGTTTCTTGTTTCTTGTTTCTTGTTTCTTGTTTCTTGTTTCTTGTTTCTTGTTTCTTGTTTCTTGTTTCTTGTTTCTTGTTAAGCGGGTTTGAGTAAATTGTTTTGATTAATTCATGGCTTAGGGAACTGCTTCAGAATTCATGACTTAGCGAAGCCTGAAACAAGAAACAAGAAACACCTATCCCGGATACGCGATAAAATAGTAATTGAGCTGCCGCTCGAACTGCTCGACCAGCTCGGCGCGGCTGAGCGGGGGCCGGCCGGCCAGCCAGCGCGCCATCGTGGATACGCGCAGGTTCAGGTCGGGGCCGGTGAGCAGCTCATGGAGCTGCTCGGGGCGGGTGCCGTAGTATTCGGAGCCGCCCAGGCCGTGCTCGAAGACGATGACCGGGCGGTTGGCCGCCAGCAGGGCGCGCGCGCCGAGCAGCACTTGCAGCTCGCCGCCCTCGACATCAATCTTGAGCAGGTCCACGCGGGTGCCGGGCGGCAGCACGTCGTCGAGGCGGGCGCGCCGCACGTGGATGGTCGTGTCCTGCTCGTCGGGCCGGTCGTAGCGGCGCTTCACGAAGCCGCTGTAGGCGGGGTTAGTCAGCACGTAGTTGAAGGCCACCTCGCCGGGGGTTTCGCCCAGCCCGAGCTGGTAGAAATGGCAGTTGGGCTGGTCGGCGAAGCGGCTCACCAGTCCCTCGTAGAGGGCCGGAATCGGCTCGAAGCCGTAGTGCTGGCCCTGGGGCGCGTAGCGCAGCATCTGGCTCAGCACCTCGCCCTTGTGGCAGCCCACGTCCACGCAGCACGCGTCGGGCCGCAGCACCCGGCGCAGCACCTGCTGGGTCTGGCGGTCGTAGCGCTGGTTCTGGGTGAAGGCAATGGGCAGCCGCTTGACCAGCTGCTTGAGAAGCTCTTTCATACGAAGGTCGGGGGCCGGGCCAGCGCGGACCGGCCCCCCAAAAAGGCCCCAAATATAGCGGCGGCCGGCAGCCGGGCGGCGAGGCGGCCGCTACCTTTGCCACCCCATGAAACTGCTGGTGCTGCTCTCCCGCTTTCCGCATCCGCTCGACAAGGGCGACCGGCTGCGGGCCTTTCACCTGTTGCGCTGCCTGGCCGCGCGGGGCCACGAAATCTGCCTGTTCTGCCTCAGCGACGAGCCGGTGAGTGCCGCGAATGAGGCAGTTGTCCGGCCCCTGTGCCGGGGCGGGCTGGCCTGGCATCGGCTGCGGCGGCCAGGCGTGGCCCGCCAGATGGCCTGGGCGCTGGCCACCGGCCGGCCCCTGCAAGTGGGCTACTTCTACGACCCCGCCGCCCAGCGCCTGCTCGATAAAGTGCTGGGCGAGTTTCAACCCGACCACGTCTATTGCCAGCTCATCCGCATGGCCGAATACCTGCGGTCCCACGCCGGAAGCTGGCCGCTGACGCTCGACTACATGGATGCGTTTTCGGCGGGCGTGGCGCGGCGGGCGGCCTCGGCCCCGGCCTGGCAACGGCCCGTGCTGGCGCTGGAAGCCCGCCGGCTGGCGGCCTATGAAACGGAAATCTATGGCTGGTTTCAGCAGCACACCGTCATCAGCGCCCCCGACGCGCGCCTGCTCGCCCACGTCGGCCCCGCCCCGCCGACCATCGTGCCCAACGGCATCGACCTGACGTACTTTCAGCCCCGGCCCGCCGCGCCGCCCACCTGCGAGCTGCTGTTTTGCGGCAACATGGCCTATTACCCCAACGTGGATGCCGCCGGCTGGCTGGCCGACGAGATTTTGCCGCTCGTGCGGGCCGCCCACCCCGGGGCGCGGCTGCTCATCGCCGGCACTACGCCCGCCGCGCGGGTGCTGGCCCTGGCCCAGCGGCCGGGCATCACCGTCAGCGGCTGGCTGCCCGACTTGCGCGTGGCCTACGCCGGGGCGCGCGTGTTCGTGGCTCCCATGCGCCTGGGGTCGGGTTTGCAGAATAAGCTGCTCGAAGCGATGGCGATGGGCCGGCCCTGCGTCACGACTTCGCTGGCTAATAATGCCCTGGGCGGGGCCAGCGGCCGGCAACTGCTGGTGGCCGACTCGGCCGCCGCGCTGGCCGAGGCCATCGGCTCGCTGCTCAGCCACGAAGCCGCCGCCGCACGACTGGCCGTCGCCGGCCGCACCTTTGTGGCCGAAACCTACGACTGGGCCGCCGCCACGAGTCGGCTGGAGAACTTGTTTAAGGTAGGCTGTTAGACTTGGGAGGCCAGGTTCCCGCAGGGGGCGTAGCCAACCTCTGCGGGAACCTGGCCTTACGAGTCGTAAATTCTTAACCCGTAGAAGAAAACCATGCTCAACTCCATTGAAAGTGCCATCGAAGACATCCGGGCCGGCAAGGTCGTGATTGTGGTCGATGACGAAGACCGCGAAAACGAGGGCGATTTCATCTGCGCCGCCCGCGCGGCCACGCCCGAAGTCATCAATTTTATGGCCACCCACGGGCGGGGGCTGGTTTGCACGCCGCTCACCGAGGCGCGCTGCGACGAGCTGGGCCTGGAGCTGATGGTGGGCCGCAACACGGCCCTGCACGCCACGCCCTTCACGGTGAGCGTCGATTTATTGACGAATGGCGTAACGACCGGCATCTCGGCATCGGACCGGGCCAAGACCATTCAGGCCCTCATCGACCCCGCCACCAAGCCCGAAGAGCTGGGCCGGCCGGGCCACATTTTCCCCCTTAAAGCCCGCAAGGAAGGCGTGCTGCGCCGTGCCGGCCACACCGAAGCGGCCGTCGATTTGGCTCGCCTCGCCGGCTTCGAGCCGGCCGGCGTGCTGGTCGAAATCTTACGCGAGGACGGCGAGATGGCCCGCCTGCCGGAGTTGGAAAAAGTGGCCGAAAAGTGGGGCCTGAAGCTGATTTCGGTGCAGGACCTGATTAAATACCGCCTGGCCCAGGAAAGCCTGATTCAGCGCGAAATCACGGTGAAGCTGCCCACCGCGTTCGGCGATTTCGACCTCTACGCCTACACCCAGCGCTCGACCGGCGCGCAGCACCTGGCCCTGGTCAAGGGCGACATCACCGGCCCCGAGCCGGTGCTGGTGCGGGTGCATTCCTCGTGCGTGACGGGCGACATCTTCGGCTCCTGCCGCTGCGACTGCGGCCCGCAGCTGCACCAGGCCATGCAGCAAATCGAGCGCGAGGGCCGCGGCGTGGTCATCTACATGAACCAGGAGGGCCGTGGCATCGGCTTATTGAATAAATTAAAAGCCTACAAATTGCAGGAGGCGGGCCGCGACACGGTGCAGGCCAACGAAGACCTGGGCTTCCGCAGCGACGAGCGCGACTACGGCGTGGGGGCGAGTATGCTCCGCGACCTCGGCATCCGCCAGATGCGCCTGCTCACCAACAACCCCCGCAAGCGCACCGGCCTGAGCGGCTACGGCCTGGAAATCACGGCCACCGTGCCGCTCGAAATCAGCCCCAACCCCCACAACCAGGCGTACCTGACCACCAAGCGCGATAAGATGGGCCACGATATATTGGGGTCGGCAGCGGACGCGGCGGCGTAGTGGCAGAGCTTAATTTGCTGTAATCCACCCTGCGCCATGCCTATTATTCGAGGCCCTGACGAAGACTGGATAGGTCTGGAAGACTTTTATCAGCAAATGCTGGTAAGAGATCAAGAGCAATTTGGGGAATTTGCCTCAAGCATGGGTTGTGGGCGGCAAATGCTGGATTTGCTGGCACGTATCAATAAGCTGTTCAGGAGCACAACCCTGTGGGGTGGAACCTCGCTTGGCTGGCTGATTATAAGGCCTGAAAATAGCGCTTCTGGTAGCCTTCATGACCTGATTAGAATAGTTAATACTGGGCCAGAGAGCTACAGCATACAATACTTACTTCCTGCGGCTGTCGGACCCTGGCCCTTTGCCAGCGTACATGGAGAAGCTCAGGACGCGACCGAAGCTGAGCGCTACCTGCTCATCGCCATGCGCGCGAGTGGGGGCTGGGCGGATAATTCTGAGTTGGCCGCGCTGCTGGAAGGTTACGGATTACGCGGCTAAACCAGAAGTTTACGCCGCTCCGCTCGTCCCAAAGCGCTGCTTCAGCTCCGCATAGGCGCGGGGCGAGAGGGCCAGGTGCGTCACGACGGGCGTGGCGGCTTCGGTGGGGTTGCCTTTTTTGTCGAGCGTGCGGGTCACGTTTTCCAGCGTCAGAAACTGGCAATTGTCGTCGTTGGGGGCTTTGTGCAGGCTCAGGCGGGCGTATTGGTCGGGGCCGACCTGGGGCAGGTAGGGCGTTAGGGCCTGCAAATGGCCGCTTTCCAGGGCCGGGCGCAGGGCCTCGGCATCGGGGTAGAAAGCGGCACTGCGGGGCAGCTTTTCGATGACGGCCCACTCGTCGGCCACTTCCGAGTAGGGCTTGGTGGCTTGGTCGCGGGCCAGCAGGCAGGCTCCGCCGATGACAATCGCCGCCTCGGCCAGCCAGATGAGCGCCAGCCAGATGCCCGAGGGCGTGGTATTCTTTATCGACCAAGAGCCAGTTTCATTGAGCGCGGCCATGTAGCGGGCCATGCCCAGCGGGTCGGTCAGCAGCTGGCCCAGCAGGCTGGCGTCGAAATGGGTGGTGGTGTCTTTGCCCACCGTTTCGGCGTTGGCGAGCAGCATCAAATAGATGGCCCAGTTCAGATAGACGGCCAGCGCGCCCACCAGCGCGGCCAGCGCGCTCACGCCGCGCGGGCTGCGCAATTTGCCCGCCCGCGCCAGCGCGGCCAGCGTCATGCCCAGCCCGACCCCCAGAAACAGGCACAGCAGCACGTTGACATAGACGAAGGGTAGATACCACATCGCATAGACGTAGGCCAGCGCCAGCGCGGCGGCGGCCAGCGCGCCGCCCAGCAAAAACGCGGCGCTGCCCGCCGGCGGCATCCGGTGCGAAGGTTCGTAATATGGGTTCATGGGCGACGGAGTGAAGGGAGGTGTCCGCAAATATCAGCCTGGGGGTCGCTACGGGTCGGGCAGGTCTTTAATTGACCTTGGGCACGGCTAGTAAACCCCGAAGGGGCTTACTAGCCGTGCCCAAGGTTGGCGACGAAGGAGCCTACCCTGGGTCAGCTACGCTCTGCGGTATCCGAGCCCCAACGGGGTTCCGCCCACACCCGCCTGGCGTTAAGCTACGAAACCCCGTTGGGGTTCTGGTCAGAAAGGCGACGTGTGACCTAGGGTAGGCTGCGCCAACCCTGGGCTAGGCTACGAAACCCCGTTGGGGTTGGCCCGCTGCGTAAGGTCAGCTCTTAATTCTTTTTCAGACTTTCACGCTCGTCGCCCCAGCCGCTGCTCCCGTGGCCAACTCGGGAGCGAGCAGCACCCGCCACGCCTCCGCCACGCGGCCGTTTTCGAGCCACTGCCGGGCCAGCAGCGTCAGCTGCTGGCTTAATTCGGCGGGGTCGGCGCGGTGCTTGTTGAGCAAGTAGGCGGCCATTGGCTCAGTACGTATCGCTTCGATGTCGGCCGCCGTGGGCAGGGCTTCGGCCTCCACGTTGGCCAGGCGGGCCAGGTGGGTGCCGCTCAGCAGCGGGCTGTGGCGAATGTGGGCGGGCAGCGCGTCGAAGCCGATGCCGAGGCGGCGGTTGGGGCGGCTCACGGTGAAGAGCGTCTCGGGCGCGACGCGGCCGTACCAGTCGCCGCCCAGCCGCGAGATGGCCGTGAACTTGCGCGGGTCCAGGCCGTGGCCGTTTTCCAGCAGCAGCTCTTCCCGAAAATGGGCCTTAACGACCCGGCAAATGACCAGGTTGCCGTGGCCCTGCGCCTCGCCCAGCTCGATAATCTGCTCAACCACGCACTCGAACGCGGCCGGGCACTCGGCCACGCGCGGCGGGCGCACGAGGTCGGCGGGCAGCTCCGTCAGGCCGGCTTTGCCGAACTCGTTCACCTCGGCCGGGTATTCGGCGCTGGCCAGCGACAGCTGCTCGACGAGGGCGTAGTCGGCGATGTTGATGACGACCTCGGGCACTTCGCGCACGTTGCGCAGCGTGTCTTTTTCGGCGTTGTCGCGGGCGCGGTTGGCGGGCGAAAACACGAGGATGGGCGGGTTGGCGCTCATCAGATTGAAAAAGCTGAACGGACTCAGATTCACGTGCCCGCCGGCCGACACGGTGCTTGCAAAGGCGATGGGCCGCGGCGCGACGGCGCTGATGAGGTACTGGTACCAGTCGGGGGCCGGCAGGTCGGCGGGGGCAAGGGTGCGGAAAGGGGCGGTGGGCATGGAATTGGGACAAAGGCCAAAACTACGGCGACTCACGGAGCTTGCCCTACCCACACCCAGCCGGTTTGCACCATCATGAGCCGTTCCCCAGTGGCGAGAACTTTTTCCCAAAACGGGCGGGCACGTTGTTTGGCCGGCAATTCCGCGAACTCATCGGGCCAATAGCCAGTCAGTTGGGCACGGGCCGTCCAGCGCAACGCACCCACGCCAGGCAAGGACAGATAAGCGGCGGGTAACGGTTGCCCGGTCGCGTCGCCGAAAATATGGTTGTAGAAACCAAGCTCGTCTTCCACGGCGGTCACTAGCTGTGATTCGCCGAAATTTGGTTCGAACAGCCACACAGCCAAATAAAAATTGGAATGACGAGCTGCCAGCGCGGCCTGCCAATGTTGAAAATCAGCTACCAATCGGCTCACCCACAACTGCCGGAAAACTAACGGGGGCTTCTCACTTATTGCCCACGGAGCTAGCCCCAGTTTCAGATAGGTGCGCTGATGCAGCTGAAGCGTGGTCAGTGGCAGTGGGGTGGCCTCAGCGGCTCGGCGGCGATGCTCACGCAAGTGGCGACGCAATCCCCGCTGCCGCTTGCGGCCGTTTTTGAGGCGAACTATTCGCTTTGCAATGCCAGCCATGCCCAAAGGTAAAACGAGTAAGTTGTCGAGCGTTGTTCAAACACAGTTGTGTCATTGAGCCAACCGACAATTTATTTGCTAAACCAGTATAGATTTGCTGACTACGTATAGCTTTGCTGGAAATCTACCAGAACCCGCCCGCCATGACCGCGCCCGCCTGCCCCAAATGCGACTCGAAGGAAGCTACCAAAAGCGGCATTATCAACGAGCGGCAGCGGTTTCGGTGCCGGCAGTGCGGCTACCACTACACGGTGGCCAAGGTGGGGCGCGAGGTCAATCCGTACTACGTGGTGAAGGCGTTGCAGCTTTATATCGAGGGCGTGGGCTACCGCGAGATTGAGCGGCTGCTCGGCGTGAGCCACGTGAGCGTGATGAACTGGGTAAAAAAGTACGGCGTGAAGGCCCCACGCCAGACGGACTACCACCCGACCTACAAAATCCTCAATCAGCGGGAGCTGGCGGAGTTTTTTCAGAACCCGGCGAACGTGAAAGACGCGGGAATGCTGGTAACCGAGCTGGGCGATAAGTTCATGCTCATTCGCTGGGAGCGGTTTCGGGCGGGGTAGGGGCGGGGTGGACCACGGTGGAGGCCGGGCAGTATAGTTTGCCGGGGTGGCTATAGCTGGCGAGTAGCAGCCGGGGCGAGTGGGGTGCTACTTAGCTGACCCAAAACCGACTTCGCCGGGCACGATGCCCAGGGCTAGGCGGGGCGGCCGCTTCACTTTTCCCCACCCTATCGTATGCAAAATCTCCACTACGCCCGCTTGTCGCTGGTTCGGCCACTGGTGCTGGGGGCGCTGCTGGCCGGCAGCCTCCCGGCGCTGGGCCAGGTAACGCCGCCGGCCACCGGCGCGGCCCCGGCGCCGGCCGCGCTCGCCCCGCCGCCGCCCGTGCCCACGCCCGCCAAACCCGTGCCCTACGGCGCGGGCATGAAGGTGAACCTCTCGCCCGACGGCTCGAAATACCTGCGCTTCCTGGCCTGGACCCAGGTGTGGGCGCAGTACAACGAGAACAACTCGAACACGACCGTCGCCCCCGGCAAGGCTCAATCCTCGCAGGTGGACTTCGGCATTCGCCGCTCGCGGCTCATCATCCTGGCCCAGCTCAACCCGCGCTTTTTGCTGTACACCCACCTCGGGGTCAACAACCAGAACGCGGAAAGCGGCGGCGCGCCCGGCGAGACCACCGGCCCCGGCAAAAAACCCCAACTCTACGTTCATGAGGCCGTTACCGAGTACAAGCTCAACAAGTACCTGAGCCTGGGCGGCGGGCTGCACTACACCAACGGCATCTCGCGCATCACCAGCGGCAGCACGGCCAACATTCTGGCCATCGACCTGCCCATCGTGAACTGGCCCACGATTGATGCCATCGACCAGTTCTCGTTCTGGCTGGGCTTCTATGCCAAAGGCCGGGCGGGCAAGGTCGATTACCAGTTTTCGGTCAATGACGCTTTCCTGACCAACCAGGGCGCGACACCCGTCTCGCTCGGCACCAACTCGGCCCAGTACAATCCGCGCAACACCAATCACGTCTATCAGGGCTACGTGGACTACCAGTTTCTGGAAAAGGAAGCCAACCTGCTGCCCTACCGGGTCGGCTCGTACCTGGGCACGAAGCGCGTGTTCAACGTCGGGGTGGGCTTTCTCTATAACAAGGACGGCATGTTTTCGCGCAGCGCGGCTTACCCCAGCCCCGCCCCGGCCGACCCGTTCTCGACCGTCACCAACCACGACATCACGGTGCTCTCAGCCGACGTGTTCTACGACGCGCCGGTGGATACGGCCCGCGGCACGGCGCTCACTTTCTACGGCGTGTACTACAATAACTCGTTCGGGCCGAACTACATCCGCAACATTGGGGTGCTCAACCCCGGCTCGGGCGTCACGTCGGGCAACAGCACTTTGCGCGGCAACGCCGTGCCGCTCATCGGCACCGGGTCGAGCACGTACCTGGAGCTGGGCTACCTGCTGCCCAAGCGGCTGCTCGGCCCCAAGGCCCGCCTGCAGCCCTACGCGGCGTATCTGGGCAACAGCTACGAGGCCCTGCTCGATGGCCCGAGCACCGACCGCAAGCGGGTCAACATCTACGATGCCGGCCTGAACCTGCTGCTCGACGGCCACAACGCGAAAATCACGCTCAACTACCGCGCCCGGCCCGATTTCAGCAACCAGACCGCCCTGCCCGACGGCACGCTGCGGGTGAACGAGGTCAAGTATCGCCCCGAAATCACGCTTCAGACCCAGGTCTTTCTGTAGATTCTGGTCATAGACATGAGACGTCAGACATGAGACATGAGACATGCCTTTTGAGCGTTTCCTGACCCATCTTCCCCAGTCTCATGTCTCATGTCTAACGTCTCATGTCTTGCTAAATCGCCTTTACTCCCACTCATTCATTCTGCGAAATTCATGGAACAGCGTTTAGACCCCGCCTACGCCGCCGACACGGAGGTAGCGCACGACAACAATACCACGCCGACCAGTAAAATCTGGCAGGTGATTTCGGCTTCCTCCGTGGGCACGGTCATCGAGTGGTACGACTTCTACATTTTCGGCTCGCTGGCTGCCGTCATCGGGCCGGTGCTGTTTGGCTCGAAGGGTAAGATTGAGGACACCTTGCTCGGCGCGCTCGCCGTGTTTGGGGCGGGTTTCGTGGTGCGGCCATTCGGGGCCATGTTCTTCGGCCGCCTCGGCGACGTGGTGGGCCGCAAATACACGTTCCTGGTAACGCTGCTGCTTATGGGCGGGGCTACGCTCGTCACGGGCCTGATTCCGAGCTACGACACCATCGGCTGGGTCGCGCCGGCCATCGTGCTCGTGTTGCGCCTGCTGCAAGGGCTGGCCATCGGCGGCGAATACGGCGGGGCCACCACCTACGTGGCCGAGTACGCGCCCGACAACAAGCGCGGCTACTACACCTCGTTCATTCAGATAACGGCTACGGCGGGCTTTTTTCTGAGTATTCTCGTCATCGTGCTCACCAAGAAATCTATGAGCGAAGCCGCTTTTAAGGAATGGGGCTGGCGCATTCCGTTCCTGCTCTCGGGCTTCCTGCTGATTGCCTCGTACTACATCCGCCGCAGCCTGGCCGAGTCGCCGCTCTTTGCCAGGGCCAAAGCCCAGGGCAAGACCAGCACCAACCCGCTGCGCGACTCGTTCGTGAACCCGGTGAACCGTCGGCTCGTGCTCATCGCCTTGTTCGGCGTAACGATGGGCCAGGGCGTAGTCTGGTACACGGGGCAGTTTTACGCCTATTCCTTCATGCAGACGACGCTCAAAATTGACCAAGTAACGGCCTCCATCATCCTCTGCGTGGGCTTATTGCTCGCTTCGCCATTTTTCGTTTACTTCGGCTCCCTTTCCGACCGCATCGGCCGCAAGCGCATCATCATGGCCGGGCTGGCTTGCGGAGCACTCTTTACCGCCCCCATTTTCTACGGTCTGAAAGCGTTCGCGGGGCCGCTGACGGAGAAAAAAGCCGCTATTCCGGCCACCATCGATGCGGCGGGCAAAGCCGTGGCTGCCGTGCCAGCGGTCATGCAGTCGCTCGCGCCGCAGATGCTGCCCATGATGGCGCTCGTTTTTTGCCTCGTGCTGTTCGTTACGATGGTTTATGGTCCCATCGCGGCCTATCTCGTCGAGCTGTTTCCGACCAAAGTGCGCTACACCTCGCTCTCGGTGCCCTACCACATTGGTAATGGCGTGTTCGGCGGCTTCGTGCCCTTCATCGCCACGAGCGTCACGTTCTGGGCGGCCAAGCAGGAAGTGGGCACGTTCTGGAAAACGTACAGCTCGTTCACGGGCCTGCTCTACCCGATTGCCATCGCCGCCATCTGCTTCATCATCGGCTCGATTCTGATGAAGGACCTGCGCAACGTGAAGCTCACCGACGAATCCGCCGGCGGGTAGTCGGTACCTGCTCGTTGCTGTTTGCCTGAAAAACCGCCGGACCCACTCGCGTCCCGGCGGTTTTTCCGCTTACCTTGAAGCCCGTTTCGCCCGCTGCCAAGCCCTAAGCCCGAGCTTTGACCTGATGACTCCCGCCCCGCCCCCTGCCCCGCCGCCCGCCGACCCGAACCCGCGCCGTGGGCAGCGGTTGCTGTTTCTGGCGGCCGGCTTCGCGGTGCTGCTCACGTTTCCGCTGCTCGGGGCCGCCGACCGGGTCGGGCGGCTGGGCGGCGTGCCGGGGGTGTACCTGTACGTTTTGCTGGTCTGGGGGGTATTGATTGCGCTGACCGGTTGGCTGGCGCGGACGTGAGGTAAGCTTTAGCTTGCCGTTTGAAAAGTGTGCGACAGACTTCAGCCTGCCGTTTGTTTTCAAAAACTAACTGCTGACGGCCCTCCGGTGGCGGCTAAAACCTACCGCACATTTTTACTGACGGCAAAGCTAAAGCTTACCCCACGGCCCGTGAACCCGCTGCTCGTCCTGCTTTTTTCCTTCGGCTACCTTGCCCTGCTCTTTGGGGTGGCGTACGCGGCCGAGCGGCGGTCGGCGGCGCGCAAGAGC
>Ga0209511_1003791_pt1 | contig 11377 bp, 9 predicted proteins | sample SSSSmetaG_FD_184141 | JGI IMG/M metagenome (GOLD analysis project Ga0209511, IMG submission 184141) | Glacier valley bacterial and archeal communities from Borup Fiord, Nunavut, Canada, to study Microbial Dark Matter (Phase II) - ​SSSS... | ecosystem: Environmental > Aquatic > Freshwater > Ice >... | reverse complement strand
TCTCCCTGGGGAGAAGGGGAACTAGGCGTTTGCTCCCTCTCCCTAGGGAGAGGGGTGGGGTGAGGGAGAATTTGGTTTTATTTAATTCACGATCCTTAGTCTTTTGTGGAAGCATGGAGCATGAATCTAGACATCGACCATGAATAATTCTCTTGTTCGAGCAATTTATACAGACGGCAGTGGGAATGTGGGCGTGTGCGGCTATGCGGCGGTCGTGCGATTTGCTGACAGCACCACGATCGAGCTAGGCGGCTATGAGCCAGATAGCACAAACCTACGGGCTGAGTTACTCGGCGTAATCACTGCATTGGAGTATCTGCGAGCGAATCCACAGCCTCTTAAAGCGCCGATTTTCTCTGATTCTAAATACGCGATCGACGGACTTAATGAGCAGTGGGTTTCGATTTGGCAGCAGCGCAGTTGGCTAACCATCAAAGGAAAACCTGTGGTGAATCGGGATCTGTGGGAGCGGCTTGAGGCGTTACGATCGGTTCCCGCCACCTTTCATCATCTGCGAGGGCACACCGATGCAGCCGGAAAAAAAGGTCGAGATGCTCTCGCTCAAAACCGCGCCTGCTTTGGTGAAGACACCCCTTTACACAACGCGGGAAATCAAGCTGCCGATCGTGCGGCTGACGGTTTCCGGCTAAATTGGGCGACTCTCAAGCCGGACGAACAAACTGATATCACAGCAAAAGCCGTCTCATACGTGAAAAATTCTCTCCCAGATTGAGTCTAAGCTTTCGCATTTCTCAGAGATTAGATATCAGTCGGCTGGTGCAGCTCCTGCATCAAAGCCTTTGCACGCGATCGCACCTTTCTTAGCACTCTCATCGCATCTAATTTATAGGTTGAACTATAGGGACTGAGATTGTAGACATATCAGAATACTACAAAGCCCAATAGAGATCAGATAAGAAAGTATTACTCAATTTCTTGACTCGCTGACGAAAAGTATTCTTTCAGGTGTGCCCTGGTTAAGTTATAGTCTACATACTAACTTCAATGAACGGACTCTCATGCCTCGTAACTCTAATGACTTATCGCCGACAGAGAAAGTTAAAGTCGCTTTAGATTGCTTACATCGAGAATTATTGGGTGACTCAAATGCCAGCAAAACGGTCGCCAAGAAATATGATCTCTCGACTCGCGGAGTTACTACTCTTAGAAATCTAGCTCTAGACATCCTTCAAAAGGGCTTTAGTCCTTCGATGACTCCTGCTCCATCGGTGACGGCTGCTCTCAATGACAAAACGCTCGATCGCAACTTAGATTCTCTTCTAAATTCTTCTACTTCTATAGGAGACTCGCAGCTAGAAGCGTCAGAATCTGAAGCAGATGACACTGATGAAATCGCGATCGATGAAGTAGTCGCTGCCATCATCGACTACAATAAGTCGAAAAAAGAACCTCCTGTCTATATCTCGCAGGGCATTCTTCAAAAGATTAGCGGTCAGTCTGTCGCAGAGGTTAAATCGTGGTTTGCCGATCACGAGCAGGAAGTCAATAAGCACAACGCAAAATATGACCTCACTCCGGTTACCAATCGCAGGGTCAAGCGCAATTTTAATTATCGGCAGGAGTTAGGGTTGGACGATTCTGAATAACTTGGACAGACAAGGGGCTTAAGCAGTGTTTTAAAACCCTGGTCTTCGCTGCTATCCCGCCCTGAACTGAAGTTCGGGCTGACAGTGGGAAGTCCGTTAAAACAGACTGAACGCGAGTCAGACCAGATCCTGAGTCCGTTTCAACGGACTTTCTCTCGTTAGCCTGAGCTTCAGTTCGGGACGAGGTAGAATCGCAGCGAGAGAGATTTTAAACACGCCCTAAGCCCCTCGTTTAGCACGATCGTGACCTGCGAAAAGGTTCAACTTATTTTTACTAGCCTCCTTAGTGCTCTGATTGATTCACTCTTTTAAAGAACAAACGCCGCCTTGTTATCTAAGACGACGTTTGCTCGATCGCGCTCTTATTCCCCTAAAGAATTGGACAGAGACATCACTTAATCAACTCTTTCACTTTGCTGATGATGCCATCTGGATCAAGTCCTTGATGAGGATACTGTTCCCACAAACCGCCACAGCCTTCTTTGTGGGTGCCAAGATGTGCAAACTTGGGAGTCAAACCCCGCTCTAGTAGCCAAGAACCAAAGCGGATTCCTAGCCCAGTGCGGCGGTTAAAGGCTTCGACCACGAGCACAAACGGCGCAGCCCCGATTTTTGTCATCATTGCTTCATCAATGACATTCAGCGTCGGTTTGTTAATCAAGCCCACATCAATGCCTTCTTGCTTGAGTCGTTCTACCGCATCGGCGGCGCGATATAACGCCTCTCCAAAGGCGACGATGTAGCCTGCGGTTCCTTCTCGCACCACTTCATCTTTGCCCGGAACAAAGGTGTAGTCGCCCCCATAGAGATCGGTGTTGTTTACGTCGAGAATATTGGGCGTTTTGGAGCGAGTTGAGAAGATGAACCGCAGTCCGGGCTGGTGGAACACAGCTTTGACGCAGGCTCTCATCTGTGCGGCATCGGCGGGGAAGTAAAGCCGGGTTTCATAGCCGTCATCGAGTCCATTATCGGCAAAGAAGTTGTTGATCCCAAAGTGACAGGTGTTGTCTGCCATATCGTCAACGCCAGAGTGCGAAAAGTGGCAAAGCAAGTTGGAGTAGTTGAGCCGCGCCATCGTGATTTCTGACACGCACATTTCAAGAAACGCCGCGAAGGTGGAGAAGATGCCCTGCTTACCCGCGACCATGCCAAACCCAGCCGCAGCCGAGATGTTGCCCCGCTCCATGATGCCAGAAGAAATAAAGACTTCAGGATGGGCATCGTGAATCTTTTTTAACCCGGTGGAGCCTTCTAGGTCGCTGTCAATCACGAGGACATTGGCTTTGCGATCGGCTTCACTCATCTCGTCCAGCATGGCGACTACTGCCTCGCCAAACACGATGCGATTGGAACTCCAGTTTTTGCCCGACCCGACAAAGTTGTAGGGGTTCCCGGTCGGCTTGATGCCCTTGAGATACTCGACAGCGGAGGTTAGTCCGCGCTTTTCGAGATACGCGATCGCTGCCTTAACGGGAATCACATCGTGACCGTGGGTGCTGCCTTCAATCCCTTCAATGCCGACCGACATTGGGCGATAGTTGACGACAGCGATCGGTCCTGGAGTAGTGATGGCTTCGCAGATCCGACGATACAAATCATCAATATCTTCGCCGTTGCCTTCTAGCACTTTCATGCCCTCTCCCGCCAGGGTTTTAGCCACCTTAAATCCGGGGAGATATTTAGAAGGATGTCCGGCGATCGTCACGTCGTTGTCGTCGATAATTAGCTTGATGTTGATGTGTTGAGCCACTGCCAGCCGCGCCGCTTCTGCATCGTTGCCTTCTTGCTGTGCGCCATCAGAGCCGAGACAAAACACCGTCTTGCCAGGGTTAGCGATCGCGACCCCATTCACATAGCCCCACAGATGCCCCAGACGACCTGAACTAAATTTTACCCCCGGAGTCAGCCTCAGTTCGGGGTGCCCAGGTAGGTGAGAATAGGCTTCGCGATAGTGGGCAAGCTGCTCGACGGGGAGGTCGCCGTGAATGGCGGACATCAAATACTGCGTGGCAACCCGATGTCCGGCTTCGTCAAAGAAAATCGGCACAAACTGGTCGGGGGTTCCTCTAAAAAGCGCATCTAGGATCATCACTTCGGGAACGGTGTCGTACGGTCCGCCTGTGTGTCCGCCTACGCCTCTAGCCGCCCCGGTTGCGGTGAAGAACACGATCGCGTCGCGGCAAAATTGGATGTTGGCTTTCAAACTCGATCGCTGCTCATCGGTGAGGATCGGATTGGCTGCATCGAGCTTTAACGGTTTGTATTGGCTGAGGTCGATCGGAAACGAAGTAGTAGGATTCATGGGTTGTTTTTGAAAAGGATTAGACAGTACAGATTGCACGAATGTGCTTGAATTCAAGTGAAAGTGCAGGTTTAATGCATGATAATAGGAACATCAATGAGTATAAACTCACAAACGTGCGATTTCAAGACCAAACATGCAATTTCAGGAAAACTTGATTATGCTGACTGCGGAGCGGAGGCAATTTATCTTAGAACTCTTGCAGCGAGAGAAGAAGGTGCTGTCTTCAGACCTGAGTGCAGTTCTCAAAGTTTCTGAAGATACGATTCGGCGTGACCTGCGAGAGCTGGCAGAGTTAGGTCTATTGCAGCGCGTTCATGGAGGCGCACTCCTTACCTCTCCAGCGATCGCTAGCTACGCCGATCGTCAGAAACAAGCGCCTAAAGAAAAAGAAGCGATCGCCCGCACCGCCGCAAAGTTAGTGCGTCCGGGACAGGTTGTGATCTTAGATGGGGGAACTACGACACTGCAAGTTGCTCGTCATTTACCATTAGATCTGCACGCGACGATCGTGACTAACAGCCCGCCGATCGCGATCGCCCTTGCCGATCATCCCCACATTGAGGTGGTGATGCTGGGCGGACAGCTTTATAAAAAGGCACTGGTGAACGTCGGCGCTGCAACGGTTGAGGCATTACGAATGATTCGGGCAGATCTGTGTCTGCTGGGCGTTTGCAGTCTGCATCCAGATATAGGAATCAGCGTCACAAACTTAAACGAGGCTCATGTAAAACGAGCTATGATCGCGAGAGCCACTGAGGTGGTCGGATTAGTGACTGCTGCAAAGTTAGATACGGCAGCCTCTTATGTTGTGGAATCGATTCAGGCGCTTACTTACTTAGTCACTGCGCCAACCGTGACAGATGAAATGCTGATTGCCTACAAAAGCTTGGGGCTAACGGTCATCCGGGATGAGTTTTCCTAGTCGATCGAGCGCATTTCTAACCATTAACTTAATCGTTCTACAACACACGATCGCTCATGAAAAAACGAACATTTTTATTATCAGGAACTGCGATTGCTGGAATGGTTTTGTTATCCTATTATCCATTCAGAAAAGCACAAGGAATGAAGGCAACCAGCCGTCTTTTTGAAATCACGAAACCTGAAGAAGAGTGGCGCAAACTTCTAACGCCAGAACAATTCAGTGTACTGCGACAGCAGGGAACCGAACGAGCGCGAACTAGCCCACTGGATAAGCAATACGGCAAGGGGACGTATCGTTGTGCGGGGTGCGATTTATCTCTTTTTACTTCAAAAACGAAGTTTGATAGCGGTACAGGATGGCCCAGTTTCTACGCACCGATCGAGGGAGCGATCGAGACGACCTCCGATCGTTCGCTCTTAATCGCTCGTACTGAAGTTCACTGTCGTCGTTGTGGTGGGCATTTAGGGCACGTCTTCGACGATGGTCCTAAACCTACAGGCGATCGCTATTGTATGAACGGTGTAGCACTGAAGTTTGTTTCGGGATGAGCAACTGGGGGACGAAAGATTCGCTGAATTCAGCTTTTTAGGCATCGATCGTAAATGGGTTGAGGGTTACTGAGCGACAGACTAAACTTCCTGCACGAATACTTCGCCCTCACCCTAGCCCTCTCCCTAAGGAGCTACTGTGTATACACAAGTCCTCATAGCTTCATTTGAGTCGGCTTGTGTCCCCTAAATCCCCTACGTCACTTGCTTTAAGTCGGGGAACCCGCCCAACGCAGTGACTCATCAAAATTGGGGGACTTTGAATCAGATAAATGGCTTGACCTCCAAAACCTCGTTTCATCTCAAAGTCCCCCAGAATGGGGAATTTAGGGGGCGAGGGTCTCAGCGATGACTGATAGACTTCACGCAGAAGGTCTATTGTTAAGCAGCTTCAAAACCTGTGAGGGAGTGCATCTACTCACTACTACTCCCCAAACTTTTTAGCTCAACGATGACTCACAGCAGCTTTGGTCTTAACCAATGCGATTTTTGCCAAACACGGATATCTTGAGCCATAATGCTAACAAATTCATATCATTAAGAATTGTTCACGTTTATTGCCCAAAGCAGGTTACCCATGCTTGATTCCAGCCAGTGCCCGACCAACCTTTCAACGCTTTATTGGACGAGCTTGAGTTGGCAGATTTTCAATGGGCTGACGAACCCGGCACTCGTACTTCCAATCCTGTTCATCTTGATCACCCTACCGTGGGCAATCAAATCGATTCGCCACAAACGCCGATGGAGCGCAGGGGCAACCGGACTGTTATTGATTTATCTGCTAGCGCTCTCTCCCCAAGCGATCGCAGTAGGCAATCAAGTTTTGGTTCAAAACTTACCTCACGATGATGGCACCTCAGCCGACGCGATCGTGGTATTGGGACGAGGCGCAGAATTACGACAAGACCGGGTGAATGTAGCGGCTCAGTTGTGGAAGGCTCAACGCGCCCCGCTCATTTTTGCAAGCGGGATGGGCGACGGGGAAGAAATTGCTCAACGGCTGCAAGAGCAGAGTATTCCTCAACGTGCGATCGACGAAGAATCCTGTTCACGCACTACTGGAGAGAATGCTCTATTCACTGCCTCAAAACTCTACCCTCGGCACGTTCGGCGAATTATATTAGTCACCGATCCGCCTCATATGCTGCGCTCTGCTCTGACGTTTCAGGGGCAGGGGTTTGACGTAATTTCTCACCCAAATCCTTTCCCTAAACAATTGAGTGAGAAAAAGAGAGGGTTTTTGGTGTTTAGAGAATATCTTGGGCTGGTCAGCTATAAGCTACAGGGACGATTTGACGCTAAAAATACGCCTTCCGCCTATCACGCCTAGAAGCCTTACTTTAGACGAAGGCAATCATGGCTGCTCTTCCTTCAATACGTCAGTAATATAAAAGCTACGATCGTGATTAAGGCAAGAACTAATGCAAAAATAATTGCCTTATCTAACGTCTTGCCAGACGCGCTAACAACTACAGTTAAGCAAATAGCAATCACCAGAAATCATACATACGCTGCATTCTGCCAGCCGTGAGCAACTAAAGAATTGTTATCAATGACTTAGGAGTGGTAAGGATTAACCGGATCTTCTGAGGTGGCTGCGATGAGCGTAGATGCTGAACTCTGTGGAGTGCAATGGGTCGAATTTAGCAGAACAAGGGATATTTTGACTTTATCTTTCTATTGAAGCGACTCTAAGCAAAGTTGACGAAAGTGATCCCCGCGCTGCTCAAAGTTTGGATATTGGTCAAAACTCGCACAGGCAGGAGATAACAGAACAACTTGGACAGACCGCTGTTTTGCCAAGTCGGTCGATCGCTGTACGGCTCGTTCCATCGTCTCCACAATTTCATAGTGAGTGTAACCAATCTGATCTAACCGTTGGGCAAAGGTTTCTGCTGCACTTCCAATCAGCAACACCGCCGCCGCTTTTTCTTGAATCACCTTCAGCCAAGCTGCATCTTCGCCCATCTTGGCTTCACCGCCTGCAATCAAAATCGCTGGACTGTTGACCGCCGATAACCCGACTTCTGCCGCATCATAATTGGTGGCTTTGCTGTCGTTAATAAAGTCAACGCCTTGCCAAGTGCAAATGTGCTCTAACCGATGAGGCACACCGGGGAAATTGGCGATCGCGTCTACAATAGCGGCTTTCTCAATGCCTGCAAGATGGGCGGCAGCAACTGCCATCAAAAGGTTTTGCTGATTGTGAGATCCGGGCATCCGCAGAGTGTTGACCTCGACGATCGGGACATTCTGAACGATCGCCCAGCCATCTTCAATATAAGCGCCTAATTCAGGATTTCCGACTAGCTGCGATCGCCCTTTGACACTGGTCCAGCAGGCATTTGCAGCAACGGGATCGGATTGCTTAACCCCCAAATTCCTCAAAAAGGGATCATCGCCGTTAAAAATCTGCTGTCCAGACTGATGCAGGAGATGAGCTTTTATGTTGAAGTAATTCTCTAATGTTTTGTGGCGGCTAAGATGATCTGGGGTAAAGGTCGTCCAAACGCCGATTTGAGGGGCGACGGTCGGTGCAGCTTCGATCTGATAGCTGCTAAACTCAGCGATCGCCCAATCAGGTTGAGGTTCTAACATCGCCGCTTCACAGGCAGCATAGCCGATGTTACCAAAGGCGGGAGCGTGAAAGCCAGCGGTTTGAAAGATAGCGGCAATCAGCGCAGTCGTCGTGGTTTTACCGTTTGTGCCTGTGATGCCAATCCACGGACAGGACTGTAGATTTTTCCAGGCTAATTCCATTTCTCCGATCGTTTCGATTCCCATACCTCTCGCTTTCACCAGAGCAGAGGCATCCCACGGCACACCAGGACTAACTACGATTAACTCTGGCGTTGTCAATTCTGGATCAAAAGAGTCTCCGATCGTGACGTAAATTCCTTCAGCGCTGAGTTGGTTTTTTTGTTGTTGCAGACTATCAGACGTGCCTCGATCGCTAATCGTAACCTCCCACCCGTTGCGCTTGAGTAATCGAGCCGCCGCGTTCCCTGATTTTCCGAGTCCGATTACATAAGCGTGGGGCATAGTCTGATTACAATCAACAATTTTGCATTCTTTATCGTACTGCTTAACAGTTCCTACAATCACTCAATTGTGACATGCTGAATTCCAGCAAATAAAAAATCCCGCTAGAATGAGAAGACCGCTATACCCAACCTCAAAACAAGAAGCTCGGTGCTTCATCTTTTGTCAAAATCTTACGACTCTGTACCGTTCAATTTATCTTGTCAGATTGGATGAGCGGGCAGGAGATGTTTGCATCTTGGCAGGGGAAGAAATAGAAATTATCATCACCCGTGATGGGGAATGGAGTTTTGAAAATGAAGCCTAATTTTAATGCCATGACCCGGAAGGAACTCAGAGCTTATGTTCTTGAGCATCGAGATGATGCGGAAGCGATTAGTGTAATTGTTGAAAAAATTAAAGCAGACCCCAATACCCACTGGTATAAGCCTGAAGACACCGATCGCTTTCCCGAAATTTATGCAGAGCATCAAAAACGTCGAGAAGAAGCTCAGAGAAGTCAGGAAAACGAACCATAAATCTCCCTTTAGCTTTTGACGATCGCTCCAAAGTCTGCCAGAACGCGGGCATGATTTCGCAACACACCCAGTAAGTTAAGACGATTTTGCTTGATTGCCGAATCAGAGTCCATCACCAAAACACTATCTTCACCGTCAAAAAACTTGCTAACCGCAGGCGCAATCTGACTCAGTGACTCAACGAGCTTAGGGTAGTCTTGTTGTCCTTGCTGAGAAAGGGTGACCAATGCATCGTAAAACGTCTGCTCTGAGGCTTTTTGAAATCGATCGGGATGCACCACTTCGACGGGATTTAGCGGTTGGGTATCCAGGGTTCCTTGGGCAGCAAGACGAGAAGCACGATTCACCGTTTCGTAGATTGCGGCAAGTCTACCATCATCACGAATCGTTTGCAGAAACTGAGCACGATCGCGCACATCTAATAAATTCCTCAGCGATCGCTCTGCGTATTCGGGATCATTCTCGCCAACCACCGCGTTAACGAGATCATAATCAATTTCGCGATCTTCTCGTAGTAGCGTATGAACACGCTGTAAGAAGAAATCTTTTAACTGTTGCAGCAATTCTGAAGCAGGAACTTTTAATACGTGAGCATGATTGCTAGAGAAGTTACGAACAATCTGTTCTAGAAGTTGATAGAGATCAATCGTGAGATTCGCTGACCACGTAATATTGACAACAGCATTTGCAGCCCGACGCAGCGCGAATGGATCAGACGAGCCAGACGGAATCATGCCCAATCCAAAAATGCTGACGAGTGTATCGAGACGATCGCTCAACCCCACCACTTGACCTGTGATCGTTTGCGGTAGGGTATCTCCGGCACCGCGAGGTAAATAATGCTCAAAAATTGCCGTGGCAACCGCTTCGGGTTCTTGGCTGTTGAGCGCATATTTCTGACCCATCACGCCTTGCAGCTCAGGAAACTCACCGACCATTTGCGTCACCAGATCCGCTTTACATAACAAAGCAGCCCGCTGGATGTGCGCGTTTGGCTCACCGACGATCTGAAGCTGATCTGCAATTTGGTTGGCGATCGTCCCGATGCGATCGACTTTGCCCCGCACCGATCCCAAATCAGCTTGAAAAGTGACGGTTTCAAGTTTGGGGAGATAGCGATCGAGCGAGATTTTACGATCGGCATCAAAGAAGAATTTGCCGTCTGACAGACGCGCTCGAATCACGCGCTCGTTTCCGGCAGCAATAATGGCAGACTTGGCAGGATCGCCATTTGAGGCAGTGATAAAGTAAGGCAGCAGTTCGCTAGAATCCTGACGTTTGCGAACCGGGAAGTAGCGCTGATGGCTCTCCATCTCAGTCGTAATGACCTCTGAAGGCAGTTCTAAAAATTCAGCATCAAACCTGCCCACCACAGCAGACGGATATTCCACTAGGTTTGTGACTTCACGAAGCAGATCAGGCGAGATAGTGGCAACTCCTCCAATCTTGGCGGCGGCGGCTTCTACTTGCTGTTGAATCGTGGCTTGTCGCTGGTCAGGGTCAACTTCAACAAATGCAGTCCTTAACGTTGAAACATACGAATCTGCGCTAGTAATCGAAACGGTATCGGGATGCAAAACGCGATGTCCGTAAGAAACTCGATCGCTTTCATAGTGAATGGAATGACTGACGATCGAGATCGGCAACACGATTTGATCTAACAACGCGACTAACCATCGAATCGGGCGAGAAAACTTTAACTCACCATCGCCCCAACGCATCAGACGTTTACCCTCTAGTCCGGTAATCCATGAGGGCACCAACTCAGTCAAAATCTCAGAAATCGGGCGACCCTTAATCACCTTGCGGACAAACACAAAATCGCCCTTCTCAGTCGGACGAATCTCTAACGCATCGACCGAAACGCCTTGCTTTTGAGCAAATCCTGCGGCTGCTTTCGTGGGCTTGCCTTCTTTAAAAGCAGCTTGAGCAGGCGGGCCTTTAACCTCTTCTGCTTGGTCAGCTTGCTGAAGGGGTAAGCCTTTGATTAAGACAGCAAGGCGGCGAGGAGTGCCGTAATAAGCGATCGAGTCTGGAGTCACGTAGTGGTCAGCCAGAATTTTGGGAATGCGCGATCGCCACTGTGCCAACGCTTCATCGACAAAGCTTGCGGGGAGTTCTTCTGTGCCAACTTCTAATAAAAACGATGCCATGAGTTTGAGTCGCTAGAGGCAAAACGGAGAGTCAGTTCCTCAGTTTACCGTGTTGGCTGGGATCTTGACCGGTTGCACTCGCCCATTAGTGGAGACGATCGCGCAAAGCTCTGAGTCGGAAAATTCTGGATCTAACTTAGCAGACTCATTCTTTACATAGACGTTTTTGAGCCGAAAGTTACCTGATGTTTTTTCATTAAATAAGACCCAAAGCGGATATTCCCAGTCATCCTCTCCAGAAATTAACCCGATCGTATGACAATGATCTCGATCGACAAC
>Ga0209511_1003790_pt1 | contig 11381 bp, 5 predicted proteins | sample SSSSmetaG_FD_184141 | JGI IMG/M metagenome (GOLD analysis project Ga0209511, IMG submission 184141) | Glacier valley bacterial and archeal communities from Borup Fiord, Nunavut, Canada, to study Microbial Dark Matter (Phase II) - ​SSSS... | ecosystem: Environmental > Aquatic > Freshwater > Ice >... | reverse complement strand
GATTCCCTGGAGAACAAAGAACGGAATGCCGCGTAACATGACTTCCAATCGTCCCTATACCGGAATCAACTTCTGGATGCTGCTTTGCCTTCCTTACACTTCGCCGTTTTACATGACTTTCGAACAGACGAGAGCGCTGGGTGGTAACATCCGGAAAGGCGAAAAAGCAACAATGGTGGTTTTCTGGAAGATTCTCGAATCGGAAGAGAAAGACGGTTCAATCAAGAAGACACCGTTTCTTCGCTATTACAATGTTTTCAACCTAACACAGACCGAAGGTATTGATGAAAAGAAGATTCCAGATACGGAGGCTTTTGACCATGATTTTAACTCCATCGCAGCTGCTGACCAGATCATCCACGAATGGAAAGACTGCCCAAAAATAAAATGGGATGATGATCATGCTTACTACTCACCCTCAATAGATACTGTCTGTATGCCGAGTCAAAGATCTTTTTTTCATGACGAACAGTGCTATTCAACTCTGTATCATGAGCTTATTCACAGCACAGGCCACAGCTCAAGGCTCGGACGACATGAGAAAATAAAAGATCATACATTTGGTTCTCAGGATTATAGCCAGGAAGAATTATGTGCGGAGATGGGTGCCGCCTACTTATGCGGGATTACCGGTATTGAACAAAAGACCATCGAAAACAATGCCGCTTACATTAAAAGCTGGATCCGAACTTTTAAAGATGATCCGAAGGTTTTGGTATTGGCTGCTGCACAGGCACAGAATGCAGTCAATTATATGCTGAATCAGAAAGCGGAACCTTCGCCAACTGGTTCAACTGAATAGCGAGAGAGGCCTTTGGGTCTCTTTTTTTTGCTCATCTCCAAAACTGATTTATCAGCCGGCTTTCCCTCATCGAATATAATTCATTTTACTCTTTTACTGTCTTACAAACCAAATGTTTTCATGACACTGAACGGTCGAAATTCTATGCTAAGGTAGGCTATCCCATCAGGTACCGCTTTGCTCATTCAAGGACTTTCGCGGCATATCCTCTCCCGCAAAAGCGGAATCCGGTATTCCACGGTTCCTTGACTGCCCTGCTGATCCACCCTTTCACCTTGCATAAAATTTTTAACCCTAAAATTTATTATCATGAAAACAACGTTGGTTTTAGAAGATGTTCAGAAACAGGATGAATTGGAATTTTTATTTGGGAAAAGCAATAGTGCTGAAGATTCTGAATCTTTGAGTACCTGGGAACAAGAAAATCCTGATTATTGGGAAATGTGGTCCTGGGCAATTGGTCAATAATTTAAAAATAGTCTTCACAAAGCCTCTTTATAGAGGCTTTTCTTTTGTGGCCGTTCAAATCCATACGCAAATAATATTTATTTTTACCAAAGATAAGTAGGTCTAAGAGTTTGGGATAATTATAACATACCCGCTTCTTTTTTTTGCTTTAAAAACGGTTACTATGAAAATTACAGAATTAATATATCAGCCCGAAGGTAGAAGATTGGAGTTTAAGGAAAGCCTCCCAACAGTGGCCGATTTAGCAAAAACAATTGTTGCATTTGCAAATGACGCAGGAGGTGATTTGTATATCGGTATTAAAAATGAACCTCGCGAATTAACAGGGATGCACGAGGATGATTTATTCAAAATAGAAGAACAGATTAGCAACATAGTACACGACCAGTGTTATCCGATTATTGTTCCCGAAATATCATTTCAATCTATTGACGAAAAGCATTTTATACATGTACAGATTTATAGGGGAAGCAATTTCCCCTACTATCTTAAATCAAAAGGAAAAATGGAAGGTACTTACATCCGGGTAGGTTCTTCAAACCGATTGGCAAATACGGAGATTATCACTGAACTCGAAAGACAAAAGCGCAACATCTCTTTTGATAGTGAATTGCTCTTTGATCAGCCTATAGATCAGCTGGATTTAGAGGCATTCAAATCGCAGTATCAGGAGAAAACAGGTGAAGCATGGCATGATGCAGTTCTTCGAAAGTTAGATCTGATCAAAGAATATCAAGGTTCATTGTTGCCTACTAATGCCCTTATTTTGTTTTCTGACAGTGCAACACGAAAGGAGTTATTCCCTTATGCAAAAATTGAATGTGCCCGATTTAAAGGTGTCAACACTGATGAATTTATCGATCAAAAAACAATAGATGTGAACATCGCATTACAGGCAGAGGCTGCTTATGAATTTGTATTGAGACACATTAATAAAGGAGCAACTGTAGAAGGGGTATATACGACGTCACATTGGGAATATCCGATAAAAGCAATTCGTGAAGCTCTTCGCAATGCGGTTGTACATCGTGATTATTCTCTTTCCGGAAAAGATACCAAAGTGGCTATTTATGACGATATGGTAGAAATTACCAGTCCTGGCTTGCTGCTGCCATCTATCGATTTTAATGAATTAGAAGCCCGTCAGTCGGATATCAGAAATAAAATAATTGCCCCTGTCTTCAAAAAAATGGGAATTATCGATCAATGGGGCAATGGTTTGAAGTTGATAGCTGATGAACTAAAAGGATATCCCGAAATTGATTTCAAATGGTTTGAAAAAGGATTGCAGTTTCAGCTACAGTTTATCAAAAAAATGAGTAGACAGTCAGAGCAGCCAGAGTTACAGCCAGAGCTACAGTCAGAGCTACAGCCAGAGTCTCTATTTAATTTGGTATTAAAGGCACTAAATGAAAATTCATTGACATCCAAAGAGGTATCAGAAAAGTTGGGACAAAAAGAAATTTCAGGACAACTAAGGAAAGTAATCAGAAAATTACATGAAGATGGTTTAATTGAACAAACCATCCCCGACAAACCAAATCACCCGAATCAAAGACATAAATTGTCAGAAAGTGGTTTATTGTTCTTAAAAATGGGAAGTAAGAAATAATGCTGAAAAGCAACCTCCGCTCAGTAAGCTTTTCCTGATTTTTTTTTAATCTGCAACACCCTTTGATTATTGTTCAAAAAATAAGCTCAAATTTTTACGTGGAATAAGCAATATTATTGATAAATTTGAAGTCAGTTATAATAAAGTCTCATATTGATATTATTGAATTTTTTTATTGACAAGACATTATCTTTCAGGCAACTTTAAACCAAAATTTCGATAAAACCAGGCATGATCAAAACAACTTTCCAAACAATATTAACCTCCTTCCGAAAACTGGCTTACTCCGAACGCGACAAAGGCGATAAATTTGAACGATTGATGCAGGCTTATCTGCAAACCGATCCCAAATATGCCTACTTATTCAAAAATGTCTGGCTTTGGAGCGAATTTCATGGAAAGAACGATCTGGGAGGACAAGACAATGGTATTGATTTAGTTGCCTTAACGATTGAGGGTGATTACTGGGCCATTCAATGTAAATGCTTTCAGGAAGGTACCTATATTGATAAACCAGCTGTTGATTCCTTTCTTTCAACTTCGAGCAGGGAATTTAAAAATGAGAACTTTCAAACGGTCAGCTTCTCGCATCGGCTTTGGATTTCAACAACCAATAAATGGGGTGCAAATGCTACCGAAGCCATCCGAAATCAAAATCCGCCTGTAACGCGATTAAATCTTACCGATTTGCAGGAAGCCCCTGTCGATTGGGGAAAATTGCAATTGGGAATCACGGGTGAACATTCACGTACGCCAAAGAAAGAGATTCGGCCGCACCAGAAAACGGCGCTGGATAATACCCACGAACACTTCAAAACTGCTGATCGCGGTAAACTGATCATGGCTTGCGGCACTGGCAAAACCTTTGCATCGCTGCGTATTGCCGAACATGAAACCAATGGCACTGGCTTAATATTATTTCTCGTTCCGTCTATTTCACTGTTGGGACAAACCTTGCGGGAGTGGACGGCAGATGCAAAAGAGCCTATTAATGCAATTTGTATTTGTTCCGATCCCGAAATATCGCGCAAGAAATCCAAAAATGATGATTCCGACAGTTTCAGTATTATTGATCTTGCGCTTCCGGCTTCGACCGATGTTAAAAGTATTGTGCATCAGTTTAATCAGTTGCGTAAAATTGAAAGTACTGGAATGACGGTTGTTTTTTCGACTTATCAATCAATTGAAGTCATTGCACGTACACAAAAGGAATTGATCAAAAAAGCGGATGGCTATGGCATTTTCGATTTGATTATCTGTGATGAAGCACACCGCACAACGGGAGTGACACTCGACAACGATGACGAATCAGCCTTTGTAAAAGTTCACGATAACGATTTTCTGAAGGCACGAAAACGGTTGTATATGACTGCCACGCCGCGTCTTTTCAGCGATGATGCCAAAGGTAAAGCGGCACAGGCCGAAGCAATTCTTTGTTCGATGGATGATGTTTTGCTTTATGGCGAAGAAATGTACCGGATTGGTTTTGGTGAAGCTGTCGAACGCGATTTGCTCACCGATTACAAAGTGCTGATTCTAACGCTTAGTGATCAGGATGTGCCACCTGCCGTTCAAAAGATGATTGCCAACGACGAAAACGAAATCAACAGCGACGATGCCTCCAAACTGATTGGTTGCATCAACGCGTTGTCGAAACAAATACTGGGCGATGAGGGAATTCTGAAAGCCTGCGACCCTGAACCCATGCGCCGGGCAGTTGCCTTTTGCCAGAATATCGCCATCTCAAAAAAGATAACAAACACTTTCAATAACACCACTTCTGTCTATATCAATTCGTTGCCTGAAGCCAAAAAAGAGCAGATGGTATCAGTTGCTTCGGAGCACATCGATGGCACTATGTCGGCGCCCAAACGCGATGAACTGTTGGGATGGCTCAAAGAAGGTGGTGACACGCCCAACGAATGTCGGATTCTGACCAATGTGCGGTGTTTGAGCGAAGGGGTCGATGTTCCGACACTCGATGCCGTATTATTCCTTTCGGCACGTAACTCGCAGGTCGATGTGGTACAATCGGTTGGCCGCGTGATGCGCAAATCTCCGGGCAAAAAATATGGTTATATCATTATTCCCGTGGTTGTTCCTTCGGATATCGAAGCCGACAAGGCATTGAATGATAACGAACGTTACAAAGTAGTATGGACCGTATTGAATGCACTTCGTGCACACGACGACCGTTTCAATGCCACGGTAAACAAGATTGAACTCAACAAAAGCCGGCCAAAACAAATATTGGTCGGACGACCTGAATATACGTTCGAAGACGATGGATTGCCCGTTGCCGCTGAACCAAAACCCGGATATACGAATCAGACGATCAATCAGCAAATGGCATTGCAATTCGAGCAATTGCAGAACATTGTTTTTGCGCGCATGGTGCAAAAGGTTGGTACGCGTAATTATTGGGAACAATGGGCGAAGAGTGTGGCTGATATTGCCGAACGGCAGGGCGAACGCATTAACCGGTTGATTAAAGAGGACGTCACCCATCAAAAAGAATTTGCCAATTTTCTGGGAGGTTTGCGTAAAAACATCAACCCAAGCATTACTGAACAGGAGGCGGTTGAAATGCTTTCGCAGCACATCATTACCAAACCCGTGTTTGAGGCGCTGTTTGAGGGATATTCGTTTGTGAAAAACAATCCTATTTCCGTGTCGATGCAAACGATGCTCAATCTGCTCGAAGCCGAATCGATCGAAAAGGATACCGAAACTTTGCAGAAGTTCTACGAATCGGTGAAGATGCGTGCAGCAGGTATCGACAATGCCGAAGGCAAACAACGGATTATCATTGAGCTGTACGACAAGTTCTTTAAAACCGCTTTCCCCAAAATGGTTGAAAAACTTGGGATCGTTTATACGCCGGTCGAAGTGGTCGATTTCATTATTCATTCCGTAGACCATGTGTTGCAGAAAGAATTTGGCAGAACCATCTCCGACGAAAACATTCATGTGCTCGATCCATTTACGGGAACGGGAACTTTCATTACGCGCTTACTGCAAAGCGGCCTGATCAAGCCCGAAGATCTGGAACGCAAATACAACAACGAAATCCATGCCAACGAAATTGTATTGCTGGCCTATTATATCGCTGCCATCAATATTGAAAATGCCTACCACGATCTTCTTCCCCCCGTCGGGGGGATCGAGGGGGGCTACCAGCCATTTGATGGTATTTGTTTGACTGATACCTTCCAATTAGGCGAAACCAACGGCAACGAAAAACTGTTTTCCGAAATGTTTCCGCAAAACTCCGAGCGTGTTGAAGCCCAAAAGAAATCCCCATTGCGAGTTATCATAGGTAATCCACCGTATTCAGTTGGACAGAAATCGGCCAACGATAATGCACAGAATCAGAGTTATACAAATTTGGATAGACGTATCTCCAAAACGTACGTTAAAGATTCATCTGCTGGACTTAAAACTTCTTTATATGATTCTTATATAAAAGCATTTCGCTGGTCCTCCGATCGTTTGGATAAAGAACAAGGCGGCATCATTGCATTTGTTTCTAATGGTGCATGGTTAGATGGAAATAGTGCTGATGGTTTTCGTAAATGCCTCGAAAATGAATTTTCTTCCATCTATGTTTTCAATTTGCGTGGAAATCAACGCACCAGCGGTGAATTATCTCGTAAAGAAGGCGGTAAAATATTTGGCTCCGGTTCACGGACACCTATTGCTATTACAATATTGGTAAAGAAGCCTGAGAATAATGCTGCCGCACAGATACATTACTACGATATCGGTGATTATCTTTCCCGAGAAGAAAAACTAAATATCATTCACAAATTAGGTTCTGTTGGCAATTCGAAAATGATTTGGCAAATCTTAAAACCCAATGAACATGGCGATTGGATTAGCCAGAGGAATGATGTATTTGGAACATTTATCTCAGTTATTGAAAAAAACAATAACGAAGGAGTATTTTTTGATTTTAGTTCCTGGGGTTTAAAAACGAACAGAGATGCATGGACATATAATTCATCGCATAAGAAATTAAGTTCGAAAATTAAAGAAACTATTGAATGCTATAATCAACAACGTTCAGATTTCAATGGAATAAGAGAGGATAATAAGAATATAGAAATTGATGATTTCGTAACAAATGATTCAAGTAAGATTAGTTGGTCTGCTGACTTGAAAAAAGATTTAGAAAGAAATAGAGAATATATTTTCAATGAAAGTTCAGTTGTTTTAGCATTGTATCGTCCATACTTCAAGCAGGTTCTTTACTTTGATAATTCGCTAGTAGAAAGGCCCGGTCAAAATCAAAAATTATTTCCCAATCGGGATTCCAATAACCGAGTTATATGCGTCACTGGCAAGGGTGCAAGTAAGGAATTCTCAGCTCTTATAACAGATTTTATACCTAATCTTGATACACTAGAAAAAGCCCAATCTTTCCCACTGTACTATTATGAAGAAAGACCTAAACAACAACGATCATTATTTGATACTACAGATGATGGGGATTTTATTCGGCGGGATGGGGTTTCCGATTTTATCTTTACCCAAGCCCGCAAAGCTTATGGGAATATGGTTGGCAAAGAGGACATTTTCTATTATGTATATGGTTTTCTGCATTGTCCCGAATACCGTTTGCGATTTGCCAATGACCTGAAAAAGATGCTGCCTCGCATTCCATTGGTCGATAACGCCAAAGATTTCTGGTCATTTTGCAAAGCCGGTCGCAAACTGGCGGAGTTGCATATCAATTACGAAAGCGTTCCGGCATACAACGGTGTAAATGTTTCAGGCATCGAAAATGGTAACTTTAAAGTTGACAAGATGCGTTTCCCAAGAAAAGATCAAAAGGATACGATCTTTTACAACAGCAACATCACCATCAGCAATATACCAGCCGAAGCCTACGAATACATCGTCAACGGCAAAAGCGCCATTGAATGGATCATGGAACGGTACCAAATCACCACGCACAAAGAGAGCGGCATCCGCAACGACCCCAACGACTGGGCCACCGAAGTTGGCAATCCACGTTATATCCTCGATTTGCTGCTCAGTATTTTCAACGTGAGTTTGCAAACGGTGCAGATTGTTAAGGGGTTGCCGGTAGTGAGGTTTGAGTGAAATGAAAAATTGAATAATCTATACTAAATTGATACTATGAAAAGGAAGTTCACCACCAATTCTCGTTTAGTAAATGAGCTTTTTGCGAATTATATTAGTACGTTTACTGCTTTCTGCGAACTGATAAACAATTCGATTCAAGCAAAATCTAAAAACATTCGAATTGAAATTGACTACACTGATGAATGTGAGTTACATCCACTAATTATTAAAGGAATAAAAATAAAGGATGATGGCTTTGGTGTTCATGTGAATGAAATTGAAGCAAAAATTCTGGATATTGGTACTGCAAACAAAGAAGGAGGTAAGGGTATTGGAAGGTTTGCTGCTTTTCAGATTGGGAAAAGCATTGAAATAGAAAGTATTGGTTATGACGAGAAGGATAATACTTTTTCGAGAGTTAAGATTCCTTTAGCTTTTGAAAATTTTGGTAATAACATAAATGTATCTGAAATTAATCTGGATACAACAGAAGAAATTTTAAAAGGGGAAAACCAGACATATTATCAAGTTTCAATTTCGGATCTATATAATTCCACAGTTACAGATATCGAACCCAAGAAAAAAATTATTGATAAATTTTTAAAGGATAGAATTCAGGATTCCATTTTTGAGCGTTATCCGCTCAAAATATTCAATAAAGAAGTTGGATTCTACATTAATAATAAGTTGATAAATCCAAAGGACTTCGTTATAGGACAACCTTTGAAGAAATTGATACCTTTCACGGATAAGAAGGGATTGGAGCACAAAATCTTATTTGATTTTATGCAAATCAAAAAAATGGAGAAGATTAAAGTTTTTCTTACAATTAAAAATGCTGGTATCCAAACTATTGCAAATGGATTTGAGTTTGATGCAAGTTGGTTAAGCCCCAAAGTAGGTGGCTGGTTTATCTACATAGGCTCCGATACATTATCTTCAGATATGTACCGGAATGTTGATTTAGACGGTTTAGATGAGGATGTTAGACACTATAAGGATTTTGTGAAAAATCAGCTTAATGAATTTTTCAAAGAAAGAAACAAGGAGTTTGACAATTTTACGGAAAGACTAAAAAAAGATGAGTTTTATCCGTATAAAGAGAAATCAAGTTCGCAATCAAAGGTAATTTTGTTTGATAAACTTGCGTTTATTGTTGAAGATAAATATAGTATACTAAAAGAGAATAATCGGCTGAGGGAGATAGTTTATCCACTAATAGACAGAACTATATCCAATGGAGAACTTGATAAAATATTGCGAAGTGTACTGAAACTCAACGGAAAAATAATGACAAAGTTTTCTGATTTATTGGAGAAAACAGATCTTGAAAATATTATTGAATTTTCAGATAAAGTTGCTTCAAAAATTGAAGACATTGAGTTTCTTGAAAAACTCGTATATTCGGAAATATCTAAAAATGTTAAAGAAAGAAAAGAACTTCACAAAATTCTGGAAAAAATGCTTTGGGTATTTGGAGAAGAGTATATTGATTCCACAAAACTGCTTTCGGATAAAGGTCTAGAGAATAATTTGAATAAACTAAGAGAAGATACTTTGTTGTATAAACCCTCAAAATCAGATGATAATGCGTCGGAAATAAAAGAGAGAAGCATAAAGTCAATTACTGATTTATTTATGTACAGTGAAAAAATCTTGGATTATAAAAGTCGTGAAGTTTTAGTCGTTGAACTTAAGGCACCTAAGGTTAAATTAAGTCCTAAAGAACTTGGACAAGTAATGAAATATGCCAGAGAAATTGAAAGGTTTGGAGCTTACTCTGAGAGGATAAATTTTAAAATATTATTAGTAAGTTCAGATATAAATTCTGATGCTAAATTTGATATTGTTGGAAGGCAAAAAGGACAAGATAATCCATATTTCTATTTTAAAAATGAACAAGGCAATATAGAAGTATGGGTAATAAAGTGGTCTGATCTTATCGAAAATGTTAAAAGGAAACTCAGATATATGTCAAATATCATTAATACAAAGGATGTTAATATACAAGAAAAAGTTAGTCGTGATTTTGAAAAAATAGAATTTGGAAGAACTTCATCAACTTTAAAGAAAGTTGCAATATGTTAAAACGATTTTCAAAAACAATACTATAAAAAATGGAGAGATTAAGAGACTTTCGCTCATCTTTTTGGTTTTATGATATAATTGGATACCTATTGCCTGGTTTCTTTTTTGTCTGTTTAGTCATTATTGATTACGATCTCAGCACATTGATGCGTTATAATGCTACGCATGAAGACGGTCTTGTATCTCTAAGACTTGAAAATATACATTTCAAAATGAAGTATTTCTTTAATTTTTTAACATGGAATACAGATAGTGATTTCAAGTTCACAACTGTTTTAGTTATGTTGATCTTATGCTATGTATTTGGTCATATAATAGCAGCTATATCCAGTTATTTTATTGAAAGCTTGTTCAATAATAAATTGTTAAAATTCCCTTCTGAAAATCTATTGGATAATACCAAACGGAATTGGTTTCAGAAAATATTCAAGAATTATACTCGTGCCTTTGATCCTGAGTTTACAATAAAGTTTAAGAAAATATTTGAATTACGGTTTGGTTCTGAGCCAACAAACAAGAATGTTTTTTGGTTGTGTTATGCTGATATTAGTAATCGTTCACCAATGGGTTTCAACAGAGTAACTCACTTTGTCAATCTTTATGGGTTTAGCAGGAATATTGCTGCATCTCTAATTATTTACGTTTTTTTAAGAATATTAGTTTGGATCTTTTTATCCAGTAATATTGATTCGTTTACATTATCAATATTGGTTTGTTATATTCTTTGTGCCTTAATAATGACGAAGAATTACCTAAAACTTTATTACAGACAATGTGTTGAACTGTATTATCATTTTTATTCTTTACATACTGACGAAGAATTGAATAGTCCAATACAAGTATGACGGTTGGAAAAATTTATTTTACAGAATTCCATTGTTTTATGCAGGTTTTCTTTTTATCCTCATTACATTTCCTGAAAAATACTGTTAACTCAAATTCCGGGGCAAAGGTATTGATCGCCAGCCGGAAAAGTCAAGGGACGTCCGGTTTTCAATTTTATAGTTCATTACTTTCACCTCCCGTCACTTCGTGCTCGGTCACTTTCCCGTTTGTTTCTTTTTCCGCTGGTTGAAACTGACATTCGCCCTTGACTAGAATCCGCCTGGCTCAATCTCTTTTGCCCGAAATTTAATTTAACGGTGAGCCAGATACCAAAATAAACCCGGAGGGCACCGGTGACAAAAGATGACGAATAAGAATCTTGTACGCAAGGTGGTCAGTGAAGAGCATGAAGTACTGACCAATGTAAAGGAATCGGAAATTCCTGTTCTGTCCATCGTGGCAGACGAAACCGAAGCGGAAAAGGAAGAGATTCCT